>ENA-OWRJ01001934-OWRJ01001934.1-human-gut-metagenome-genome-assembly--contig:-NODE-1934-length-19608-cov-4.847696_pt1 | contig 19608 bp, 13 predicted proteins | sample MGYA00248269_ERZ651897 | MGnify/ENA primary metagenome ERZ651897 (study PRJEB26924, sample SAMEA4378252) | human gut metagenome | biome: human gut; feature: human-associated habitat; material: faeces...
TCCGCCCACCGGGATGCCCCGCGCCGTGCACGCGGCATAGTTGCGCTCGAAGGCCGGGTCAACGTAGGGCTTGCCGTCCTTGCTGCCCAGCACCCGCAGCATCACGCCGTCGATTTTGCCGCTGGCCTTGACCTTGTCCCAGTTGATGCTGCCTTGCCAGCGGGAAACGTCAAGTATTGTTCTGGGCATTCTGCGCCTCCTTCTCGGCCAGCAGCTCGGTCAGCTCCTTGTACTCGTCATCAGTCAACTTGCTTGCGGCATAGAAAACATCCAGCTTGGTGCTCATGCCCTCCAGATTGCCGCGTTCGATCATGCGTTTACAGGTACGGTACAACATAGGTTTGTCCTTTCCGGGGCAGTGCCCCATCTTAAAAATGTTATCGTCCTCTTGGCAGAGGGTTTTACTCAGTGATCCCCAGTTCCAGCAGCGTCAGCCGATAGGCCTGGTCAACGTTCAGCGCATCGGCATCTGCCTGGGCGCTCTCCATCGTAGCAAGCCGCTCCTCCAGTGTAGGGGTCGGCTTCGGTGTATCGGCAGGGTCTGGCTGCGTGCCTGCCTCCACCACAACGTAAGCCTCCGGCTGGTCGTCCATGCTCCACAGAGCCTCACCAACGGCAGCCGCTGCATTGTGGGCGGTAATGGCATCCACAACGGCAGAATAGGTGTCGCATTCTTCCTGCGTAATAACCGGCTTCAGGATTTTTGTTCCGGGTTTGATCTCCATTTACGTTCACCTCACTTCCAACGACCAAATGCAATCCAATGGACTTTTACATTTCCACCAGAGGTGTTAATACGCATGCCGGTTGTACTAACGTCTTCCAAACCAAAATTATAGTTCTCAGGATACAGAACATCCAGTGACCCAACAGGTGTATAATTTGTATTAGCAAAAGACACAGGAAAATCCACCCTCCCACTGTAATTGGTTCCCCAGCATATCTGCGTACCATCTGAAAATCTTACCCAATTACTGCCGCTGGCCGCTACCGCTGAAGCACCCGCCGGGCCTTGCGGGCCTTGCGGCCCCCGTGGGCCGGTAGCGCCTGTTGCACCGGTGGGCCCTTGCGGCCCCTGCGGGCCGGTAGCCCCGGTAGCACCCCTGGGGCCCTGCTCACCGGTATCTCCTTTGTCGCCCTTTGCGCCTTTCAGGCTGGCAATCCATGCGGCTTCACTGCCCGTGTATCCCAGCTGAACAGCCAGCGCATAGGCCGACTGGCCATCAAAGGTTCCGGCTTCCTTGGCCTGCTTCACGGCATCGGTGGCCGCATTGGCCGCGTTGGTACTGGCTTTCTCTGCCCGGTCGGCATCGTTCTTTGCCGCCCCCGCGCTGGTGGATGCCTCACCGGCATTGGTGGCGGCGGTGGAAGCGCTCCCCGCAGCGGCGGTGGCCTGCTGGGTGGCAGTGTTTGCCGCAGCGGTGGCCGTCTTGGTGGAGGCCGCTACGTCGTTCAGGGCCGCGGTGCGGGCCTGTGCGATGTCCTTCAAGGCGGCGGTGTGTTTCGTCTCCGTGTCCTGCAGGGCCCGCTGGGCGTTGGTCTCGCTGTCCTTGGCGTTCTTCTCGCTGGCGGCGGACTTGGTCTCGCTCAGGGCTGCTGCGTCCTCGCTCTTTTTCGCCGCCTCTTCACTGTCCTTTGCCTTTTCCTCACTAGCCTTGGATGCACTCTCACTCTCGGCGCTTTTCTTAGCGCTGTTCTCAGATGCCTCTGCGCTCTTTGCTGCCGCTTCCTCACTTTTCTTTGCCGCAGCAGCACTGTTTGCAGCCTTTTTGGCATTTTCCCCGCTCACCCGCACGCTTTCTTCCATGCTGGCGGCAGAGTTCGCTGCTTCTTTAGCAGATTTGGCCGCTGCTTCCTCACTGGCCTTAGCCGCGTTCATGCTCTCCAGCGCCTGCTTAGCGTACTTTGTCACCTCGGCCACGAACTTCTCATAGATGCTCGGCGTAATGTTTTCGGTGGTCGTATCGGTGTCGATGGTGTCATAGCAGGTGTACTTGCCGGGCTTGGTCATGGCAATGTAGCCGCTGTCGTTGATGGCCAGCAGCATCCAGGTGCCCTCTTTTTCCAGTGTCCAGCGCCGGTCTACCAGTGCGCTGTTCTGTTCGTCCAGCAGCTGGGGGTCCGGCTTTGTGCCGCTCAGGCGCTGCACATGCAGGGTCACGGTGCAGTTCTTCCACTCTTCCGGCAGCTCAAAGCGGAGCTCGTCCACCTTGGCGCTCCGCACACCGCCCAGATACAGCGTCTCAATATTCGCCCGGAACGTCGAGCCGTTGTCCTGCAGCTTTCTGATCTTGATATCCAGTTGGCTCACAGTTTCACTCCCTTCACCAATCGGGCGCACTCCGCCACTTGGCTCCCCTACTAGGGGAGCTGGCCGCACCAAAGCGCGGACTGAGAGGTTTGATTTCAGATTTGTGCGCCCTTCCTGCCCCTATCCTATCACGCCCCGCCGGGTGCAACTACCCCGGACATACATAGGTTCCCGCCTCTTGACAAATACGTAAAATACGTATATAATCAAATTACCAACGAAGAAAGGAGGATTCCACCGCCATGCCGCTAACTCCAAAAGAGATGTGTCGGCTGTTGGAGCAAAACGGCTTTGTTTGCATTCGCTCCAATGGCTCTCATCGGATGTACAGCAACCCCGTCACCAAAAAATCCACTGTCGTTCCTTATCATGCAAAGGATCTGAAGCCCGGTCTAGAAAAAAGTATTCTTAAACAAGCCGGAATCAAAAAATAACATTATCTTGTTAGGATCAACCTGGAAAATTTCTGGTTATCCTAATACTACATTATAGATTATTGAAATAATTGAATATTAGTTTTCTCGTTATCATATAATAATAATATTTTCAAAACTTACATCACGCTATATATGAGGTAATATTAAAATGACTGCTGTATTTTATCCTGCTGTTTTTCATCCAGAAGAAACAGGATATTCCGTTACAATTCCAGATATTGAAGGTTGCTTTACCCAAGGGGAAACTATGGATGAAGCGGTTGCTATGGCCCAGGATGCCATTGGTCTGATGCTTGAAGATTGTGAAGTATGTCCTAAGCCTTCTCTTCCTTCTGCCATCCATGTGGATACCGGTGATTTTATTGCAATGATTCCTTTTGATATGGAAGAATATCAGAAGCAGTTCAAGCCCGTCAAAAAGACCCTGTCTATTCCCGGTTGGCTCAACGATGCCGCCGAATCCGCACATATCAACTTTTCCAGCGTTCTGCAAAAAGGACTCAAATCTGAACTTGGCATGATTTAATCAAACTGGTAACTTAAAAAGGGAGACCGTTCACTCCGAACGGTCTCCCTTTCTTTCTGCATTGAGAGGGTTCACCTCACCCCTGCCCACTCATCCTTGCTGTTCTTTGCCTGTTCCTCCTTTTTTGCCGCGTCCTTCACCCACTGGGCAAAGTTCTTCTCCTCGTACATCTGGCTGCCGTCGGCCTTTTCCAGCTTCAGCAGCATCTGTTCCAGCTGTTCCCGGTCTTGGTCGTTGCCCGCCAGATACGCTTCCTTCACCGCATCGGTGATCTTGCTCTTGATCTGGCTGTCCGCTTTGCCCGCCGTCCGCAGCCGCCGGATTTCGTCCTGCACGTCGCTGGCCCTGCCGTTGTCCACCGCTTCGGTCAGGGCATCGTACACGCTGCCCTCGGTGCCGCCCTTGTACAGCTCCTCGGCCTTGCTTTCAATGGCTTCGGTCACAAGGTCGATCACCCATGTCCGCTTTTCCGCGTCAGCTTTGACCCCCTCCCGGATGCCCAGGGTCTCGTACATTTCCCGCACAAGCTGCTTTGTCAGCTCTTGGCGCTGGCTGTCTTTGCCCTCGTTCCGGGCCTGTGCAGCCTGCTCCACCTCCGGGCTGTATTTCTTCAGCCGGTTCTTCAGCTGGCTGGCAATGGTCTTTTCGTCCTTGCCCATGGCTTCCAGCTTCGCCATAGCACCGCTGGCGTTGTCCGTGTCCCCCTCGGCAATGGCGTTGTACAGCCGGTCATACTGCCCGGTGGCGCTGGCGGGCAGGGAATTCAGGCTCAGCTTCTCGCCGTACTTTCCGCCCGTCACCGCATAGGCTGCATTTCCGCTCCATTTCCATGCCGCTTCCAGCAGCTTTTCCGCATTCCCGGCCGGCAGCCCCTTCAGTTCCAGTCCGTCCTCCATAAAGGTCAGGGCCGCTTTCCGCAGCTTCTCGTGGTATGCTTCCAGCTCTTCCTCGTCCATCTCGCCGGTGTCGGTGGCCAGCAGCTTGTACAGCCGCATCGCCTCAGTTCCCAGGTCATTGATAGCACTCAGGTTCGGGGCACTGACCACATCATAGTCCTTGCCCCCGGCCACGTTGCCCACAAAGCTGTACAGCTCGCTGCCGTACAGGAACGTGCCTGCTGCGCTTCCCACATACAGGTCGGCGTACCGCTTCAGTAAACTCCATGCGGTAATGTCGCCGTTCTCGTCCTGTTCCCGGTCCCACCGGTGCAGCAGGAAGTCCGCGCCGATCTTCATGGCCGCAAACACTGCCGTCTGCACGATCTGGCTGGTCACCGCTCGGTTCAGGTTCTTCCCGGCCCGTTTCAGCTCTACCCGGTTCTCCTCGGTGGGGTCTGCATGGCTGCGCTCCCGCTGGGCATTATAGTCCATCACTGCATCTGCCAGGATGCCGTAGTTCTGGAACCGCTGGGTCGTGAACATGGTCAGGGTCCTCACCAGTTCGTTGTCGCTGCGCTGGATGCCTGCCCGCTGCATGGTAGTGTAGTTGGGCTGGGTCTCCTCGATCACTCGCTGATAGGTCTTGTTCACAGCTTCCCAGTAGGCTTCGCTGCCTTTCGTGGCTGCACCCTCTGCAAACTCATTGGTATGGTGCTCCACATACCGCTTGGAGCCTTCCCACAGGGCCGCCACCGTGATCTCGTCCACGCCGTTGATCCAGCCCGTCAGCTGCTTGGGGACCTTCTCCATTCCCTTCTCCGCCGCACTCAGGTTCTTCCCGATGCTTTCCAGCTCGCCCCGCTGGCTGCCCCGCAGGCGGTATTGCAGCAGCGCATCCCCGTGTTCAGTGATCTCTGCTTCCAGCGCTGCCCGCTGCTTGGGTGAGAAGTTCTTTACAAAGGGAACCACCGCCGCCATGGTGTCCGCACCCAGCACAGCACCGGCGGTCGGCAGGGATGCCGCCTGCGCAATGGCCACGCCCGGGTTCAGCGTCAGGATAGCCCCGGCGTAGTTGCCCCGCAGCTTGCCCAGCGCCGTCATGCTGCTTTTCCGGGTTTTCCGTCCCGGGGTCTGCAGGTCGGTTAGCAGCTCATCCACATAGTTCACCGTATCGCTGCCCCACTTTTCCTCCAGAATGCCGTTCTTCAGCACCTTCAGTCCATCCTCGGTCTCGATCCGGCTGTTCAGCACCTTCTGCACATCCCGGATGGCCGGGGCCAGGCCCGCGTAGGCTGCCGTGTCCCGTAAGCTCCGCTGCACCACGTTATTGCATTCCTCCAGCAGGATGGGCTGTGGACTTTTCACACGGTTCTTCAAAAAGCCCCGTCCCTCAATGGTCGCATCCAGATGCAGCCCCTCGATCTGGGTCGCCAGTGCTTTTTTGTTCACCGCAATGGGGTAATAGTTTTTCACGGTGGCCCGCTGGTAGCCCAGCAGCTTCATACTCGTCTCGTTGATCAGGTCGGTGGTGTAGCTCCCAAAGAAGTTCTCCATGCTCCCGATCCACGCCCGGTCGTAGTCGGTCAGGTTCTTTTCAATGGCACTCACAATGGTGTCCGCCATGGGCTTGCCCTCGCTGTCGGCCAGCATCCCGATCCGCACGGTCTGCCCCTTCTGGTAGGCTTCCACGATGTTGCCTTTGTTGTACTCCACTGCATCCGGCACGGTAAAGCCGCCGTTCATCAGGTGCTCCTTGCTGTCGGCGTTCCGCAGGTGCATGTACAGGCTGCACATCTGGGCATGGGTGAGGGGTGCGGCCTTGCCCCGGTTGTCCTTCAGGCCAAGATCCACCAGCTTTGCCCCCTTGCCTGCAAACTGTTCCATCTGTTTCAGGTTCTTCTTGCCCGTCACGTTGTCGAACAGGTGGGTTCCCTCCACAAGGATCTCCGTCTGCCGCCGCTGGCCGTCATTCAGCATGGTGCCCAGCTTCTCCATCTGGCTGTTCTTTGCGTAGCCGCCCAGCATCCGGAACACCCGGGTACCGCCCAGCATATCCAGATTGTACCTCGTCAGCATCCGCCGGAATTTTCCGTCATTGCCCTTGCTCCGGTTCACTTCCACCGCCGCTTCTCCGGCGATCTTGTCAACCTCCTCGGCCTGCTGCAGGCTCAGGGTCTTGTTTGCCGTCCGGATCACATGCAGTGTGCTGGTCGTAATCGCTTTCAGCATCCGCATCTGGTCCACCGTCATGGGCAGATAGGTGCGGTTCTCGGTCTCCCGGATCCGCTTTCTCAGCCGGTCGCGCAGCATCTCGGCCTTTTCACTGTCCGGCAGTGCCTCGGCCTCTGTCAGCTGCTGGTTCAGCCGGTCAAGCTGGGCCTGCTTGCTGGCATTCAGGTCAGCCTTCAGGGCATCGATCAGGTTGGCAATACCGCTCTGTTCCCAGTCATTGCTCATCTCCGTCACCACCGGGTGGTCTGCATCCCCGTATTCGGCCCGGATGCTGTTTGCCAGCGCATCCAGCCGGTTCACGGCATTCTGGTTCAGCAATGTCATGTCCGCCAGCTTTGCCACTTCCAGCGCCCGCAGGATCAGCCGGGGCTGCACATATTTGTCCTTTGCAGGCCGCAGCACCATCTGGTTCAGCTGGGTGGCATTGTTCCGGATGGCCCGTTTCAGCTCGTCCTTCTGCCGACCGTCCCGGGCTTTCTGTACCCGCTTCTCAGCCAGCTTCTTGGCAATGGCAATGTCCTCGTCCCGCTGCTGCTGGGCTGCAGTGATGGCGATTGCGTTTCGTTCCGCCTGCTTTTCCTGCCACTCCTGAGCTTTGCGCTGGTTTTCCTGCTCCCATTCCAGCAGTTCGTTTTCCTGATGGATCAGCTGCCACTCAGCTCTGTCAGCCCGGCGCTGTTCTCCTGCCACCTGGTGAGAAAGGTTCCAGTTCTCCCGCTTCAACTGTTTGTTTTCCAGCCGGATCTCGTCCAGCATCTGCTGGCGTTCTTCCTTCAGCCGCTTCTTTTCGGCCTTCCACTCCCGTTCGTAGGCTTCCTTCAGCACGTCCAGCTTTTCGGCCATGTCGCCGTAGTTGGTGATGTCCAGCCCCAGCGTATCCAGATTCTGATCCAGCAGCTTTTCTGCTTTTTCATTCCGCTTCTGCTGTTCTGTCCACTGCCGCAGTGCTTCATCCCGGCTTCCGTTCCGGCTGTTCTCATACATCCTCCGGTTGAACTCCCGGTTCTGCTCCTTCTGCACCTTCCGCAGGTCCTTCAGCGCCTGCTCCGCGTTCTCCTCGCCCACGGCAGCAGCCACAGCCTGGCGCTGCCAGCGCTGGAACCCATCAAAGATGGCCTGTGCATCGGTCATCTCCGGCACGTTCAGGATATCACCCAGCATCCGGTCGGCCAGCTCCACTTTGGCATCCTCGTACTCGGCAGCATCTGCAAAGCGGCTCATCATCCTGGGCTTGATGGCATCGTGCACGTTCATCAGCACATCCAGCCACTCGGTGCTCTCCATGCTGGCCGCGCCGTCCACACCTGCCGCCTGGGCCGCGCCCCGGAACAAGGCCGCTGCCCCTTCCTTGGTGCCGCCCATGGCCCGGGTGTCGTTCACGATGGATTCATACACTTCCTCCGGGTTGCCGTCCCGCACACCCTCTGCCTGCCGCAGCTTCACACCGTGCCGCCGGGCCTCCGCCACCGCTTCGCTCCACGTCCCGTACCGCTTCACCAGCTCCGCCTTGGCCGGGCCGTCCTTGTTCACCGTGTAGCTCAGGTCGTGGTATTCCGGGTACTCGTCCCACAGCTCGGTATTCCGGTAGGTCGCCCCGCTCAGAATCTCATCCGCAATGGTCTCAGACAGCGCGCTGGCCTTGCTCATGCTGGCCCCGTCCGCCGTCATGTACTCCACCAGCGCCCGGGTCTCCCCGGCAATTTTCGTCCGGTCGGCCCTGCTGCCGTTGGCCTTTGTCCACCGCACCGCCAGCCCGTCAATGGAATCCTGGCTGATCCGCACACCGTGGGTCACACCCATCATCTGGGCCAACGTTTCCATCGCTGCGCTGTTGTCCGCAATGGCCCGGCTTGCCTGCCGCTGGGTGTTCTTCCTCGCGTCCCGTTCCGCCTGTTCGGCCAGCTGGAAACGGACGTTCGGCACCTTGTTCAGCAGGGCCGTGCGCTGGGCATCGTCCCCGGCTTTGTAGAGCTTCACGTCAATGCCGGTCTCTTTCAGGCTGTCGATCAGGGTGCTGCTGGTGTTGTCGGGCAGGATCGCCGCCCGCACTTCATCAAAGCCCACGGCCCGCTGGGGCTTCGCTTCAAAGTACCCGGTGGGAATAGCAGCCACGTTCTTGTACAGGTTCAGGATCATCTGGGCCGTGTCCTTGCCAATGGTATACCCCTCTTTTGCAAAGGCCTTTCCAATGGCTGCCGCCGTCTGTTTTCCCTGTGCGGCCTGCATCAGGATGCCGCCCAGGATTTCCCGCTCTTCAAAGCTGTTGTCCGCATGGGGCGTAGTCTCTCTCCGCAGCTTATCAAGGATATCGCTGATCTGGTCATCTGCCTTTTCCAGCAGCGCCTTGTACTCTTCTTCCGGCATCTGCTGCAAGCGGCCCTTGTCCGCCCGCACCTCGTCCAGGTTCCGGTACTCCGCCGTGGCCGTACTCATCAGGGTGCTGGCCGAAAGGCCCCATGTATCCTGCCCTCGTGCATTCTGAGCATTCATAGCAGCCACAAGGTTTTCCAGCGTGTAGCTGTTGTGCAGCTGGGCAAAACTGCGCTTTATCCCTGCCGGAGTAAAGCGGTCTTTTCCGTTTCGGATTCCCTTCTGTCCTAGAACATTTCCCAACTGGTCATACACCCAGTTCTTCACATCTTCTGCCGGAGCTTCCTGCCGGATAGCCTCTCTGGTCGCTTCCACATCCATCGCCTGCTTTCCGGCATTGGTATCGGTCAGCATTTTGTAGGCGTGCTCCAGCATCCCATACAGTCGTCCACGGTTGTCATTCCGCATCTTGTCAATGCGCATTTGCCAACGCCGGTTCTGGCCCTCCAGCTGTCCGTGAGTATACTTTTCTTCCAGTGCGTCCGCCGCTTTATCTGCCAGCTGATCCAGCTGGTCAAAGTCACCACCCTCGAATGCAGCTTTGATTTCATCTGCGCCAATGTGTTCGATCACCTTTTCCAGGGTATCATTGCCCAGGCTGTCGAACTGGTCCCGTTCTGTCTTATACACCGGCTCCACAGTTTTACCTTTCGCTTCCAGATAGGCCAGCTGCACTGCCGTGTTTTCCTCCAGGCGCTGGGCAAGCTCTGCCCGGTCGGAGCTGCTCGTCTCTTCAATTCCAAGGCGCTGTAACGCGGCGCTGTTCGCAAATTTTCCTTCAAACGCATCTTTGCTTGCCGAATCCACCTTGCTTTCAAAGTCCCGCATCGCATCGAAATTCACTTCAAACTCCACATTGGGCCGGGTGGGTGTCCAGGCATCCGAACCATAGATACGGTTTGCCCGGTTCACCATGGGGTCAATGGTATCGGAGTTGAACACCAGCGAGATGGGGCCATATTTCGTGTGGCCTTCCTTTGCCTTTACCACTGCAATGGAAGGCGACGGCATACCGCCCAGTTCCAGCGCCTCTTTCAGGTTCTCTTCGGTCAGGTTGTGCACGGCCACAAGGTCTTTGTTCTGGTCCACCTCCACCGGAGCACTCAGCTGGAACCGCACCGATTTCTTCACAGGTTCGCCGTTTTCCTTGCTTTCGGCATTTTCTTGTGCTATACTGTTTTTAGAAAGTAGCTTAGGGGCTTCATCGCCCTGCTCGGTTTTGAGTACCGTGGTAAGGCTGCTTTCTTTTTTTGTTATTTTCCCATTCTCAATGGTCAGCAGGCTGCCATCAGAACCACATACCTCATGGACATAGAATTTGCTCGCCGCATTCGGAACAGTATACTCATTTACAATAACAGCCTCATAGATTTTGATACCGTCCACCACAACCGGAGCCACAAAGGTATGAGTGTTGTACCCCCGTCCTTTCCAGTTTTCCACGGAACCAATTTGTTCACCGTACCGGATTACGTTGGGAATGGCCGCTGCAGCAATCTGCTTCACCGGGCCGTTTCCATGCTGCACGGTTGCCTTGGCTCCCTTGCGGGTCAGTTCCACCACACCAAATCCATCACGCTCTACTTTTCCGCCAATGGATTCAAAGAATCGGACGATATTTTCAGCATTTTCTTTGCTGGTAGCACCGTACTCAATTTCTTTTCCAGTGATTTCAGCCGCCGGTGTCATCTGTTCCAACCGGCCAAGATTACGGTTCAGCTGCTTTTCAAGGGTTTCCTCCCCCTCCTGCAGCTGGAACCGCATATTGCGTCCTTCCGCCGCGCTCTCTGTCTTGGGGGCAGCGGCGTTTTCTTTTGCACTGCGCAGGTTGTCCATGGCTTTTTCGGCGTGGGCAAAATATTCGTCCTGCAGGATGCGGCGTTCCTTCTCAGCCAGGCGCTGGGCTTTCCGGGCGGCGGCGTTCTCCGGGTCGGCAGAAAGGATCTCCTTTGCCCGGCTCACAATGCCGTCCAGCATCTCCTTCACCCGGTTCATCACGGTGCGGATGGTTCCGGCCCTGCCGCTGTTCTTCTCGGCCTGCCCGCGCTGGAACTCCACCCAACGCTTGAAGTCCGCCTCGGTGGAGAAAATGCCCCGCCAGGCATCGCCCACCAGCTCCTCGGCAGCTTCCTCATAGGTCAGATCCTGCTGGGCATAGTCAGTCATCTTCTCCCGGATCATCTCGTCCACGGTCTCAAAGCCGCTGCTCCTGGCCAGATACAGCAGGGCATGGTCCTGCAAGGTCTTGGCTCCCTCGCTGTCCAGTGCGTTGTACCAGTGGTAGTCCTCGTGCAGCACCGTGCCGAACGTATCCTGTGCACTGTCCCCAAAGAAGATCCGGGCCGTCTCCGTGTCCACATAGGCCCGCACCCGGCTGTCTGCCTGTCCCGCACCGTTCTGCAGCACGTTTTTCAGAACCGCCGTGGTGCCGGTTGCCGCCGCGTTCAGCTCGATTACCTGGCTGCCAGCGTCATTCGCATTGCGCAGAGTTCCCTTGTAGATGGTCTCACCCCTACCCGTCAGGCTCTGTTCCGTCAGAGTGCCGCCTAGCTGGCTCTTGGCCCACCGGGTATCTGCCGCATCCCTGCCGTAGGTGTAGGCGATCTCCAGCGCGTTCCGGCCCTTGAGGTTGCCCAGCACATAGTTCACGTTGGCCGCCATGCCGCTGCCGGTGCCCGCCAGCTCCAGCGCCTGGTCAAAGGTCTTCACGTCCTCCATCTGGCCCAGCCGGTACAGGGTGGATGCTGCCGCCGCATACCTGTCAACGTTCGTCTCCTCCGGCAGTTTCTGCCCAATCTCCTGCGCCGCGGTCTTGCTCACACCCCAGCTGCGCAGCGTCTCCGCCGTGCCGCTCTGCTGTGCTTCCCGGCTCTGTGTCCCCCGCATCCCGTAGGTTTCACGGAGAGCATTCTCCACATTTTCCCCGGGGTTCTCCACCGCCGTGTCGTTGGCATTCGATTCCGCATTCGCTGCATTTCCGGCAGCGATCACATCTTCCGGTTCCGCAAACGCTGCATTTCCGGCAGCGTCCGGCTCCTTCAGCACCTGCCGTGCCGCCTCAAATGCTGCCCCACGGTCTGCCGTCGTCCCGCTGCCGCTGCCCTCCTCAGCAGGGCCCGCCGCCTTGCGTTCCATCGTGCTTTGCTCGTCCAGCACGCTCTGCCCGTCCTGCCAAGGGCTCCCCTCAGTAGGGGAGCTGTCAGCGCCACTGCGCTGACTGAGAGGTTCTTCCCCATCCCCCGGTTCCCGCGCCAGCTCCTCCCGGCGCTGGTGTTTCTTCAGCGCCTGCTCGTATTCGTCCTGAGCGGCATACCGCTCCACGTTTCCCCGCAGGCTGGAATCTCCCGCGTTCATCCTGGAAAGCCCTGTGCCCACAGCGCCGCCCAGTGCACCGGACGCTCCGCCGGTCAGCCCCGCTTCCAGCGCCTGAACCAGCGTGTCCGTGGTAAACATGGTCTGGGCAGCTTCGCTGTCTCCCAGGGCCGCATCAATGGCCTTGTCGGCGTAGGTCTCCACAAAGGCCTGCACGGCGTTGTCAATGCCGCCGGAAATGGCGTTGGCAACTGCCGGATGTGCCGCCGCAAAGGCCGAATCCCCAGCCAGCGCCCGGATCTTGTCTGCCACAGCTCCCGCCACGGAATTTCTGGCGTAGTCCGCGCCCATGGTTCTTGCCAGATCAGCCGCACCCACGCTGTTGATGGCCCATCCTGCGCCAAACTTGGCCACGCCGCCCACCAGCGCCTTGCCTGCGCTTTCGCCCTTGGCCGCGCTCTTGCCCATGGCATCCGCAGCGCCCTGGGCACTCAGCACCGGCAGCACCGCCGCCGGGTTGATGGCAGCCACGGCAAGGTTCTCTGCCGCGCTGGTCGCCACGCCCTGCACAGTCCGCTGCACATCGGTCAGGCCGCTCTGGGCCGCGCCCGTCAGCTGCTGGCCCCGGTTGTACAGCTGGTAGCCCACGCTCTTCTCCGTGTCGATGCCACCCTTTGCTTCCGTTCCGGCAATGCGGCTGCGCATGTCCTCGATCTCCTGCCGGGTAAATCCCTGCTGCAACAGGTCGCCGGTGCTGTACTTGGGCTGGTAGTCCATGTCAGTTTCCATCAGCTGGTCATACAGGTTCTTCTCGCGGGGGTTCCGGGCAAGCTCTGCTTCCAGTGCTTTCCGGTTCTCGCTGCTCTGCCGGATGTTCTTTCCGGCCTGCACCAGGTACTCCGCACCCATCAGCGGGGCCGCTGCCACCGTGTCCGCAACGCCGCCCACGGTGTTTGCCGTCCGCCGGGCCAGCTGCTTCCACTCCGGGATTTCTTCCATAGTGTCCAGATACTCTCTGGCCTGCCGGATCTCCGTGTCCGTGTACCCCATCTTTTTCAGGTCCGCCGTGCTGTAGGTGTTGCCCACCTTCCCCTTGATTCCCGTGGTGCGGAAGGGGTCGATGCTACCATCCCCGGCGCTGGCCCCGTTTCTGCTGGTGCCGGTCTCGGCATAGCTGGTATAATTGCTCTTCTTTTCCAGCAGCTTGTTCACAAGCTCCTGATTCCGAGGCTGGTCAAACCACTGGTTGGCCTGGTCAAAGTCATCCGGCTGGCTGTACTCCGCATAGCTGTTCTTCAGCTTCTGGGCCTGCTGTCCGTACCACGTTCCCAGAGTATTCCCCGCCGGACTCACTGTCACCTTCTGCCGGTTCAGCTCGTCGCTCCGGCTGTCCATGGCATCCGCAAAGCCCAGGTTGTTCCTTGTCCGGTAATCCTCCAGCGCCGTGGAGTACAGGTCGGTGCCCGTCTGTCGGCTCGTTGCTTCCTGCTGTTTTTGTGCACGCAGGGCAGCAGCGCTGCCCTTTGCCCAGCTTGTTCCCGTACTGCCAAGGGCTAACGGGTTGCGACTGTCAGCGCTCTTGCGCTGACTGAGGGGTTCTGCCCCGCCCGCTGCTGTTGCCATCACAGTCTTTTCCTGCCGCTCTTTTTCATTGCGGTTCCGCAGCGCAGCAGCACTTCCCGATTTCCATGCCATCCTGTTTCCTCCTTAAAATCCAGCGTTCTGCATTGCCCTGTCAATCACATCGTCCGATGCACCCAGATTCATCAGCCGACTGGCGATGGTATTTGCATCCATTCCCTGTTCCTTCCACCCCTTTGCATAGCTCAGGGCGTTGCTGTACGGCATTCCGGTACTCTTACCCGTGCTCCCTCCCGTGGTTCCCCCGGGCAGGGCCCACTTGTTCGGATTCGCCAGCGGGGCGATCAGCCCGCTGCCAGTTCCGGTCGCTGCTGTTGTGCCCGTGTCACCGTCCGGCAGCATTCCGGCGCTGGCCAGAATGTTCGCATAGACGCTCTTGGTCGGGTCATCATTCTTCAGGCTCTGATACTTACCCAGCGCCGTCAGCAGTTGGCTGTTTGTCCACCCGCTTCCGCTCTTGCTGGAGCCGCCGGAACTTCTCGAACTTCTGCTGCTCTTCGTAGTTGCCGCCTTTGCCAGCTGGGTCGCCAGCTGACGGTTTGCAATGGTGCCATAGGAACCGGCTGCATTGCTGTCCAGCCCGTACATCTTCAGCAGGTTGGCCGCTGCTTCCTGATTTCCGCTTGCCACCAGAGAAGCCGCGGTGCTCAGAACACCTGCCTGATCGTCCCGGGTCACCGGTGCGCCGTTGTAGTTGGCAAAAGCGTTTGCGTTCAGGCCGTACCGGTTCAGCACGTCGCTGGCCGCATCCCCGGCTCCCTGGGTGTACAGGTTGAACGCCTGCTGGTAAGCACTCAGGGCATCGCTCTGGTCGGTGCGGTTCTTGTTGTACTCCCACTGTTCCCGGGCAAAGTCATTTTCCCACTGCTGCTGGGTGTACCCTTTGTACCCATCGTAGGCTGTCAGGGCCGCCGAGCCGATGTTCTTTACCGTGTTCCAGAGGTTGTTCCAGTAAGTGTCGTTCTCGTTCCGGGCCTGTTCGCTCTGGTTGGCAAGGAAATTCTGCCACGCCGTGTAGTTGGCAAAGTTGCTGCCGTAGGCACTGCGGTCCAGCGCCTCGGTGTTGGCCATGCCGGAAAGGGCACTCAGCAGGTCGTTCTGCTGGTTCTGGTATTCGCTCAGTGCCTGGCCTCTCAGGCCGGGTACCGCATTGTCAATGCCGCTCAGCGCCTGCTGCTGGCCCTGCTTTGCCACACTGTCGGCGTAGCTGCTGCCATACCCGCCCGCCAGCATCGCCGCGTTGGCCTGGGCGTTCTCCGCGCTGGCGGCAGCATTGGCCTGGGCCTGGGCGCGGTACTGCTGGTAGGCTTTGCTGCCGGTGTCCCAGTCGAACCCACTGCCGATCTGCCCGGTCAGGCTGTCCATTGCGTCCTTGTTCCGGCTCACATAGTCCGCCGGGCGGTTGGCATTCCATTCCCGCTCTTCCTGTTCCGCCTGGTTCTTTCTCCGTAAGGTATCAAATAACATGTCGTTCTCCTTTTCTTCTGCCACACACCGGTCTTCAGATCACGGAAAGCGCTTTCAGCACCCACGGCAGCATCTGTGCACCGATCTGCAAAGCATTCCCCCAGAAGTTGGTGTTGTTCGCATCCTTCTGCTGGTTGGCCCTCACCGCATTTTCATACTCGGTGTGAGCACTGTTCAGCTGGCCATAGTAATTGTTCAGGCGGGTATTGTAATCGTCGATTGCCAGCTGCTTCTGCTGATTCAAGGAGCTCAGCCGGTTGCCCAGGTCGCTTTTCTTTGTGGCATATTCGTTGTAAGCCTGGCTGTATAAGCTGTCTGCCACGTCCGAAAGCCCGTTCATGGTGCTCTGGTAGGCTGTCTGCCCGCTGGAAGTGCCCCAGCTGTTGCCGTAGCCGCCGCTGCGGGCCGAGGCGTTGGCGGCAGCGTTCTCACTGGCCATCTCCGCACCCCGGGTGTACTGGTTCTTGTACTGCTGGTAGGCTGCGTCCTTGGTGTAGTCGTAAGAAAAGCCGTCCTGGTTCATCTTGTCCAGCTGGCTCTGCGTATCGCTGATCTGGCTGTCATACTGGCCCGTCTTGTCCTCCGGCTGCTGTCCCTTCCAGTAATCCAGATTGTTCTTTGCCGCGGTCACCCGGTCATTGCTCTGGGCGTACTGGTAGCTGTTGGAATCGTTCTTTCTGGTTCCAAACACGCCGGTGCCCGCATTCTTTTCGCTGTTGCCGGTAATGCCGTCATACACATCCCCTACCATCAGCCCCACATTGTGGCCCGGGATCAGGTACTCCCACCACTGTCCTCTTGCCATCTTCTCACTGTCTCCTTTCGTCTTCGCATTCCTCTAAGCAGGGCTCCACCTTCGGGGGAGCTGCAAGCAACTGCACCGCAGGTGCATTGCGCACTGAGAGGGTTACTCCACCTTCAGCCCCATGGCCACCAGCTTGTCCCGCATGGTGTCGCTGAAGTTCGTCTCGTCCAGGTTCTGCATCATGTATATCATTTGGTCCCGCAGCTGCATCAGGTAGTTGTTGATGCTCCGCCTGTCCTCCGGGGCCATGTTGTCACTCAGTTTCGGCATGGCGATCTCGCCAAGCCTCGTAATATCTGCCATATAAAATCTCCTTCCTCTAAGCAGAGCTATCGGGTTGCGGCTCCCAGCGTCTGCTTCACTCCGTTCGCATCCTGCTGGCCGCGGCCCCAACAGCTCCTCCATCAATCCGCCACTGGCGGCGCTCGTCGCCGTTGCCCTTCGGGGGAGCTGCAAGCAACTGCACCGCAGGTGCATTGCGCGCTGAGAGGGTCATCGTTTCGGCTCCCCTCCGGCCACCCGGTTGCCCCGGCTCTCTGCCATGCTGAACGCAATGCTCCGCACCGCGATCTGCCCGGTGCCCTTGATCCGCAGCCGCATGGTGTCGTGCCGCTCCGGCACAAAGGGCAGGTTGACCCGGGTGTACCTGTTCAGAACCGCCGCCTGGCCCAGTGTCTCCCAGGCCCCGCCCTCATAGCTGGCCTGCAGCTCCACAACGCTGTACGTCAGGGCATCCACCCGCAGAAACACCCGGTTGATGTACTTGTCCGCCGGGATGTTCAACCCAATGTCGCCGCTCACAGCCTCAAAGCCCACCTTCTGTTCCAGATTCGCCTTTGCCGTGTCGGTGTCCCGGTCGGCCTCCCGTTCCGGTTCGGTGGCCCACAGGTTCACGCCGTCCCACTGGTAGAGCTGCCGCCCCGTGGAGCACATTGCCCAGCCGGAAGCATTCTCTTCCGCCGCCGTGTCCTCCTCGTGCCAGAGCCGCCGTTCGGTGTCGTAGACCAGCAGCCGGGTCTCGTTCCGGCCCGGCACCCGCAGATGCAGGTAATACCGGGTGTCCAGCACACCGCCCACCGCCCCGCGCACGTTCATCAGCCAGGTGTTGTCCAGTCCGCCGCTGATCTTCACCGGCAGGCTGCCGTCCCAGGCCATCACGCCGTCAGGGGAAAGGTAGTACAGCACCTCTGCCAGCACACACATGCTCTTGCTGGCCTGCTTGGCCACGCCCCGGCACTGTACGCTCACCAGCTGATAGTCCGCCGGGCGGCTGCCGTAGAGCTTGTGCAAGCAGTTCTCCTTGAAGAACAGCACATAGCCCATGCAGGTGGCCGCACCGGTAAAGGGGCCGTCACTGCCCACGTTCACGGCGTAGCTGTCCGAAGCAATGCCCCGGTAGCTGTACCAGTTGGTGGGGTCGCCCAGCTTGCAGCTGTAGATCACGTTCTCCTCGCTGTTGCAGCCCCATACCCGGTTTGCGTTCTCGGTCACATATTCCAGCCGGGGCACCCGCCGCCGTGCGGTAATGGCTGCACCGCCCGCTGTGGCGCTCTCGCTGCCGTTCATGCTCTTCCAGGTGGTACCGCCCGCCGTCACGGTAAAGCTGCCGTAATAGCGTGCGCTCTCGGTCTTTGGGCTGCCGGTCAGCACAATGCTGTCCCCGTCCATCTGTTCAATGGTCACCTCGCCGTTCACGCCCTCGGCCAGATATTCTTCCACCAGCCCGGGCACCTGCTCCACCGTGATGGTGTCCCCCTTCTTGAAGCCCGCAGCGGCCAGCCCGGGCAGGGTCATCTTCACGCTGTTCAAAAGGATCTCCGCCCACTTGCCGCTCTTGGCATCGTACTGCTCCAGCACGTTCACATAGGCCCACTTGCTGGAAGAGGAGTTCTGTTTCAGGAACGTCGTCCCGTCCGCCGGGCCAGAAGGTTCCGTGGTGCCCACGCTGCTCACGGTGTAGGTCTTGCCGCCCGCGTCGCAGGGTGCAATGGTCACCGTGCCGGTCTGGCTCCATGCAGCGCTCAGGGCTTCCAGCTTGCCGGTGGCCGTGTCAAAGCTCTTGGCATCCGGCCAAATCAGGATCTTCGTGCCCATGCCGATCATAATTTTCTCGCTGTCCGTCACGGCATTTTCCAGCACGATTTCCCCGTCCGCAGCCGCGGTGGCCACGTCGTCCTCGCTGTCCTCGGTGTAGCGCAGGGTAGTGCCCTCGCACAGCAGCAGGCCGTTCAGGTGATACATCCCGTTGCAGCGGCCCATGGCCCGCATGGTGCGCCGGGGTGTCCGGGTCTGCAGTGCGGGGTATCCCCGGCTGGAAAAGTTCTTCATCTCGGTAAACTCCGCCTCGGCGCAGCCGTAGGTTTCGTTCAGACCGCCAAAAGCCGTCTGGATGCTCTTCCCCGTCGAGATGCTGTATAAACTCGGCAGTGTCATCTCAGTACCTCCACTTCGTGGCCATCCTGGGCAGGTAGGTGTGCCTGCACCAGGCTGCAAACTCCTGCTGGTTCTCGTTGGCCAGCTGCATCTCGTTGGCATAGCGGTCGGTCTCGCCCAGGGCCGCGTCCATCTGTGCCGCCAGATAGTGGGCATAGTAGCTGTCGTAGGGCTCCGGCAGCAGCAGCTCCGCGTCCTGCCGCAAAAGCTCCTGCTCCCGGTCGTATAAGATATCCGCACCCACGGCATCAAAATCTGTGGTGTCGCTCTTGTCCACCACGCTCTTTCTCAACCCCGCATCCGCCTGCCGCAGCCATAAGATCTTCAGTTCGCGGTCAAACCCGTTGTTGGGCCGCAGCTTGTCTGCGGTTTCTATTGCTTTTCCTACTGTCACGCTTATTCCATCCTTTCACATCTGCAACCCGGGTTGCGGCTCCCTGCGTCCACTTCGCACAAAGCTTTGTGCTCGTGTCCTGCTGGCCGCGGCCCCAACAACTCCTCCCTGTTTCCGCCACTGGCGGCGGTCGTCGTCGTTGCAATTGCCTTTCCTACTGTCATAAAAGACCTCCAAACAAATAACCCCCGGCACAGCGTGTGCCGCCGGGCCGGGGGGATACATCTAAGCAGGGCTATCGGGTTGCGGCTCCCAGCATCCACTTCGCACAAAGTATTGTGCTTGTGTCTTGCTGGCCGCGGCCCCAACAACTCCTCCCTCAATCCGCCACTGGCGGCGGTCGTCGCCGTTGCTCTTCGGGGGAGCTGTAAGCAGCTCCGGCCATGCCGGACTGCGCACTGAGAGGGTTAAACTTACGCCTTATTCGCCAGCTCTTCCATGCGGGCAGCGGTCTGGTCGTCCTGTTCCTGGCTGTGGCGGATGACCTCCGCCACCTCCGGGGGCACCTCAATGTTCTTTCCGCGCTGCAGCTGGTAGTTCACACCGTTCACGCTCACGAACAGGTCACCCTTGTACTTTCCGCCGTCCGAAAACAACCGGATCGTCTCAGTCTTTTTCTTTGCTTCTGCCATATCCATCAACCTTTCCCGTAACTTATTTCAAATCGGCGCAGAGCAAAAATGCGGTTAAGAGATCTTCGCGCGTATGCGCGAATCTCCAGCATTTTTGCTTGGAGCCTTCTTCTTCGGGGTTACTAGGGGCGAGCAGCCCCTAGTTCGTGCCTCCCGCGCTTCGAAAGTAG
>ENA-OWRJ01001943-OWRJ01001943.1-human-gut-metagenome-genome-assembly--contig:-NODE-1943-length-19527-cov-5.191403_pt1 | contig 19527 bp, 16 predicted proteins | sample MGYA00248269_ERZ651897 | MGnify/ENA primary metagenome ERZ651897 (study PRJEB26924, sample SAMEA4378252) | human gut metagenome | biome: human gut; feature: human-associated habitat; material: faeces...
AAAAAAGAAAGAGCCTGTTATGTATTGTTTTTTATTTTGACAGCAGGAGTGCATCTGATATTTTGTTCGCCAGGTATGAGTGTGATAACAAATATAGTGCTGATTTTTTTGATTACAGTGTGTTATGAAGGAGCATTGAAAAAGAAAATATTTGTGACACTACTTGTATATGGAACTAATATGGGATGTGATTTAGTATCTGTTCATTTATTGACAGATTATTCAATAACAGGGAAAGTCGGTGAATGTGCTGCGTATATAACTGTACTATTATTGCTGATTTGCGATGTTATTTCAGAAAAAATCTTGATTAAGAATAAAGGAGAAGATAAAACTCCGCATGGGATGATACTGGCGGTTATTTCAGCACTTTGTCTGGCAGAATTGCTTATTGTTGAACAGGAACTAAAAAATCGTATCCTGCTGGTGTTATTTGGATGTTGTGTTTTGGCAGTTGTATTATTGATTTTCTATTTATATGATGTTCTGATAAGTGCGTATAAGAAACTGGAAGAACAATCTCTTATGGAAAAACAAATGCTCATTTATTCTCACCAGTTGGATGTGTTGATGCAATCGGAAGAGAAAGTAAAAGCTCTACGCCATGATATGAAAAATCATCTGGGAGAACTTGCACTTATGGCTGCAAATCAGAATAATGAAGAAATCCGGAAATATATACATGACATGGGGGAGTATATGCAGAACCAGTCTGAACTGATCAGTTGTGGGAACAAGAATCTTGACAGTCTGCTGAATTATCTTCTGGGACAGGCAAAAAAGAAACTGAATCATGTAGAGTATGAGGTACGAGTACCATCTGATTTGTGTATATCAGCATTTGATCTGAATGTGATTTTGGGAAACCTGACAGAGAACGCAATAGAAGCAGCAGAACAGACGAAAGATAAATGGATGTCAGTGGATATATACTATGAAAAGGGCATGCTTTCCATGGAAATAAAAAACAGTTTTCAACATGAATTGGATGTAGAGAAAAATAAATTATTGTCAACGAAGGAAGAAAAAGGACATGGCATTGGTCTTGCAAATGTCAGGAAGATGGTAGAAAAATATCAGGGATTTATGGATGTTTCGAATACAAATCAGATTTTTACGGTAAGGGTAATGTTATACTTATAAATTATATAGAATCTATGAAAGATAGTGTAGTGGTAGGCCTGCGCTGTCTTTTATTTTGCAGAAAATTAGTCAAGAGGGAAAATATTGTGACAGAAAACCTCATAAAAAACCACAATATGTTTTCGAAAAACGAATTTCGCCAATTTATATATGAATTCCGCCATTTTAGAAAATTTTGCAATAAATATGATATTATTCAAATACAAAGTAAGAAGAAATGAAATATATGTAAAAGGAGAATGAGAAAAGAATTAAAAAAAGTCATGGAGAAATATATTATTATGAAAAAAGTAAATAAATTTAAATTACTGGCAGCAGGGCTATTGATAGGAGTTGCTTTTTGGCTGTTAGGATCCGATTTCTTTACATTCATGATATGGTGGGAAATTTTATGGATTCTTGGATTGGTATTTATGCCGATAACGGCTCAGATATTCAAAGGTTTTGATGATAATGGATGGATGTATTCAAAGGTTATAGCAATAGTGATATGCGGATATGGAGTATGGATTTTGACTTCTATAAAAGTGGTTCACTTTACCACATTGAGTTCTGTCGTAATTACTACCTTATGTGGGGGGAGCAGTATTGCTTATGGAATATATGGAAAACAAAGAAAGGTTTTTCCGTGGAAACATATGGAACTTGTTTATTGGGAAGAAGTGATTTTCTTTGTTGTATTTCTTTTATGGACATATATGGCAGGATTTCATCCGGCAGCTCATGGAACTGAAAAATATATGGATTTTGGTTTTATGAAGTCTATGATGCGTAGCACAACACTTCCGTCAGAAGATATGTGGTATGCTGGCAAAGCTTTTAACTACTATTATGGTGGTCAATATTTTGCGGTGTTTCTTACGAAACTTACAGGAACAAAGGTAGAGATTACATACAATCTTATGCGTACCATGATAGCTGCATTTGCGTTTGTATTGCCATTTAGTCTTGTGCGCCAGATGCTTAAGGATAAATTAGGTAAAAGGGGAAGAGCATGGATAACAGATTTTGGAGGTATTTTAGCAGGTTTATCTGTATCCATGAGTGGAAACCTTCATTATATTATATATGGAAAAATTTTTACATTACTGGGGATAAGAGAAGATTACTGGTTTCCAAGCACAACACGATTTATAGGATTTGATCCACCTGTGACAGGGGACGAGACAATTCATGAATTTCCTTCATATTCTTTTGTTCTTGGGGATTTACATGCGCATGTGATTAATGTGTTTTTTGTTTTGGCAGTATTGGGGATTTTATATGCATGGATAAAAAGAAATTCCGGTAAAAGCTGGAAACAGAAAGAGATATTTCTGCTGGGACTGTTCCTTGGAATTTTCCTGTTTTCAAATACATGGGATTTTATGATTTATTATGTTGTAATATGTGGAACACTGTTTTTTGGAAATTTGAAGAGATATCTTAATTCTACAGATATGAAACCTTCAGATATGAGAACCGGTATAAAATGGAGCGTTGTGCAATGGATAGAACTTCTGCTGACTGCGGTGTTGATTTCGTTACCATTCCATTTACAGTTTAAAAGTGTTATGGTACAGGGAATCGGAATAGTGAAAATTCATACGGCGTTTTATCAGTTCTGTGTATTATGGGCTTTTCCATTGCTTATATGTGGATTATTTGTCGTATCTACGCTGATAAAAAATAGGAATTTTACAAATAAAAAAAACAGGAATTTATTTTACAAAATTAATGTTTCTGATTTATACGGAGTTGTACTTTCTCTTTGTGCAATGGGACTAATATTGATTCCGGAAATCGTTTATGTAAGAGATATCTATGAAAAAACAGCACCAAGAGCAAATACTATGTTTAAGTTGACTTATCAGGCATATATACTTTTTGCGCTTATGATGTCGTATATTCTGGTATTTTTTGTGGCAGACAGAATAAAAATTTTGCAAGAAACTAAATTGGATAATAGATATGAGAAAAAGGTAAGATTATCAAAAGTGCAGATAACCGTTGGGGGAATGGCAATAATACTTCTTATATCTACCTGTGGATATTTCGTAAATGCTACAACAAATTGGTTTACAGGTTTTCCTCTGAAAAATAAATACCAAACTCTCAATGCAACTGCTTATATAGAAAATGCCATTCCTGAAGATGCGGCAGCAATACGATGGCTGAATAAAAATATTACAGGTCAGCCAACCGTTCTTGAAGCTTGCGGCGACAGTTATAAAGACTATGACAACCGGGTTTCTGCTATGACAGGATTGCCGACGGTATTGGGATGGTATGTTCATGAATGGTTATGGCGAAATAATCTTGATGAAGAAAACAAAAGAAGAACAGACGTGGAAACTATTTATACTTCAACAGATAAAAAAGAAGTACAGGAACTGCTTGATAAATATGAGGTGAATTATATTTTTATTGGAAGCTGTGAATATCAAAAATATGAAGGGGTTAATGTAGCACTTTTAAGTTCATTGGGAGAAATAGTTTTTAAAAAGGAAAATACAATGATTGTGAAGCTGTAATAAAACAGATTTCCCAAAGAAAACAGCCACATAACCGAGAGAATATATTGATATTCATTGGATATATGTGACTGTTTCTTTTTATTTTTTATGAGGTGACATCTCGTTCAATTCTAACTGCTGTCTGGTAATTCCTGCAATTGAGGCAGGTAAATCTGATTGATTTGGTTAAATTACAGAGCACTTACTCCGTCATCATCATAACGGTCATATTCAGCTCCCTCATATCCGATCATGCGGATCGTAGCCGGATCAATATCTTTTACTGTCTGTGCAACATCAGCAACCGGGATTGCTTTTCCCTTGCGGATGAACAGCGGAACTTCGTTCAGGGCAACTTCTACATAGTGATGTCCTTTTTCAAGGATTTCCTGAGAGATGGTTCCATCAGGAAGGAATTTGACAAACATCATTTCTTCCGGCAGATATACGTAGCGGCCTTTTGCGTTCTGAGTATAAACAGGTGCGATCATGATTTCATTTCCAAGGAGAAGCTGATCCTCTACCTGAGTTGCGAAAGCATCGTCTGTGTAATCAAATGCCAGCGGGCGGAACATCATATCATCGTTTAATGCAGCTTTCATGTATTCACTGTACAGATATGGAACAAGGCGATATCTGACACCGATCACATGGCGGAAGTCTTCGATATTTTCAAACTGGTAAGCTTCCTGTTCTCTGGTTCCCAGAGCGGAGTGGTTTCTCATAAGAGGTGTGAATACACCAAGTGCCAGCCAGCGCAGTACCAGGTCACGTGTGGTATCTGCACCGAATCCGCCCAGATCTGCACCTGTGTAAAGGAAACCGCACATATTCAGGGATGGAAGCATCTTTAAGTTCAGAAGGATGTGTGACCACCAGGATTTATTGTCTCCCATCCAGATTCCGCCGTATCTGTGCATTCCCACATAGGAGGAACGGGAGAACATCAGGAAACGTTTGCCAGGTGCGATTTTTTCAAATGCTTCACCTGCTGCACGGGTCATGTTATAGCCAAACAGGTTATGTACTTTGTCGTGGCGGATCTTCTGACCGTTTACATTGTGATAGAAGCGTTTGTAATCTTCCGGATTGTTTGCAAGGGCGTTTACTTTATCACCGAGTGTAAATCCAGGTGCTTCTTCCTTGTCCATGAAGTTGTCTTTGATGTATTCTTTTAATTCAGCAACGCCTTCCGGTGTACAGAACATTGCAGGTTCGTTCATGTCATTCCAGAAACCGTCGATTCCCTTTGAAATGAGACGTTCGTATTTCTGTCCGAACCATGCTCTTGCATCTGCATTCAGGACATCAGGGAAATGAGTCCAGCCCGGCCATACAGCGGAAACGAAATCACTTCCGTCTTCACGTTTGCAGAAGTAGTTCTTCTCAACGCCTTCTTCATAAACATCATAGCCAGCTTCTACCTTGACACCTGCATCGATGATCGGGACAAGGTGGATGCCTTTTTCTTTCATTTCATTGACATAGGCTTCGAAGTCAGGGAAGTTTTCCTGATTGACTGTGAAATCTTTGTAGTCTTCCATGTAATCGATATCCATGTATACCATATCGATCGGAATATTGTTTTCACGATATCCGTCAGCTGCTTTTCTGAAATCGTCAGCAGTTGTATATCCCCAGCGGCTCTGACCGAAACCAAATGCGAATTTAGGCGGGATATAGCTTCTTCCGATGATTTTGCGGAACTGTTTTACGATATCGTAAGGGGTTTCACCCTCGATCACATACAGATAAAGGTCTGCATCCTCACAGGTGATCTTTAACTGGGAAGAGAGTGTGTAACCGATATCAAACTTCAGTTTTCCGGGATAATCAACGAAGAGACCGAAAGTCTGCTTTCCGGAGATTACGATGAAGTTGTGTGCTCCATAGAGGGAGATTTTATCTTCTGTATGGTTTGGCTGGTCGGAACAGTTGCTTTCATAAACATATCCACGTTTGTTGATTCCGCGGTTTGATTCGCCCAGACCATAGACAACATCGTTGTCATCCATGTCATAAGTAAAAGAGAAGCCGTTCTCTGTGGAGATAGTTCCGTATGCAGGAGTTCCCTCAGAAGTCGGGATGGAAGTTACGATGGCATCGGTTTCAAACGGAGTTCCGTAAGTATATTTCTGAATCATTTTGTCATATCCTCCTTAGGTTGAAAATGGTCAAGCGGATAAAACTATCCGCTTTGCTACGCAGCGCTAAACCGAATAACTGAAACGCTTAAGTACTGTTAGAAAATACATAGGTGTTTTCCTTGATTTCATATTTACAATAATAGAGGTTTGGGTGAGGAAATGCTACTGAAATTATGACAAATTTATACGTTATTTTGACTTTTGCTCAAACTGTGAAGCAGTGATATGGGTATGGCAAGCAGTGGAGCGGCTGATCGTATCTGTTTGCGCTGTTAACTTATTGTGCTTTAATGCTTTATCTTAATAGAATTTTTCTGTACATACGGTGAAAAAAGTGCTAAACTGTTATTATTACACGAAAGAAAGGTTTATTTAACATGCTTCAGACAATTGAATCCATCAATAACGTCGTAAATAATTTTATCTGGGGTGTCCCGGCTATGATCTGTATTATCGGCGTAGGGCTTTACCTGAGCCTGCGGACCGGGTTTGTCCAGATCCGCAAATTCCCGTATGCGCTTAAAACCACACTGGGAAGAATTTTTAAGAAGAAGGAGGCCTCTGACGGTTCCATGACACCTTTCCAGGCAGTCTGTACTGCGTTGGCAGGTACAGTAGGTACCGGAAATATCGCCGGTGTTGCCGGAGCTATCGCCATCGGCGGACCGGGAGCTGTATTCTGGATGTGGGTTTCCGCAATCCTTGGAATGTGCACGAAATTTACAGAGGTTACACTGGCAGTACATTTTCGTGAGAGAAACAGACATGGAGATTATGTAGGCGGACCTATGTATTATATTAAGAATGGTCTGGGAAAGAATTGGAGATTTCTTGCAGTTCTTTATTCTGCATTCGGTGTACTGACTGTATTTGGAACAGGTAATGCTACTCAGGTAAATACCATTACAACAGCAATTGATACAGCTCTTATTAACTTTAATGTGATCTCAGAGTCTTCCACAGGCAGACTGAATCTGATCCTTGGAATTGTGATCACGCTGCTGGTTGGTATGGTACTGCTGGGGGGTATCAAGCGAATCGGAAGTGTTTCCGAGAAGCTGGTGCCGTTTATGGCATTGTTTTATATTGTACTTGCATTGGGCGTTGTGATCTTAAATATCGGAAGAGTTCCGGCAGTTTTCCATGATATTGTTTATGGAGCCTTTAATCCGTCAGCAGTGACAGGCGGTGTGATCGGAAGCTTTTTCCTCAGTATGAAAAAGGGTGTTTCCAGAGGTATTTTCTCCAATGAAGCCGGACTTGGTACAGGCTCTATCGCTCATGCCTGTGCGGATACAAGCAAACCTGTAAAACAGGGTATGTTTGGTATTTTTGAGGTATTTGCAGATACGATCGTGATCTGTACTCTGACAGCACTTGTAATCCTTGTAAGCGGCGTGCCGGTAAATTACGGTGCAGCGGCAGGTGCAGAACTTACAATTTCCGGATTTACTTCTACATACGGAGGCTGGGTTTCCATCTTTACGGCAGTTGCCATGTGCTGCTTTGCATTCTCAACGATTATCGGATGGGGACTTTACGGAGCTCGCTGTATTGAATTTTTATTCTCTGCAAAAGTTATCCGCCCATTTATGATCGCCTATTCATTAGTGGCAATCATTGGTGCAACTGTAGATCTGGGACTTCTCTGGAGTATTGCTGAGACATTCAACGGTCTCATGGCAATCCCCAACTTAATTGGTGTATTCCTGCTTTCAGGAACCGCCATTACACTTACAAAAGAGTATTTCGCACAGAAATGATAAAAACAGTCTGGAGAGTTTTCTTCAGGCTGTTTATTAGTTTACCTGATGCTTGATGTTAGGTTATTGTTCAGACCCTTGCATAGGCATTAGTAAAAATGACGAATTTTAAATTTTTTTATTGATGTTATGTACTGTTTTTTATCCGTCATTTTTACTTTATCCACAACCACCCGGATTCGCTTTTTTGCGGCTTTTCCCTTATAATGTGTATATAGATTTCAACGATTTCAGGAGGGAAGTGAGTGGACATTGAACTTATTCTATTCACTTCCCTTTTGTATTTCATCAGGAGAAAGCAGGCATAGAATATTTTTAAAACAAAAAATGTGATGATCCAACTATGATCTGACAGAAAAATAACAGATTAAAATATAAATCAGCTGTTCTTTAAGTGAAAATGTTTTCAGTACTTCGTTCTTCCATACATCTTCAGGATAAACATCGCCCAGATAAGTATCCCGTCCACAGTACAGTCCATAAAGAAGCAGCCTTTTTCCCTCTCGGACAGCCTCCGGTTCCATGATTAGTCCCCAGCGAAGCTGATCCATCAGATGAAGATAAAGAGACACACATAAAACCAGATTGCTGTTTCTGTTTCGCGATAGAAGTATTCCTTCCAGCTCAGAAGCTTTCTTAAAACGAATATTGTATGCATGAAAAAGAATCTCATGCTCTGTATAAAAATCCCACAGAGTTCCCGGGGTGATTCCATATCTGCCAGTACGAACAAGAACCTGAAACTGTCTCGGACCACAGGCAGCTGTCTGTTTCATCAGGGCATGTTTTACTGCCATACGGACTGCCCTGCCAATCAGCTCTCCAAGCTTGGAATGTCCGGAGGCATCGGTAAGTGTCAGCTCTCCCTCCATAGCCGAGGCAATCACCATTCCGTCAGTACCAGAACCTGTCGCGATTTCTTCTGAATAACAGCTTCCAAGTAAGAGATGTGAAACGGCCGCTGCTTTTGCCTCCGAAGCAATCATCATTGAGCGGACCATGGCTGCCTCTGTAACATTCTGATTGATATAGATAAAAACATTGATCGTACCGGGTGGCAGCATCTCGTAAGCGCCGTTTCTTTCATAGTAAGAAGAAGGATCTCCCGGACACATTCCGTTTGAATCAATTCCCCCTGTAACAGCAGCAGTCACGGATAACTCCTGATAACAGATTTTCTCAACAGCACACAGTTCAGTCCATGCCGCTGTGCTGAGTGCGGTTGCTGTCTGCGGATCAATTCCCAGCTCTTTTGTATGAATGTTCAGGTCTTCCTCATAGGTGTTTCCAAGCATTTCACATTCATAGGCACCATTCATGCAGTTGATATTTAAAGCATGCGTGAGATGAGCAGTGATCCCGCCATTAAGAGGACTGGTGCTAAGAACCCTTGTTTTTCCCGGAAAAGAAAAAACAGTACATCCCTTCTTTTGAAAATAAGTAAAAGTATCATTCATAAACATTCCTCTTTTTTGTCTGTTCAATACAGATTTTGTTGTTATTAGGAAAAGTATTCTACTTTGAATCCTGACTGCTGGCAGTATCTGTCTACTTTAGAACCTTTATAACAGCGGATCGTAGCCGCTTTGTTGATGATCCATTCCCCGATAAATTCAGGATCATGGCGAATCTCCAGATACTGCAGGCGGTTACATCCATGAAAGATCCATTTTCCAAGGTATCTGACATTGGGCGGAATCACCACAGAGGTCAGATTACAGCACTTAAAAAAAGCACTCTCATCAAGAACTTCCAGCGAATCAGGCAGCTGCAGCGAATCCATTCCGCAGAAATAGAAAGCCTGCTTTCCGATAACCCTTAAATCTCCCCCCGGAAAAGAAATACAACTCAGTTTCTTACATTTATAAAAAGCCCTGTCATCGATTTCTTCCAGAGAGGCAGGGAAAACAACTTCCGTAAGAGTAGCGCATTCTGAAAAGGCATTCGGACCGATAAATGTCAGTTTGCTGTTCGGGGCGAACTCCAGACTGTTCAGTTTTCGGCCATTGTTAAATGCATTTTTTGGAATACTGGTAAGGCTGGCGGGAATTTTGACTTTTTTCAGAGAAATGCAGTCTGAAAATACCCCTATGCCAAGTTTTTGCAGATGTTCAGGAAGCTCTATTCTGCTTAACCGGGAACATCCCTGAAAGGCTTTGTTTCCAATCTGTTCCATTTCATAGGGAAATACCACAGAACGAATATCAGGTCTGTTAAAAAAGGTTTCTGCTGAGATAGAGCGGCAGTTTTGTGGAAGTTCCATATTCTTCTCAATATACTGTCCGCAGTTACGACGCGTAAGTGTCAGAGAATTTGACATAAAAAAATACTCCTTTGCTGATAGACAATGTTGTTTTCTCTGCATGGGAGTAGTATGGACTATGATAAAAATAACAAGGTACCGATAACTGCTGGTGTTCTATATTCCTTAAAAGGAACAGAGAAAACATATGTAAGGATGATACTTCTGTAAAAAAGAGAACACTAAAGAAGATCACCCTTCCATTTCCTATTGCGTGTAGTTAATGGCGGCAGTTTATAGCAGGTATTCTGACTCACGCAGTAACGCCATGTCTCTCCTTCTCGCATAACGATGCAATGGATATGAGATATGGCTGCACGTATACAGCAGCACGACTGTTCAGGATTCTGACCTGATTCCCTCTTAGCTGAAAGTCCGACATTTCTATACCGTGACTGACAGAACTAAAAACCGGTAATTGTCAATGAATGTTCGATTAAATTGTATTATACACTTTTTTGGAGAAAAGACAACAAATTTTTTGAGGGGGGGGAGACAAAATCAGGGAGGGGACGCGCAGGGAAAGCGTTTCTTTTCTGTGCGCTGGTTATTGGATGTGTGGGGATTTGTATGATTTGCAGGTAATGTTTTTGGTTTTGAATAATTGCGCGTCGCATTCTCGTTACTTTAGGAAGAAAGTTATACCAGCCAGTGCAGTCCGCTGTCACCGGAAGTAGGGAAAAGATATGCAGAGCCGTCCAAACGGAAAGAGAGAGGGTTGTACAGAGATGGAAACAGAACCTATAACGCAGATGCCGTAGGCGCATATAATATCCTGAGAAAATATCACTCCGTATCCGGAGTAAAAAAAGAACTGTCCGTAACCGGACTGAAAACACCGGAAATAATAAAAGTAGCTGTATAGCTCTAAAGAGCAAACAGTAGTGGTGCCATGGATGCACCCTGAAAAAAGGCGGTATCCCGCCTTAATTCAGATGCTCTGGTAACTCAGTTACCGAGTAATTCACTGACATAATAAAACGGCTGCGGAATGAACCGCAGCCAGTAATAAGTTTCATCTGTTTACCTTTCGTCAAAAGCAACAAAATCTGTATGATGTCCTACATATTTGTAAGCAGGACGAATGATCTTATTTGCATTAATCAGTTCTTCCAGACGGTGAGCACTCCAGCCCGGCATACGTGCAATAGCAAAGATCGGAGTAAATAATTCTTCCGGAATACCAAGCATGCTGTATACAAATCCACTGTAGAAGTCCACATTTGCGCAGACATTCTTAAACAGTTTTCTATGTTCCATAATCAGTTTGCCGGCAATATTTTCTACTCTGTTATAAAGCTCGAATTCCTCTGTCATTCCCTTTTCCTCAGCAAGTGCCTGGGCAAAGCGCTTCAGGATCACTTCTCGGGGATCGGAAAGTGTATAGACCGCATGCCCCATACCATAGATCAGCCCTGCATGATCAAATGCTTCTTTATTCAGAACCTTCTGGAGGTAAGCTATGATTTCATCTTCGTTATCCCAGTGATCTTGATCTACATGAGACTTCAGATCAGCAAACATATTCTGAACTTTAAGGTTTGCTCCACCATGACGAGGTCCCTTCAGAGATCCGATGGATGCAGCAGTAGAAGAGTAGGTATCTGTCCCTGAAGAAGTTACCACATGAGTGGTGAAAGTGGAGTTATTACCGCCACCATGCTCAGCATGCAGGATCAGTGCAATATCCAGAACTTTTGCTTCCAGTTCTGTGTATTTTCCATCCGGGCGAAGCATAAGAAGAATGTTCTCGGCAAGAGAAAGCCCCTTCTGCGGATTACGGATAAATAAGGTATCATCCTTTCTGAAATGGCGATATGCATGGTAAGAATATACGGCAATTTCAGGAAGCTTTGCAATCAGTTCCAGAGACTGACGAAGTACATTTTCAGGAGAAATATCTTCCGGATTGTCATCATATGTATAGAGAGCAAGAACACAACGCTGCATGGCATTCATAATATTGGCATTGGTTCCCTTCATAACAACATCGCGGACAAAACGACCGCCAAGCTCCTCCATATCAGACATCATATCCAGAAATCTGGAAAGTTCTTCCTTATCAGGGAGCTTACCGAAGATCAGAAGATAAATTGTTTCTTCAAATCCAAAACGTCTTCCGTTCAGACCACTGATGATATCCTGTACATTGATTCCCTGATAGTATAAACGTCCATCAGCCGGAATCTGTCTGCCGTTGATCAGATTATAACCATTAACATCAGAAATCTCTGTAAGACCTGTCAGGACACCTTTACCTGCGGAGTCACGAAGACCTCTTTTTACATTATATTCTACATACAGATTTGGATCGATATGATGATTCTTGAGCAGTTCCTGTTCAAAGAATCTCATTTTGTCACGAAGCTGTCCGGAATCTTCCAGACTCATCATTTCATGTTTTTCCATAATATCATTCCTCATTTCCCCGTTATTTATCTACAGCAATACTCGCAAATTCACTTATAGCAATACTCGTAAATAATGCATATTATAGTGAATTTTATTAAAAAACACTGATACAGTGAATTGCAGATGCATCCTTGCGATCAGTGTTTTACTATGGCGAACATTTGTATTTGTACCTATTTAAACATTGTACAGTAAAGTGATGGGAAAGGCAAGATAAAGATTGTATTTTTTTTCATACAATCATATTAAAGTGATAACGCTTTAAAATTATACAGAAGGAAAATTATGAAAAATATAACACAAAATCATGGAACGTGCTATAATAGCCAACAGAAAGCATGATAAAGGGGAAGTGAGAAAAGAAATGTCAGAAAGAAAAATGAAACGAGTTGAGGACTCCTTAACAGAGCAGTCTCATTTATTAATGCCAAAGTGTCTGAATGCCGCAGGTTATCTGTTTGGCGGACAGCTGCTTGCATGGATTGATGAAACAGCAGGTATTGTTGCCAAGCGTCATGCGGAAATGAATGTGGTAACTGTTGCAGTAGACAATATGTATTTCAAAGCCGGAGCCAGAGTGAACGATACCATCGTTCTCATCGGACGGCTTACACATGTGGGACGTTCTTCCATGGAAGTACGTATTGATACTTACTGTGAAGCCCTTGATGGAACCAGAACCATGATCAACCGCGCATATTTTATTATGGTTGGAACAGATGAACATCAGCATCCTGTGGAAGTACCGGGACTTATCATTGAGGGAGTTACTCAGCAGATAGAGAATGAAGCTGCACAGAAACGTGCAAAACTCTGGAAAGTACGCAGACAGGAAGGATTTTAACAAAACAGCCGCAAATGCGGCTGTTTTTGTTTATCAGTAACATTTACTGCAAGGCCCGTATCCCATAGCTTCGGCTTCTGATCTGGATACCTGTCTGGCTGTATCCGGGTTCATTCTTCCACAGTTGGGAATGCTGTGATATTTTTCGCCGGTTGCAGGGATCCATACCATTGTTCCTAGATCTGCATTGTTGGATTCTTCCTGTTCAGGTACCGGATCAGAAGTGGTAGTTTCTTCTTGCCAAGAGTTTCCACCAGTGCCACCTGCAGAAGCATTTACAGAGGAGTCTCCGGAAGAATAATCATCGCATGGCTCCTGTGACCAGGAAATATTTGTTCCATCGGAGACTGCTATGATCGTACCCTGTTTATCTGTTCGGAATACAGGGATTCCCATATCTGATAAACGTTCCATTGTATCTGCTGACGGATGATTATACTGATTATTGATTCCGCAGCTTATGACTGCGTAAGATGGAGAAGTTGCCTCAAGGAAATCCCAGGTAGTTGAACTTGCAGACCCATGATGACCAACAGAAAGAACATCACAGTCAAGGTTCATACCTGTACTGATCATATCCTGTTCACTGGTTTCCTCTGCATCTCCGGTAAAAATAAAGCTATTTGAACCATTTTCAAGTTTGATTACAAGAGAGTTATCATTACTGTTCTGGCTGATACCATTCGGTGCAAGAACAGTGAAACTTCCGGTGCCAAAATCAAATGTTTCACCTACAGAAGGATACTGTACGATAATTGCATTTGCAGTGGCAGTATTCATAAAATTATTGAATAAATTTGAAGTATGTACATAGTCTGGTCCGAATATATTACTTACAGAGAAATTGTCTATACATGGAACAAGACCGCCGATATGATCTTCATCATAGTGAGAAGCGATCATATAGTCAATGTTTTCCACATTCTGTTCCTGTAAGTAGGAGATGATCAGATCAGCATGGCTCTGATCCCCGCCATCGTACAAAAGATTTTGTCCTCCGGACTGTACTAAGATGGCATTTCCCTGTCCAACGTCAATAAAATGAACTGCCATCTCACTGTTGCCTTCAGCTTTTACCGTCAGTGCTGATTGCGGAACTAAGGTAAACAGCAGAAGGAACAGAGATAGAATTAGTGATAGTAACCTGTTTTGTTTCTTCATAAAAAGCCTCCTGAATGTTAATAACAGTTTGATTATACCATTTATTGAGAAACAAAAACATAATTATAGTAATTTCGTAAAATAATACAAATAATCCAGTCTATCTTGAAGCGGGTTGAAAAATGCTTTAGCGTGAAGTCCTGCGTCAGATTGATTAATACTCTATCTGCTGAACTTCCTCTCCATTGTCTTCCCATGTATCAGAGTTATCCAGAGAACCATCTGTGCTGTCACCGGAATTGTCATCGCTGGGATAATCAATCTGATCGGAAGAATCATCCCCTGTATCGTCAGACGATGTCTGATCACTGCTTCCATCATCAGAAGATCCATCTCCTGTATCTGTATTATCATTCTCCTGCCCTGTATCATCCAGAGAACCGTCCTGCGTCGTATCAGTATTGTAAGAAGAGTCATTGTAAGAAGTATCATTATAACTGTTGTCATAATCAGAATCATAGTTACTTTCCTGAGTATAAATGGTAAATCCATCCTCCTCAGCCTGAGCTTCTGCCTGTGCCTGAGCCTCAGCGGCAGTTTCCGGAGCTTCCGTAAAGTTTGTAACAGCTTTTGACACTGTATTACCGGTAGGTGCCACAGCAGAAACCGCAAACATCGCGCCACAAAGCAGGATTGCAGTTCCGGCAATCTGAATTTCATCTATATGTCTCATAGTTTATATTCTCCTTGCTTATCTATGTTTGTTTCTTTCTATTTCTATGCATATCCAGATTATTTACAGCAATATTATATACCTTAAGTGGATTTTTTTGTAGAGTAAATTTTAAGTTACTGTTCATACATCACTATCCTGAGATATACAAGCCAAAATTGAAAAAAAACTGGATTCTGTCTGAAAAATCTGTTATTATAAAAATCGTATGAATATAATTTCAACTATAATACAGTTTATCTAATTATTTTCTTTCCTGTATGATATCAGGGTAAAAAAATCCCCATAAAATTGAAATTATAAATTTAAAAACAGAGGTGTCATTTATGAGCTGGTATAATGAGGCAATTTTCTATCACATCTATCCACTGGGTTTAACCGGTGCGCCGAAGCACAATGACTACAGTGCTCCTGTTTCCCGTCTGAACACATTACTTCCATGGATCGACCACATCAGAGAAATCGGATGTACAGCATTATACATCGGACCTTTATTCGAGAGTGTAGGACATGGCTATGAAACCACAGATTACAAAAAGCTGGATTCCCGTCTCGGAACCAACGAAGACCTTAAAAACTTCGTGGCAGCCTGTCATGAAAAAGAGATCAAAGTTATTTTCGATGGTGTATTCAATCACACAGGCCGTGATTTCTTTGCATTTAAAGATATTCAGCAAAACCGCGAACATTCCAGATATCTCAACTGGTACTGCAATGTGAACTTCGGAGGGAATACGGAATACAATGACGGCTTCTCCTACGAAAACTGGGGTGGATACAACCTTCTGGTAAAATTAAACCAAAGAAACCCGGAAGTACAGAATTACATCTGTGATGTGATCCGTTTCTGGGTATCAGAATTTGATGTAGATGGAATCCGTCTGGATGCGGCAGATGTCCTTGATTTTGATTTCATGCGTGCCCTGCGCCGTACAGCAGCAGAAGTAAAGGAAGATTTCTGGCTTATGGGCGAAGTGATCCATGGTGATTACAGCAGATGGGTAAATGGAGAAACGCTCCACAGTGTAACAAACTATGCCCTGCATAAAGCACTCTACAGCGGACATAACGATCACAACTATTTCGAAATCGCACATACTGTAAAATATCTCCAGAATATGGGAAATCTTGATCTCTACAACTTTGTGGATAACCATGATGTAGAACGTATTTATACCAAGCTTTCAAATAAAGCACATTTTGCACCTGTTCATGTCTTACTCTATACACTTCCGGGTGTACCAAGTATCTATTACGGCTCTGAGTTCGGTATTGAAGGAAAGAAAGAGAAATTCTCCGATGACAGCCTCAGACCGGCTCTGGATATCAAAGACTATGAAGATGCAGTACAGAAGAATCCATGTACAGCCCTGATCGCAGCTCTTGGAAAGATACGACAGCATACACCTGCATTAAGCTACGGAAGCTACGCTGAACTTCAGCTTACCAACCGCCAGTTTGCATTTGCCCGTGACCTTGACGGAATACGTGTGATCGTTACCGTAAATAACGATGATAATGCAGCAGATATGAGCCTTCCGGCAGGAAATTGCGCAGAATATATCGGAACCCTCACGGGCCGTAAAGTACCTGTTCAGGATGGACGTATCAATGTAACAGTAGCCGCAAACAGCGGTGAAATCTGGGTTCCGGCGGGTGAAATGCCAGAATATATACCAGTAAAAACAGAAACTGCAGATATCGAAAAAGTACAGGAAGAAACAGAAGAAACAACTTCCACACAGACTGAGTCTCCTGCACAGAAAACAATAACCGCAGCAGCAAAAGCAGAAGATATTCAGCCTGAAAAAACTGCCGATACTTCAGCCATATCAGCAGAAAACAGTTTTCCGGAAAATACGGAAGCCGCTGCTGAAAAGGAAAAGACAGTAATTGTAGATATGAATAAATCTCCGGAAGACATGACTGTAGATGAATTACAGCAGGCAATCCTTGCCAAAATGGCAGGCAATGGTCCTGTCACAGACCAGATGAAGAAAACAGTATATGATAATATCTGGCATGATTCTCTGGTAAACTGGCTCAAGAGCTTCCACTGATCAGATTATCGTCAGTATTTTTCCTCTTTTCTTTCATTAATAAAATAGGAATTTTCCATGTGACAATTTTTTTGCCGTTGACTAAATATTTTTTTGGTGGTAAGATATGGATACAGATACAGACAATCAATCACACTAAATCGTACGGGAGGAATTCACTCATGAAAACACTTGAAACAAAAAAAGCACCAGCAGCAATCGGACCATATTCTCAGGCAAAAATGACAGGAAACTTCTTATTTGCATCCGGTCAGATTCCGGTAGACCCGGCTACAGGTGAAGTTGCAGGCGATAAAATCGAAACACAGGCAGAGCAGTCCTGCAAGAACGTAGGAGCAATTCTTGAAGAAGCCGGACTTACATTTGACAATGTTATCAAGACTACATGCTTCCTTGCTGATATGGCAGATTTCGCTGCATTCAACGCTGTGTATGAGAAATACTTCACAAGCAAACCGGCCCGCTCCTGCGTTGCTGTAAAACAGCTTCCGAAGAACGTACTCTGCGAAGTGGAAGCTATCGCTGTAGCTGAGTAATTCAGCCAAACCACAATATAATAGATATTTCAAAACAATTTCTGAATCTGATTCAGATGGGGAAAACAGCCAGGGAAAAATCTACCTGGCTGTTTTTTGTTTTCAGGCTACCTGCGATTACTGATATTTGCTATAATAGTATAAAAGAATTCCGGCAAAATGAAAGGTAAAAGTTATGAGATCAATATCCATATATGCACTTACGAGAAATCAGAATACAGATTCTCTGTCAAAACTGGAACGTCAGTTATCCGGTCGGGAATATTTCCTCAAAATACGGGAATGGGAACTTCAGAGTATGAAAGCACTGGTACGCCAGTTAGAATCGCATATGACTAAAGTCTGTTCCCTGCGCTTTTTCTATTCCTACCAGATTCCAAAACTCGGGAAAGAATTTGATCTTCTCCAGATCAAAGACGACCAGATTATAAATATTGAACTGAAAAGCGGGGCTGTATCTGAGGAGGCAATTCGTAAACAGCTTATGCAGAACCGTTATTACCTTTCCGTTCTCGGACGCTCCATACAGTCCTATACGTATATCAGCAGTCAGAATCGCCTTGTCAGGCTTACCAACCATGATCATATTGCAGAAGCCGACTGGACAGAGCTGTGCGGATCACTGCAAAAGGAGAGCAGTGATTATCAGGGGAATATTGACGATCTGTTTCAGGCCGAACTATATCTGATTTCCCCCATCACAGAACCGGCCCGTTTCCTGAAAAAAGAATACTTCCTGACTTCCCAGCAGCGGGATATCCAGCGCCAGATCTTAAAGAAACTCCGTATCAGCCGGTTCGGATATTTCTGTTTTACCGGACTTCCAGGAACAGGAAAAACATTGCTTCTCTATGATATCGCCATGAAACTGTCCAGGCGTCAGCAGATATGCATGATTCACTGCGGCAATGCCGGAAAAGAATGGAAAATACTGCATAAACGTTTACAACGTATTGCTTTTCTTTCGGACAATCAGCTGACCGAAAATACAGAGCTGAAACATTACAGTGCCGTTCTGGTAGACGAAGCACATTTGCTTTCTTCGGAAAAACTGCAGATTCTGTTAACGCAATCGGAGGGGGAGTTTCCTGTAATATTTTCCAGCGATTCCGAAGATGCCATATGTCCTGAAGAATTAGGGGTAAATACATTAAAACTCATAGAAAACCTGCCGGAAATCCAGATGTTTCACTTAACCAACCGCATCCGTACCAATGCGGAACTTTCCTCATTTATCCAGAATATGCTACACCTTACAGACAGAAAAACCTCCAAACCCTATCCGCATGTTTCTGTTGTATATGCAAATAATGAAGAGGAGACTGCTGCCTTACTGGAAGATTATATACATCAGGGTTATGAATATGAGATTACTGCCGTGAGAGACATAAAACGTCTTGTTATCATATTGGACGAACGATATTACTATGATCAGAACAGATATCTGCGTTCAAAACATTTCAAAGAAGGCAGATCTGATGTCCGTAATTTATTTCACCAGCTGAATCAGGCCAAAGAGGAACTTTCTATAATCGTCAGAGAAAATACATATGTATACGAAACATTACTCACGCTTTTACAGCCTGATACTGTCAGATAAAAACTGCAAACTATCCGACTCTCCCTTGAAATCCCCCACCATTCCGTATATAATGGGAACATTGTGGGGGATTTTCCCTTTTTTATCATACTCAAATCCTTCTGCTGATATTTTTATCAATACAGTATTGGTAAATTGCTTAAGTTAATGACATTGGTGATAAAGAGGGACTTCATGTCTCTTACAGATATTTCAAAAATGCCTGCAAGAGTAAAGTGTGTGGTGCTGGGATGGCATACGATGGAAGAGTTTCTTGGAAAAGAGAAAAAGTAGAAATTTTGTTATAGAAGCCAAGGAAAAGGAAAAAATAGAAAATAATATTTTGGTGATATACCAGATATGATTATCAGGAAGCAGATTTATGGCAGGTAAATCTGCTTCCTTTTTTTTA
>ENA-OWRJ01001947-OWRJ01001947.1-human-gut-metagenome-genome-assembly--contig:-NODE-1947-length-19480-cov-3.906821_pt1 | contig 19480 bp, 28 predicted proteins | sample MGYA00248269_ERZ651897 | MGnify/ENA primary metagenome ERZ651897 (study PRJEB26924, sample SAMEA4378252) | human gut metagenome | biome: human gut; feature: human-associated habitat; material: faeces...
TTAGCACAGTAGTGCTATCGAACGAGAACCAAACTTGCCGAGGATGGGAAGCCCCCACCTCTACAGGCGGGGGAGGATGTCACGATCGGCTGTGCCATTGCACTGCTTGTAAATTTCCACGGAGCATCTTTACAGAATAAGATCATCAAATCCCATGCAGGTCCTGCGATCATGATGTCTTCTACGATCCTCTGTGCGGGAGTATTCCTGGGAGTGATGGAAAATACCGGGATCATGAACAACATGGCAACTGTCCTTGCGGGATTTGTGCCGGAGTCCATGGGAAGATTCCTGCCGATCATCGTTGGTGTTCTGGCTGTACCGCTGACACTGATGTTTGATACCGATTCCTTCTTCTTCGGACTAATGCCTGTACTGATCGAGATCGCAGGAAAGTTCGGCGTGCTTCCGGCTCATATTGCCATTGTTATGGTTGTATGCCGTAACTGTGCAACCTTCATCAGCCCGGTGGTACCGGCAACCTTCCTTGGAATCGGACTTGCAGATGTGGAGATCAAAGACCATATCAAGAGATGTTTCCCCTGGATCTGGGGAGTCAGCATTATCTGTCTGATCGCGGGACTGGTTCTTGGAGTGGTGAGGTTTTAAGTGAATAATTGATTATAATAAAAAAGTATCAGGAGTTTCGATTTCAATGAGAAACGGATCCTGGTACTTTTTTGGTGAAAAAATAGGCTTTAGATAATCGAATCAAAAATGCCTCATGTCCGATTGCATATAATTTTGTGTCGGTTATAATCGATATTATCGACTTAAGATTTCTTCAATTTTATCCTGCATTTCTGCAATTGTATGTTTCCGTGAACGGGCGCATTCCTGTGCCTGGTAGTCGCAGATCAGACATTTTCGGTACGAAGGGCGGGAAAGTTTCTGCCCGTCTGTGCCGATCACATCCATATCAAACAGCCGGCCGTAGGGATGGTTTTCTTCAATTTGTGTGGTGAGATCTTTGATCTTTTCGGCAGAAGCAGAAACACAGAGCAGCATCTCAGGGCCGGTGATATCGTCAAAAATCCGGGATTCCAGAATTACCAAATTTTCTTTTTCAAGAGATGCCAGAAGAGCCTCTTTTCCCGATCCAAAGCCTTTCCGGATCAGTGGGGTGTTTTTTATGGGACCTGGAATATTCATGCAAAAAGAGATCACAGGATTCTGGTATTTTTCTATAAATTCATTCTGGATCTGTACACGTCTGTCGCGGCAGTACATCATATCGGTAATGGTAACTTCCTGACCTTGCATGGCTTTCACTCCTTATCAATCATGTTAATAATGGATTACATTTAACTTGGAAAAGTGGCGTTGCTGATAATGTAAGGTCCACTGTCGTGGTAACGGATATTTTTAAGATGTGCAGTTCCCTCCATAACCAGCTTCTTACGCACGGAAAAAGGAACCAGGCTGGCATCTTCGCTGACGATAAAAAGATGAAGAATGTCATTTTCAGAAGCGGCTTTTTCCACCAGATACTGATGCCCCAGAGTAAAGGGATTGGCGTTCATCACCAGGGCGGCAATGCGGGGGGCAGATTCCTTCTGCTTCTCCAGGGAATTCAGATAACTGGAAAAGCCGGTGCGCTTATTTTCCATAAAAACGATCTGACCGTTGATCCGGGCGATTTCATAAAAACCGAGATCCCCGAAAAATCTGGCGGAATCACATTTTGTATAGAGAAAAAGATGTGTGTTCCCGCGGGAAAACTGTACTTCGATCAGGTGGCTGACAATAGAATTCATCAGTCCCTCGCCCTGATGCGTATGGCTCACTGCCATGCAGCGGAGGGTATTTCCAAAACAGCTTCCGGTTGCGATCAGATTCATCTCGTCATCATACATCCCGCAGGTATAATCCAGGTTTGCATCTCTTCGGATCCCCTCAGCAGCAAGCAGCTCATCGACCAGATGATTTCCGTATTTATCTGCCTGACGGATCTGGGTGATAATATAATCAGACATGGCAATCTCCTTAGAATTCAAAGATGTTTATATAGCAATCTTATAACAACCGGAAAAAGATGTAAAGAAAAAGTCGGATTCACAAATGGAATAAAGTGATAGAGAAAATGAGGAATCCCCGTAAGTGTTATAGTTTTACATGGACAGAAATTGTCAAAATGATTATAATAAAAGAATTAACATTATTATCGTGTGAAGAGGGTTTTTATGGAAAAATATTTTACTATTGTAAGTGACGGTTCCTGCGATCTGCCGGAAGAGATCGTGAAAGAAAAAGAAATCGGCGAGGTGCATTTCCTGGTTTCTTTTGACGGAAAAGAATATAAAAAAGAAGGTGTAGAAATCCGTCTGGAGGATTTTTACGGGAAAATGGTGGCGGAGTCCAATGTTTTTCCGCTGACAGCGGCACCGTCTCCAAATGATTATTATGAAGTTTTTAAAGAAAAGGCAAAAGAGGGAAAAGATATCCTTTGTATCTGTATTTCCACCAAGCTTAGTTCCTCCATGCAGTCCGCAGAGATCGCAGCAAAGATGCTTGCAGAGAAGTATCCTGACATTCAGGTGAAGATCATTGACTCTCTGGCCTGTACGTTGATGCAGGGGCTTTATGTGCTGGAAGCCTGCAGACTTCGTGACCTGGGTTATACTCTGAAAGACAGCATTGAAAGAATGAACCAGCTGACAGATACCCAGAGGATCTTTTTTACGGTAGGAAATCTGGAATATCTGGAGCACGGCGGACGCATTGGAAAGGTTGCCAGCATTGCAGGTAAGCTTCTCAATGTGAAACCGCTGATTACCTTAAAGGACGGTGAGATTTATTCACCGGGGCTGAAAAGGGGCAGAAAAAAATCTATGGCAGGAACCATTGACCTGCTTCTTGATTACATGGAAGAGAACGGGTATACTCCAGAGAACTGTTCCCTGGTCATTGGTTACTGCTATGGATATGAAGAAGCGGAGAGCTTCCAGAAAATGCTGATGCAGAGCCTGGAAGAAAAATTCGGAACAACAGAGACAGTTCCCATTCACCGGATCGGAGCTACCATCGGTGTGCATACAGGCCCGTATGCCATTGGGATTGGAATCATCCGGCGGAGTGATATGGTATAAGTTTAAGAAAGAACAGGGCCGGCAGACGATTAATGTCTGTCGGTCCTGTTTTGGTATCTGCGGGCCGGATGATAAACAAGCACTGCGATGAGAATAAGCAACGCTGTTGTGGACAGGCTGACAGGATAAACCATCATCAGGCTGGAAAAACTGCGGTGGTTCGTGAATACGGCATATACCCATGCAATCCTGGTTCCGCAGACACCGATGGTTGTAAGCAGTGCCGGGACAAAAGAAATCCCGAAACCCCGGAGATAGCCGGACATGATCTCATAGAGCAGACTGAAAATGTATGCGGAAAAGATAATGACCAGACGGGTATAACCGATGTCAATAACCTGGGGATCACTGTTAAACAGGGAGGCAGGAATTTTCCGCTGGAGAGGATCAGGATGGCAGCTGCAGCAGTTGTTACCAGACCTTCGGCTACACATAACAGCAGAACTTTTTTGCATCGCCGGATCTGCTTTGCGCCATAATTCTGTCCCACGAATGTTGTGCAGGCCTGGCTGAATGAATTAAATACATAATATACCAGGATCTCAATATTGAAGGCTGCACTGGATGCTGCGATCACAAGAGTTCCAAGACTGTTGATAGCAGACTGGATCACCAGATTGGCGATATTAAATACGGCACTCTGGATTCCGGCAGGAAGTCCGATCCGCAGGATCTTCAGGAGACAGGCTCTGTCAATGGATAGTTTATGTAAGTCAAGATGTACCATTTCTCTGTTTTTGTCAGTTTGATAAAAAGAATGGAGGAGCTGACAATATTGGCGATCACTGTGGCTGTGGCAACTCCGTTCACATTCATTCCAAGGACGATTACAAAAAAGAGATTCAAAAGCACATTCAATACACCGCCGCAGAACAGGGCCAGAAGAGGTGTCCTGGTATCGCCGGTACTGCGGAAAATAGCAGCCTCAAAATTAAAAAGAAAGATCACAGGCAATCCCAGAAGATAAATACGGATATACAAAAGTGCATATGGAAAAACATCTGCCGGAACATTAAGCAGATTTAAGAAACAGGGCTGTTGGCACCTACCGCAGCAATGGCAACAGTACGGTCTGTGCTGGCAAAATTTCCTATGATCGCAATATCCGATGCGTTAAACAGCTGTTCCAGAATTCCGGTTGCTGCTACAGGGAGAGCGTACAGAGGAATCTTATTCCAGATAGAACCGTTCAGGATATCCAGCTTTGCGGTCTGTTTTTTTGATTTCATAAAGAATACCTCATTGATTTTAGTAAAATGATAATGCAAACAGAAGCTTTTTTGCCTCATACCATATACAGTATATATCCTTGGAAAAATAATAGCAAATACCTATTAACTATGATATTATATAGCTAATAAGAATGATAGGAAGATGCTTATGGAAGTTCGTGAATTACGTTATTTTCTGGCAGTGGCAAGGGAAGAGAATATCACAAGGGCAGCAGAGAGCCTGCATATTGCACAGCCTTCTCTGTCAAAGCAACTGATGGAACTGGAGAAGAAACTGGGGAAAAAACTTCTGATCCGTGGAAAACGGAAGATCACTCTGACAGAGGAGGGGGTTCTTTTGCGCAAGCGGGCAGAAGAAATCCTGGAACTGGTGGAGAAGACCCAGCAGGAAATCAGCTCAGATACGGAAGATGTCATCGGAGATATTTATATGGGTGGAGGTACGCCGCCATCGGTTCTTGGGGCAGCTGCGAAGCTTCGGGAACGATATCCGGATGTGAAGTTTCATTTTTACAGTGGAGATGCCACAGACGTGTCGGAGCGATTGAACCATGGAACACTGGATTTTGCAGTTATGCTGCAGCCCATTGACAATATGAAATACGATTTTTTTTCCCTGAAAGAGATTTCACAATGGGGAATCCTTGCAAAGAAAGACGATCCATTTTCCAGCGGAAAAGTGATAACAAAAGAAGATATCAGGACAATGCCTCTCATCATGCATCAGAGAATTGGTCTTCAGAATGAGATTGCGCACTGGGCAGAAATGGATGTGGAGGACTTAAATATTGCGGCAACCTATAATGTGGTTCATGGAAGCCCCATTTCTTTTGTACAGCAGGGGTTAGGGTATTTTCTGACAACCAGAGAGATGCTGGCACCGGAACTGGATCCGGAAGTATGTTTTCTTCCGCTGGAACCCCAGCTTCCTACCAGACAGGCTCTGGTATGGAAAAAGCATGCGGTATTCAGTAAGGCAGCAGAGATATTTAAGAGTATAATTATAGAATAGATCAGGAGGAAAAAGTAATGAAAACAAGAAGATTAGGAAAAACAGAGCTTCAGGTCAGTGAGATCGGTTTTGGAGGAGAATGGCTGGAGCGCCATCCGGAGGAGGAAAGTATTGAGCTGATCCATTATGCATCTTCAAAAGGAATCAATATCCTGGACTGCTGGATGCCGGACCCGAAATCCAGAAATATCATTGGGGAGGGAATTAAGGAGAACCGTGACAAATGGTTTATCCAGGGACATATCGGATCAACCTGGAAGGATGAGCAATATTACCGTACCAGAGAGATGGAGTATGTGCGTCCTGCATTCGAAGATCTTTTAAAAAGACTCCAGACGGATTATATTGATCTTGGAATGATCCATTACGTAGATTCTGAGGAAGAATGGGATGATCTTCAGCAGTCTGAATATATGGATTACGTAATGGAACTGAAGAGAACAGGTGTGATCCGTCATATCGGTATGAGCTCCCATAATCCGAAAGTGGCGAAGAAAGCGGCAGAATCCGGCTATGTGGAGATGATCCTTTTCAGCATCAATCCTGCTTTTGACATGCTTCCTGCAAGTGAGAACATTGATACCATGTTTGCAGAAGAGTTTGACAGCAGTCTGAAGGGAATCGATGCAGACCGTGCCCGCCTGTACAAAGCATGCGAGGAAAATGATGTGGGAATCACAGTTATGAAGGGATTTGCAGGTGGAAGACTTTTTGATGAAAAACGTTCTCCTTTCGGTGTAAGCCTGACACCGGTACAGTGCATCCATTACGCACTTACAAGGCCGGCAGTCTGTTCCATCATGTGCGGCTACGATACAAAAGAGCAGGTCAATGATGCCGTAGCATATGAAACAGCAACGGAGGAAGAAAAAGATTACGCGTCTGTGATCGCTAATGCACCATTCCATTCTTACAAAGGTGAGTGCACCTACTGCGGACACTGCAAGCCATGTGCGGCAGATCTGGACATTGCCATGATCAATAAATTCTACGATCTTGCAACGATGCAGCCGGAAGTCCCCGCAACCATAAGATCCCACTATGAACTTCTGGAGCACAAAGCCTCCGAATGCATCGGCTGCCAGGAATGCGAAACCCGCTGCCCGTTTGGAGTGCCGATCGCAGAGAGGATGGAGAAAACTGCGAAGTTGTTTGGGTGTTGATATCTGATACAGGAGGCCTTGGGAATGATGAAACAAAACATAGAAAAGTCAAGAGAACTGGAGTTTGCGATATTTTGTATTGAAAATATAGCAGCAAAACTGGGTGTAAGTGCAGAAAAGGTATATGATGCGCTGACAGAAAAAAGTGATATTTTGAATGATTACATCATTCCGGAATATGAGATACTTCATACCCAGGGGAAAGAATATATTGTGGATGATATTATTGAGGTTATGAAAGAGAGAGGTGTTTTGTAATGATAGTATATCATGGCTCATGGCTTGAAGTGAAAAATCCAGATTTAAAACATTCCCGGTCAGATGTTGATTTTGGTAAAGGATTTTATGTGACACCTCTCAGAGACCAGGCTGTGAAATGGTGTGGAAAATTCAAACGGCGCGGTAAACAAGGGATTGTTACAACCTTTGAGTTTGAAGAAAACGCACAGGAAAATCTGAAAATTTTGAAATTTGATTCTTATTCTGAAGAATGGCTGGATTTTATTATGAATTGCAGAAGAGAAAAGGATGATTCAGATTATGATATTGTTATGGGCGGAGTGGCCAATGATAAAGTGTTCAATACGGTTGAACTGTATTTTGATCAGTTGATTGACAAAAATGAGGCAGTTAGCAGACTGAAGTATGAAAAGCCGAATATGCAAATCTGTTTTCGCACAGAGGAGTCTTTGGAGCATCTTCATTATGAGAGGAGTTTTGAAGTATGAATGCTAATCCGATTTTGTTACAAAAGAAATATGTACGGATAGTAGAATTATTTGCAGAAAAAATGGGGATTTCTGTTGAAACAGCATTGGGTATTTTTTATCATTCACAGCTGTATCAGTTGATAAGTGAGGGAATTTCAGATATGCATTGTATGAGTGATGGATATCTGGCGGAAGAGCTGGAAATAGAATATAACAAAAAACAGCCATGGAACATGGAATAAGTAACAAGGGGAAAAATTCATGCAGGTAGAACAATACGTAATGGCCTATGGCATTGAGCAGGACAGGATCAGGGCGATCATTCCGGAGGGATTTGTTTCTCTGCGTCCGGTTCTCAGAATCAATGCAGAGATCCAGGACAACAGTAATGGTTATCTGGAATTTAACACACCGGTAGAAAAAGACGGAAACAGAGGTTGGCTGAATATCGGTTACTGGAATGAAGTACAATTTCAGAAAGAAGGACAACTACTTTTCAAACAGATTTCATTGAAATTTCATTTACAGGGGTAGGAATCGAAGGCTCCTGCCCGGCAGAAAAAGACAATGCGGGATGTTATTTCCTGAAAGAAACACCGGAATTAAAAAAGCCGGAGACGATCACCGAGAATAAAGAATTCTGTGACTGCACATTTCAGTGGAAGTTTACTGAAAAGGATGCCCATGGTGTCAGCATCGGAAAAACCCTTCCAGCCTATCCACAAGAGCCGGAAACGACCTATCCCAGAGATACATTTACAGCAGAAAATGCAGCAAAAATTCCATGCAGACAGGTGCTGGGAACATATAAAGTTATTTTTGAAAGATAGTAAAGTAAAGATAACGAAAAAACAGTCATAGCAGACAGAAAATAGACTAATACAGGGCAAGAGGAGGACTAGCTTATGTTTCGAAAAATGAGAAGATCCAAACAGGAATTAACCAAAGAAGAATGTATCGAAATCCTGAAAAAAGAACCAAGAGGCGTGCTTTCCGTGCAGGGAGAGGATGGATATCCCTATGGAATGCCTATGACCCACTGGTATAACGAGAAAGATGGAAAAATCTATTTCCACGGAGCAAAATCTGGTCATAAGATTGATGCCATCAAAAATTGTGACAAAGTTTCATTCTGTGTTATGGACGAGGGATATCGAAAGGAAGGAGAATGGGCACTAAACATTCGAAGTGTGATTGTGTTTGGACGCCTCCGTATAGTGGAAGAACCGGAAAAGGTCGTGGAAATCTGCACAAATTTATGCAAAAAATTCACGGATGATAAAGCATACGTGGAACATGAACTGAAACATTCCGGTCCTGCAGTTCTCTGCCTGGAGCTGGAACCGGAGCATATGACCGGAAAACTGGTAAACGAATCCTGAAAATCGTCTGCGGAGAAGAACATCATGGAAAATACAGAGAAGAAAATAAAAATTCTGATAAAGCCACAGTGTGAACCGGAAATCCGAAACAGGTTTATAACAAAATTCGGAAAGAAATGTGAGTTTGTTTTTGAAGAAAATGAAACCAGGGACTCCATTACAACAGCAGAGGTTGTGATCGGAGAACCGGAAGAATCGGAACTTCGGAAAGCCGAAAATCTCCATTGGATCCAGCTGACCTGGGCTGGCGCAGACAAATATACAAAAATGAAAATATTCCCGGAAACTATTACATTGACCAATGCTTCCGGAGTGTTCGGAAAAATTATATCGGAATATGTGATCGGGAACATCATTGCCCTGTATCGAGGACTTCCTGTTTACTGGAAAAACAAGCAGGAATGTCTCTGGGTACAGAATAGATCATCAGACACCATATATGGAAAAAATGTTCTTATCCTGGGAACCGGTGACATCGGAAAAAACATCGCTCACAGAATGCAAGCATTTGAAACCCATGTGACTGGAATAAAAAGAACAGCAGTCTCAGAACATTCGCAGCAGCTGAAAGACTTTGATGAGGTATACGATCTGACAGCACTGGATGATAAACTGCCACAGGCGGACATTGTGATCGGCTGCCTTCCGGGAACTTTGGAAACAAAAGGACTTCTGAATTACGACCGTCTGCATTCCATGAAAAAAGATGCAGTTCTAATCAATGTAGGAAGAGGAAGCCTTATTCCAACAGAAGACCTGATCCGGGCATTACAGGAGGGCCACTTAAAAGGCGCAGTCCTGGATGTATTTGAGACAGAACCACTTCCGTTCGATTCTCCGCTGTGGGAAATGGATCAGGTTATTCTCACCCCACACATCGCAGGCCCAAGTTTCGGAGGAAACGCAGAAGTTCAGGATATGATCTGGAACATTTGCATGGAAAATCTGGAACGATATCTGAACGGAAAAGAATTAAAGAATATTGTCCGGTTAAATGAGGGATATTAACAAAGGCGATGAATATCGGTGCAAGGCTTGTACCCGGAAGTATCTCAGGAAAATTTGCCGGGAAAATTAACGGATGATTTCGCTTCAGTTCGATATTGAGAGGGAGATTTTCCTACAAGTTTTTTAAAGATCCTGCAAAAATAACTGACATTGTCATATCCGACTCTGACAGAAACGCTGGCTATTTTGTCAGAGCTTTCCCTTAATATTTTGCAGGCGATGCTGATACGATATTGAATAAGATACTCGACCGGGGATATTCCGATATTTTCCCGGAAATAGCGTAAAGCGGTGTTGGGACTGATATTCGCGGCAGCTGCAATATCTGTCAGTGATATTGGGGCGGCGTAGTGTGTCTGGATATACTCGAGCATTATTGGAATCATGCGTTCAGAGTGTGAAGGCAGAACACTTGATCTGGGAGTAAGCTGTTCCGGGGAAAGATGCTCTGTCATAATAAGCCAGATTTCACTTAAAAGGTTATGAATGAGAAGCTCCTGTCTTTCCGGTGAGGCCAGATTAAGAAACAATTGACCGCAGAGATCCAGAATATGTTTTTGCCATGTTTGCTGCTTGAAAATAACGCAGGGAAGCATGGCATTTTCTAATGGCAGAATATATTTTTTGTAAATAAGACTTTCACCTGGAGCAAGAAAAGTGGGGGAAAATACAATATTAGGCATGACGCCATAGTTTTCAGCTGTGAAATGATGCAGCATACCGCTGTTGATAAAAATTCCTTCTCCGGAATGTAAAGTATAGGTTTTCTGCTCAACCTGGCAGGTAACAGTACCCTCTGAAACGCAGATGATCTCAAATTCCTTATGCCAGTGCCAGTTGATATCGTTATTATAAAATTTCCGGGTATCATCTATATAAAATTCCAAAGGAAAATCAGGTCCGCCGTGTTTTGTGGTTTCCTGCAGATTGCTGTTTGTATGAATGTTCTGCATGAGATTACAGAATTCCTTTCTGTTATATATAGTGATATTGTACTATAAAATGAAAGAAAAGTGCAATTACAATTTTAAAATGTGGTGATATAATACAAAAGATTGAAAAGGAATTACAATAATATGGAGGAGGATTTCTGATGAAAGACAAATATCAGAAAACGGTATATGCCTGTTTTGTGGGTTACATCGTGCAGGCAATCGTAAATAACTTTGTGCCGCTGCTTTTTCTGACATTTGAAAAAAGCTACCATATTCCACTGAGCCAGATCACAATGCTGATCACATTCAATTTCGGGATCCAGCTGCTCATTGATCTTCTGTCTGCAAAATTTGTAGACCGGATCGGCTACCGGATTTCCATTGTTCTGGCTCATGTATTTTCAGCGGCAGGACTGATCTGCCTGGTGATCCTGCCGGATCTTTTGCCTAATGCATTTGCGGGATTATTTATTTCCGTAGTGATCTATGCAGTAGGCGGCGGATTGATCGAAGTGCTGATCAGCCCTATTGTGGAGAGCTGCCCAAGTGATAATAAAGAAAAGGCAATGAGCCTTCTGCATTCCTTTTACTGCTGGGGTCATGTGGCAGTGGTCCTGCTTTCCACGATCTTTTTCCGTATATTTGGAATTGAAAACTGGAAGATCATGGCACTGATCTGGGCGATTGTTCCTATTGTAAATGGTATTACATTTACAAAAGTTCCTATCGCAACTCTGATCGAAGAGGGCGAGACAGGAATGACAATAAGAGAATTATGCAGGAATAAGACATTCTGGATCCTGATGTTAATGATGCTGTGTGCCGGTGCAAGTGAACAGGGTGTCAGCCAGTGGGCTTCAACATTTGCGGAGCAGGGACTGGGAGTAACCAAGACCATCGGAGACCTTGCAGGTCCTATGGCATTTGCGATCCTGATGGGAAGTTCCAGAGCCTTTTATGGAAAATTCGGAGACAGGATGGATCTGGACAAATTTATGATCGGCAGCAGCATTCTCTGCATTATTTCCTATCTCTGCATTTCCCTTGCACCATCTGCATTTGTGTCACTGATCGGCTGTTCCATCTGCGGATTTTCCGTGGGAATCATGTGGCCGGGAAGCTTCAGCAAGGCATCCATGGCACTGCGAAGAGGAGGTACATCCCTGTTTGCGCTTCTGGCACTGGCCGGAGATGTAGGATGCTCCGGAGGTCCGACTTTAGTTGGATTTGTGTCCGGGATATTATCAGACAACCTGAAAAAAGGAATCCTGGCAGGGGTTATTTTCCCTGTATTTTTGCTGGTGGGAATTCTGCTTCTGGGAAAGAGCCGGAGTGCAGAGTGAAATAATTCTTAAATTTTATAAATTGCTATTGACAATAGTACGATTTCGAACTAATATCCAACGGTACGAAATCGTACTATTTTTTATGGAGGTAAATATCATTGACGAACCGGGAAAAAATTGACCGGATCTATGAATCAGCACAGAAAATAGATCAGGTATATGATGTATGGGCTACGAAACATAAATTAACTTTATATGAAATGATGATGTTTTATGAAATTTTTCAGAAGGAAAACAGGGAGATCACACAGAAAGAGTTAAGTATGAAACTGGGAGCACCTAAGACTTCTGTTAACAGCCTTATTAAGAAACAGTTAAATGCAGGATATATCTGGATGCAGGTTAATCCACAGAACAAAAGAGAAAAGATCATATCACTGACAGAAAGTGGAGAACGTTTTGCCAGAAATCTGGTTCAGCCGCTGTTTCAGTATGAAGAAGAAGTCATAGGAATGCTGGATGACAGAGATGTGGAAACTGTTATTACAGTACAGAATAAATTTGCGGATATTTTACTGAGTAAGATGGAAGATATATAAGAGAGGAGATATTTTTTGGATACACAAGTTAAATTAGAACATGAAGTCAGTTTCCGTTGGCTGATCGTATTTGCATTGCCAACGATTTTATCCAGTATTTTTTCCAGCCTGTATTCTACGTTGGATGGGATTTTTATTGCAAGACTGGTGGATACAGATGCGTTATCTGCGATCAATATCACAATGCCAATGATCTTTCTTGCGTCGGCAATCGGAATGATGTTTGGCAGTGGTGGAAATGCACTGGTAGCAAAAAAATTAGGAGAAGGTAATCAGAGAGAAGCACAGGAAGATTTTTCACTTTTGATGGCTGTGGCATTTATATTTAGTGTAGTTTTGGCAGCTTTATGTTTTGCTTTTTTGAACCCGCTGTGATATTTTCTCGGATCGGATCAGGCACTTCTGCATTATTGCAGGGAATATATGATTCCGGTTTTGATCACACTGCCTTTCGCAGTGTTTGGAATGGTATTTCAGCTTAGTTTCATTACAGTAGGAAAAGCAGGTTTCGGTGCTGCACTTTCGGTTATGGGTGGAGTCCTGAATATTGTACTGGACTGGCTGTTTATCGCGATTTTTCACTGGGGACTGGCAGGCGGTGCTGTAGTAGATTTTTTTGCATAAAACAACGCCCAGGTGGAGACGATCGCACTGTATGGATTCCGGATCGTGGCAACCAGCTTCCTTATGATGGCCTGCAACGTATTTGCATCCGGCTGGTTCACTGCATTAAACGATGGAAAAACATCTGCGATCTTATCTTTCTGCCGAACTGTCATTTTCATGATCGCGCCGGTACTGATACTGCCAGGGATCTTTGGCATGGATGGAGTATGGATGTCCATTACAGCTGGTGAGGTTTTGAGTATTCTTATGAGTATTTTTTATTTCAGAAAATACAGAAATATGTGGAGTGTAAAAGTATAAAATGGGACAGGGCAGCTTCCGAAATTGAGGAGGCTGCTCTGGCTTTTTTATGGTATACTGATATCAGTTTGATATAAGATAAACGAGAGGATAAATAGATGGAAAAAAAGATCGTTCAGGTTCAGGAGAGAACTCAGCAACTGATCCGGCAGTTATTAAATGTCTGGGAAAGTTCTGTACGGGCAACCCATGATTTTCTTTCGGAAGAAGAGATCATCAAGATCAGGGAATACGTTCCCATGGCAATAGAAAATGTAGAATATCTGATCATTGCGGAAAAAGAATTCGGAGAGCCTGTTGCATTTATGGGAATTGACAGTAATCGGTTGGAAATGCTCTTCCTTTCTCCGGAGGTCAGAGGAAAAGGGCTTGGAAAGCAGCTGCTTCAGTACGGTATTGAAACTTATAACATTCAGGAACTCACCGTAAACGAACAGAATCCCCAGGCAGTCGGCTTTTATGAGCATATGGGATTTCAGACTTATAAAAGAACGGATCATGATGAGGAAGGGAATCCGTATCCGCTTTTGTATATGAGATTATCCAGATAAGCAAAGCGATTATTTGCCTATGGTTAAGTGCAGGATGCGGGATTTATCAGTGCTATATTTAGACTGTGCTAATAAAGCAGAAAGGGAAGGATAAGAATGAACTGTCAGGAATTGACTGATCAGATAGAAGAATACAAGCCTTATAATGAGCAGGAAGAAAAAGACAAACGTCTGATCCTGGACTGGATCAGAAATAATGAGAATGCTTTTTCCAGAGAAAATACAGTAGCCCATATGACGGCTTCCGCCTGGGTTGTGAACAGGGAGCGAACCAGAGTTCTTATGGTATATCACAATATTTACAACTCCTGGTCCTGGCTTGGAGGACATGCGGATGGGGAGACGGATCTTCTGTCTGTTGCAATCCGGGAGGTAAAGGAAGAAGCGGGGATTTCCAACGTTCATCCGGTGTCTGAGGAGATTTTTTCCATGGAATCCCTGACTGTAGACGGCCATGTGAAAAAAGGAAAATATGTATCCAGCCATCTGCACTTTAATATCACATATCTCCTTGAGGCAGATCCGGAAGAAGCGGTTTCCATAAAAGCAGACGAAAACAGCGGTGTAGCCTGGTTTTCACCGGAAGAAGCATTGGAGAGATCTACAGAACCGTGGTTTGTGGAGCATGTTTATAGCAAACTTTTGGAAAAAATGAAGGATGTGAAGGGGAACGGTAAATGAAAATTGCACTTGTACAGATGAGTATGGGAAAGGAAATATCCGAGAATCTTGATAAAAGCCTGAAATACTGTGATATGGCAGAAAACTGTGATCTGGTCTTTTTTCCGGAAATACAGCTGACACCGTTTTTTCCGCAGTATCACAATATATGTGTGGATCATTACTGTATAGATATGGATAATGATGCACTGGTAAGATTGTGCCAGAAAGCCAGGGAGCATCGATATTATTTATCACCAAATGTCTATCTGGAATCAGAAGGAGCCAGATACGATACTTCTCTTTGGATCTCCCCGGAAGGAAAAATCCGAGATACTGCAAAAATGGTCCACATCGCACAGAATGAAAATTTTTATGAGCAGGATTATTATACACCGGCGGAGGACGACTTTAAAGTTTTTGCCACACCATTTGGAAAGATCGGCATTGTAATCTGTTTTGACAGACATATGCCGGAAAGCATCCGTACCTGTGCAAAAAAAGGTGCAGACCTGATCATAGTCCCGACTGCAAATACAAAAGCAGAGCCAATGGAAATGTTTGAATGGGAAATGCGGGTTCAGGCCATGCAGAACCAGGTTTTCATTGCCATGTGCAACCGTGTCGGAACAGAAGATAAAATGCAGTTTGCCGGGGAATCCATCGTGATCGATCCAAGAGGGAAAGTCCTTGCAAAAGCAGATGACAGGGAGCAGTTACTGGTGTGTGATATTGATCTGCAGGAGGTAAAAAAAGTCAGAAGCAGTCTGGATTATTTATCCCTTCGAAGACCTGAGCAGTATGAGTAATAAAGGAGAAACAAAAAATGGCAAAACTATATTTCCGATACGGGGCGATGGGAAGCTCGAAATCTGCCAATATTCTGATGGTTCGTTATAATTATGAAGAACGTGGTCAGTATGCGATACTGTTAAAACCAAGAACAGACGACCGGGATGGAGAGCATAAGATCCAGTCCCGGATAGGCTTGTCGGCTCCGGCTGAATATGTGGATGATTTTCTGAAAGAAATTTCAAAATTATGGAATGGAAAGGAAACAGAATATCTGTATCATGGCAAAAAAGTAAATGCCATTCTGGTGGATGAAGCACAGTTTCTTTCCCCGGAAGAAGTCGATACATTATCAGATATTGTGGATTTTTATGAGATTCCGGTTCTCTGCTATGGCCTTCGTACAGACTTTTTGAACCACCTGTTTCCCGGTTCCAGGCGACTGATGGAAATAGCAGATGTTATCGAAGAAGTTCCCACTGTCTGCTGGTGCGGGAAGCGTGCACAGTGCAATACCCGATATTCCAACGGAAAGATTGTGCGGGAAGGTGCCCAGATCATGTTGGGATCAAATGAGAGCTATGTGGCGCTTTGCAGAAAACATTATAAAGAAGGGAAATTGTGGAAATGAGATAACATCCTGAACACAGGTCGCGAAGCGGATTGCGAATGTCCTCTTTACGCACGGAAGAATATGATACTTCAAAGCCAGATAAGTCAAAACGTCTTACCTGGCTTTTTTGCAATGAATCCGATTGTAATAAGGATTATCGTTAACACCCATGAAATCGGGAACGCATAATACAGAATATTTAACTGATGATAATGTCTGAAAACCGTACAGATCCATACAATGCGAAAACAGCAGTTTCCAATAATAGTAGCAACAGCCGGGTACAGGGAATGTCCGGTACCTTTTAATACGCCTGCCGGGATCTCGTATAGGTTGCACAGCGGTTCGAAAAAAAGAATGCACAGGATACGAAGGCAGGCATTTTGTATCACTGTTTGATCTGCAGAAAAAAATCCTGCAAAAAAATTCCGGAATATGACAAGTGGTTCAATAAGGATCAGACTGCTCACAATAGAGAAGACCAGACATATCCGCAGGATTTTTCTGCATCGGCGAAGCTGCCCGGCAGAGTAATTCTGGCTGGTAAAGGTGGTAGCTGTCTGACCGAAAGCAGTAATCACGTAATAGGTAAAATATTCAAAGTTCATGGCAATGGTACTGCCTGCAATTGCAGAAGAGCCAAAGCTGTTCACAGAGGCCTGTACAAAGATATGGCAAAGCAGAATACAGCACCCTGGATGGCCGAAGGGATTCCCACTTTAAGAATTGCACTTACAGATCCGGAATAAAGATCACATTTATGAAGTGCAAATGGAAAAGAAGAAGTATCCTTTTTCAGGCGGCAGATCAGAAGGAGCGCAGAAAGCATGGTGGACAGAACTGTAGCAGCGGCAACTCCGGAAACGCCAAGCTTAAAGAATACCACAAATATAATATTTAGAAACACATTTACAATTCCCGACAGAGTGAGAGCAAGAAAGGGATAACGGCTGTTGCCGCAGGCTCTGAGGATCGCAGAACCAAAATCATAAAGCAGCAGAAAGGGATAACTGACAAAATAGATCCGAAGATAAAGCACGGAGGAAAAACGGAGGTATCCGAATTGCTGGAGAAGAACCATGCACATCCCAATATCCGTTTTACCACATGGGAAGATTATGCCATCATGTCAATGGTGGAGCGGGGACTGGGGATCGGAGTGCTTCCAGATATGATCCTGAAACGGATTCCATACCAGATCGCGATCCGATCATTCAGAAATCCATATTTCAGAGAAATTGGACTGGTAATGAAAGACAGAACAAAGCTGACTCCGGCAACCAGGAAGTTTATAGAATATCTTACGATCAATGAACGGTTGGAACGGCTGTGATCTCGGCGGAGCTGCACTTGCATCTGCTATTGGTATGGTGATTCTGCTTTTTTCGGTACTGTTCGGAGGAAACAGCTTGTGGATGGTAATGCCGGTGGTGGAAATTGTGGTGTTATTCATCAGTGTCATGTTTTTGAAATTTTCTCAGACATCCGAGTACTCCGAAAGAATTCAGAAGATGAAGTGACTGACAGTAAATATGTTAGTTGTATAGAACATTATAGTGTGGTAAACTTCAATCAATAAGAGTTGGAGGAGTGTCTATGAAATTAAAAAACGTTTTGATAGTAGTAAAAGATATCGAAAAATCGAAACAGTTTTATCATGATCTGTTTGGCTTGGATATGATATTGGATAATGATGGAAATCTGATCGAGGTAGGAACGCCGATATAATAAAAGAATCTCTGGGCAGATAAAGGGGGAAGAAATTATGTTTTATGGACTTGACCAGGTATTTAATATTTTATTTGCAATTATATTTTTCTGTGTCTTAGGAACGATGGTTTATATTTTTGTGAAAAATATCAGCACATGGAATAAAAATAACAATTCTCCCAGGTTAACGGTCACTGCTAAGATTGTTGCAAAGCGAACGAAGGTTTTCCATAATCAGCAGTCTGATGGTTTCAGCACCACTACATCAACCAGTTACTATGTGACTTTTGAAGTAAAAAGCGGTGACCGGATGGAGCTGTCTGTCGCAGGAAAGGAATATGGTCAGATGGCAGAGGGAGATGTTGGTGAATTAAGTTTTCAGGGAACCAGATTTCTTGGATTTGAGAGGAACTGAAAAAATGACGGAATATGTGGGAATTGGAGGTAAGAAGCATGAAAGAAAAAACAAATTATGGAAACTGGGTACCAGAGAAAATGCTGTATCTGATGTTTGGGCTGGCAGCAGTCTTTCTTGTAATTACTGTAGCAGCGAAGGCTGTGTTGCATAAGCCGGTGATTGCTATAGTGCTGGGGGCGCTCTGCATACTGTCACTGCTCTATGCAGTCTACATGCTGATCTGCCATGAAATTTTCGCATTTGGAAAAGGCAATATGATGGCAGGAGTCCATGAGCATCTTGTGGATCATCTTAAATGGAACGGAGAAGGGAAGCTTCTGGATATCGGATGCGGAGCTGCTGCACTTACAGTTCGCTGTGCAAAAGCGTTTCCTGAGGCCAGGATCACCGCAGTGGATTACTGGGGAGTAGAATGGAGTTATGCAAAAGAGCAGTGTGAGAGAAATGCGCGGATCGAGGGAGTTGCAGATCAGATCACTTTCTGGAAAGGTGATGCTGCAAAACTGGATTTTCCGGACGGAACGTTTGATGCTGCAGTGAGCAACTTTGTATTTCATGAAGTGCGCTCTGCAAAAGACAAGAGAGATGTGGTAAAAGAAGCGCTCAGAGTAGTAAAAAAAGGTGGAGTTTTTTCCTTCCAGGATATGTTTTCTCAGAAAGCATTGTACGGAGATATGGATGAATTTGTCAGAGAACTGAAAGCAGAAGGTATTTCAGAGGTACATTACATAGGAAACCTGGAGAAGAAGCTGGGGTTCATTCCAGGTTTTGTGACAACACCGTGGATGATAAGTGGAATGGGCATTCTGTATGGAAAAAAATAAGTCAGAGACAGAATAGATAAGAGCTGTAAAAAATAGAGTTTGCACGGTTTTTTTGAAAAGCTTGGGATCAAAGAGCCGGTTTTTATAGGTGCAAGTGATGGCGGTATGGTTGCCCAGATCTACACGCAGGCGTATCCAAAGGAAGTTGGAGGGTTTATTCTGATCTCAACAGGCGGTATGGATGCAGAGACGATAAAAAGTCTCAGGAAAAAGTATTTTTTGGCACCGCTGATGCTGTTTTATATGAAGCATTGTAATTATGAGAAACTGAAACCGAAACTGATCAAAGTCGGAATGGGACACAGCCGGAACGAGAGTAAAGAAGAACTTGCATATGCCAAAGATATGTTTGAAACCATTTTCAAAGATTATACCAAAGAAAAAGATGTGCATATTTCTGGTCTGCTGGCTGATCTGATGAAGCAGACGCCGGTTACGGAAACGGATTTTAGGATGCTTAAGGGAAAAATACTTCTGATACTTCCAGACCAGGATTTCTTTTCCGGCAAAATGCAGGAGGACCTGATTCGTCTCATGCATGATCCGGAAATTGCATATGTTTCCGGAGG
>ENA-OWRJ01001949-OWRJ01001949.1-human-gut-metagenome-genome-assembly--contig:-NODE-1949-length-19472-cov-3.966833_pt1 | contig 19472 bp, 19 predicted proteins | sample MGYA00248269_ERZ651897 | MGnify/ENA primary metagenome ERZ651897 (study PRJEB26924, sample SAMEA4378252) | human gut metagenome | biome: human gut; feature: human-associated habitat; material: faeces...
ACGATATGCTCGACGTCCTCGGCGACGCGGCCAAGCTCGGCAAGGCGACCCACGTCGACGAAAACAAGAACACCTTCGTCCGCCTGTACGGCATCGGCGCGTGCTCGAAGATGATCGAGTCCGAGACGAAGACCGCCATCGACGCGCTCGGCTGCTTTGAAAATTCCGACTTCCTCGTCGAAATGGCACGGCAGCTGGCCCTGCGTGAATACTGATGCATTCGGCAGGGGCGAACGTTGCCTCTGTAACAGAAAGTTTATGAATATCCGCTTGTATATACACTTGTAATATGCTATACTGAACCTGCGATGGCGCAGTATCCTAGTCAGCCTTGCCGGTTGCGAGGAAGGGCCTAAAAATCCTTTGTTTGGCATACCTGTGAACCCCGTGGTGTCTGCTTCTTACGCCCAGTCTGGGGTGGATGCTGGGGGGAGGCAATTTTGCCTGCGGCGGCCGGGCGCGTTTCAATGGCATGAAATGAGCGACCCGCCCGCTGTGGAGACCGGATCTCGTGCAGCGGCGTACTCCCTTTGCGGTCTAAACGACCGCTGTACGGTACCGGCTTGAACCTGCATTGCGGTGCTACCCGGCTTTTACGCCGTGAACGCTGTGTGCAGCGTAGCCTGCCTTGCGTGGACAGCTCGGGGAAAGGCGCGCCGACACCATTTTAAAATGGTGAACGCGCTTCTTGAAACACTGTCTGCAAAAGAGGATTAGAACCGGAAGAAAGCTGTTATGGAAATCATCTAGGCTGTCGATTCGGGCAGATCTGGGATTGCGGTACGGACTCAGTGGCAATCGGGTACCGGTTTTGGCAACGAACCGGCCTGGGCATGAAAGGGAAACCGCCTCTTCGGCGACGGGAGGCTGCCCGGGTGGAAAACAAACCCGACCTAAGCCGTAAGATTAACCAGATCTGCCGCCATCTGAATTGCCCAAAAAGCAAGCGCTTTTTGGGCAAAGGAGCTGCGCCTGCGGGCGCAAAACTCTACGAGGTTTTTGCAGGATGCAAATACGGACTTTTTCCGTTACACGTAAAATCTTCAAACAACGCGTAGGGGTCGATGCCCACATCGACCCATTGGGAACCTGCGGATTCGCCGAAGTTTTTCATGAAATCGGTGGATTCTGCTGGGACGATGTGGGCATCGTCCCCTACGCAGGTTTTGGTTCATTTTCATGATATGTAGGAGAAAACGATTTGGCTGCGCAGAAAAGCGGGAAAGCGCCGAAGAAGTCCGGAACGGACTGGCGCTGGATCATCACGATTTTTGTCATTACTGTCTGCATTTCGGCGGTGATGAGCCTGATTTCAACCAATTTGCTCGCAAACGCGACGCTCGGCGTGTCGTTTGTGATCCTGATCTGCATCATTGCCATCGGCATTGTGTTTGATATCATCGGCGTGGCCGTGACGGCGGCGGATGAAAAGCCGTTTCACTCGATGGCTTCGCGCAAGGTGCCGGAGGCAGGAGAAGCCTTGAAGCTCATCCGGAACGCCGGACGCGTGTCGTCTTTTTGCAACGACGTGATTGGCGATATCTGCGGTGTGATTTCGGGCTCCGCATCCGCGACGATTGCCGTGCGCGTATGGTCGATGCACCCCGGCATGCAGAAGCTTGCCGTTACGCTTTCGATGTCCGCGCTGGCCGCGGGGCTCACCGTCGGCGGAAAGGCCTGCGGCAAGTCCTTTGCCATCGGCTCGAGCACGACCGTCGTGCGCACGGCGGCGACCATTCTGCACTTTTTCCATACCATTCCCGAAAAACTCCGTCCAAAGCGCAAGCGCTAAGGAAATCGTGAGGGGCTTTGCCCTTCGCAAAGAGGTACGTATGATTTTAGAGAAAATTCACACCAGAGCGGATCTTCTGGCGCTGACCGACGCAGAGCAGGCGCAGCTCTGCCGGGAGATCCGCGATTTTCTGGTTCGTCATGTCAGCCAGACCGGCGGGCATTTGGCGTCGAATCTTGGCGTTGTAGAGCTGACGCTCGCGATTGAGCGTGTGTTCGACACAAAAAAAGACCGGCTCGTTTTTGACGTCGGCCATCAGAGCTATGTTCATAAGCTGCTCACCGGGCGCGCGGACGGCTTTGACCGACTGCGAAAGCTCGGCGGCCTGTCGGGCTTTCCGGACCCTTCGGAGAGCATTGCCGACGCTTTCATCGCCGGACATGCGTCTAACGCTGTCTCAGTTGCGCTTGGCATGGCACGGGCAAGAACGCTCGAGAAGCAGGACTACAGCGTCATCGCCTTCGTCGGCGACGGCGCGCTCACGGGCGGGCTTTCGTATGAAGGCCTCAACAACGCGGGCGCGAGCCGGGAGCCCTTGATCGTCATTTTAAACGATAACGGCATGTCCATCACGCCGAACGTCGGCGCGATTTCGCGGCATCTGGCAAAGGTTCGCCTGCGGCCGGACTATCTCGGCTTCAAGCTCCGCTACCGCGCCTTCACGGCAAAAATCCCCGGCGGGCAGAAGCTCTATCAGTTTACCCATAAGCTCAAAGAGCGCTTCCGCCGGACACTTTTGGGGACGAATCTTTTTGACAGCCTCGGCTTTACCTATCTCGGACCCGTCGACGGGCACGATATTCAAAAGGTGGAGGCGCTTTTGAAAACTGCGAAGGCGCTTCGCGAGCCGGTGCTGCTGCACCTGATCACAAAGAAGGGCAAGGGCTACGAGCTGGCGGAAAAAATGCCGGCGGCCTATCACGGCGTTGGAAAGTTCGACCCCGCACGCGGGACAAGCAGCGTCCATCAGCCCTGTTTTTCAGACGTTTTCGGCCAGACGCTCACGGAGCTTGCTTTGGAAAATCCGCGCATCTGCGCCATCACCGCCGCCATGCGCGACGGAACGGGACTGAAAAGCTTCTCGGAGGTCTGCCCCGACCGGTTCTTCGATGTCGGCATCGCCGAGGAGCACGCGCTCTCGATGGCCTGCGGCATGGCAAAGCAGGGACTTATCCCGGCGGTTGCAATTTACTCGACGTTTTTGCAGCGTGCGTTTGATATGCTGCTGCACGATCTGGCGCTATTGCAGCTGCACGTGGTGCTGGGGGTCGACCGCGCCGGTCTCGTCGGAGAAGACGGCCGGACGCACCACGGCATGTTTGACGTGGGGTACCTCCGGCAGGTGCCGGGGCTTAAAGTTTTCTGTCCGGCAAGCTTTGCCGAGCTCCGCGCGATGCTGCGGGAGGCTGTCTTGACGGATACGTGTCCTGTTGCCGTGCGCTATCACAGAGGCGGCGAGGGCGCTTACCGGGAAAACGCGGAAGAAACCCTCCTGCAAGAAGGCAGTGCCTGCACCGTTATCACCTATGGAACGACGATCAACGCAGTACTTGAGGCGGCGGAAGCGGCCGAAAAGGATGGGCTGTCTGCCGAAATTCTGAAGCTGCGGACGATTGCCCCTATCGACTGGGCGGCCATCGAAGCGTCCTGCCGCAAGACGGGACGTGTGCTCGTGGTGGAGGAAACATCCGACCGCGGCTGCGTGGCAAACGATATTTTCTCGCATCTGGCGCAGGCTAACATTTCCTGCGTCTGCGCAAAGCAGAATCTTGGAGCTTCCTTCATCGGTCACGGCGCGATGCAGGATTTGTATGAGTTGACCGGCCTGAACGCGAATGCGCTCTTGGGCAGAATCCGGGAGGTATGTCATGAAGCATAAGGAGCGGCTGGATGTGCTGCTGGTAAGTCTCGGCCTTGCCGAGTCCCGCGCAAAGGCGCAGGCCACGATCATGGCGGGCGAGGTCTATGTAAACGGCCAGAAGGCGGATAAGTCCGGTATGGAGGTTGACATAACCGCAAACATTGAAGTGCGCGGCAGCGCGTGCCCGTATGTCAGCCGGGGCGGATTGAAGCTTGAAAAAGCCCTCCGTAACTTTGGCGTAGACCCGACAGGCTATGTTTGCAGCGACTCCGGCGCGTCCACGGGCGGGTTTACCGACTGCCTGCTTCAGCAGGGGGCAAGCAAGGTCTTTGCCATCGACGTGGGCTACGGCCAGCTGGCGTGGAAAATTCGCAACGACCCGCGCGTCGTTGTCATGGAGCGGACGAACATCCGCTATGTTACTCTGGAAGACCTGGGCGAGCCGCTTGACCTTTCCGTCATCGACGTATCGTTTATCTCGCTCGGCCTGGTTCTTCCGGTTGTAAAAACGCTTTTAAAGCCCACGGGGCAGGTGCTGTGCCTCATCAAGCCGCAGTTTGAAGCGGGGAAGGACAAGGTCGGCAAAAAGGGTGTTGTCCGCGACCCGGCCGTGCATGAAGAGGTGCTTCAAAACTTCATATCCCTTGCAAAATCTCTTGATTTTACCATTCGGAACCTGACCTTCTCGCCCGTCAAGGGGCCGGAGGGCAACATTGAATTTCTTGCGCATCTTTCCATGCAGCCGGGCGAAGACTCCTATCTGGCTCCCGGCGATCTGGTCGCGCAGGCACATGCTGCGCTGAAAGGATGAGCCCAATGAAAATTGTTCTGACGCCGAATCCATACCGGGACAAGCAGTTCCGGACGGTCCAGCAGGCGAAAAAGATTCTGGAAAGCTGCGGCGTGGAGACCGTAATGTGCCTGCCGTTTGACGTGGACCGGGACTATGAGCTCCCGAAGACGATGGATTTCCGGGATTTGCACCGCGAGATCAAAAACGCCGATATGCTGGTCTGCTTCGGAGGAGACGGCACGATTCTCCATGCCTCCAAAATTGCCACCGCGCACGGCCTTCCCATTCTTGGGGTGAACATCGGAACGATGGGCTTTATTGCGGAGTTAGAAGCCGGAGAGCTGGAACTTTTGCGAAAGCTCCCCACGGGAGACTATACGCTCGAGCCGCGCAGCATGATCGACGTGACCGTCACCGGTGCAAACGGCCAAAAGCTGCTGCATGAGACGGCGCTCAACGACGCGGTCGTCACCAAGGGCGCCATCGCGCGCGTGGTGCAGGTTTCGGTCTACTGCGATAATGTAGAGGCCACGAGCTTTTCAGGAGACGGCGTGATCATCTCGACCCCGACCGGCTCGACGGCCTACTCCATGTCTGCCGGCGGCCCGATCGTCGAGCCGTCTGCCAGAAATCTTCTGATTACACCGATCTGCGCGCATGCGATGCTTACAAAGACCATCGTCGTATCTCCGGAGCGCGTCATTTCCGTCAGGATCGGGAAAATCGGACGGCACAACGCCTATTTGTCGGTCGACGGCGGCAGAGCGTTCCGGCTCAATACCGGAGACGTGATTACGACAAAGCTTTCTCAGAAGGTGACGAAGCTGGTGCGCCTCAAGCAGACGAGCTTCTTTGACATCCTCAACAAAAAATTTATCGACAGGCAGAGGTAACGCCATGAAATCAAAACGCCATGAGAAAATTCTCGAGCTCATCCGCGACAACGACATCGAAACGCAGGAGCAGCTTTTGCAGCAATTGCAGGAAAACGGCTTCAACACCACGCAGGCCACCATTTCCCGGGATATCAAGCAGCTGCGCATCATCAAGGAGCTCGGCCCGAACGGGACCTATCGCTACAGCGCGAGTGCAAAGCCTGTGGAGCACGCGTTTTCCTCGAAGCTCAATATCATCTTCAGCCAGTGTGTGACAAGTGTAGACTACGCGCAGAACATCATCGTCATCAAGACCCTTCCGGGCCTTGCGCAGGCGGCGTGTTCCGCGCTTGATAAGCTGGACCTTCCCGAGGTGCTCGGGACGCTGGGCGGCGACGATACGTGCATGGTCGTTCTGCGGGACGCTTCCTCGGCGGCCGGTATCTGCGCGGAGATCCGCAGCCAGATCACGACCCATGCTCCCCGCGCCTAAAAACTGCCGAAAGGAGAATCGGCCATGCTGAGCGTTCTGCATATTGAAAATATCGCCGTCATCGAGCAGGCGGAAATTCTCTTCGAGGGCGGCTTCAACGTTCTGACCGGCGAAACAGGTGCCGGTAAATCCATCGTCATTGACGCGATCTCGGCCATTTTGGGCGAGCGCACGTACCGAGACGTCATCCGGACCGGTGCTAGCCGCGCGTTTGTGAGCGCGATTTTTACGAAGATTCCGGAATGCAGCTGGTTTTCCGAGAATCAGGTGGAATTTGACCCGCTGGAATTGCAGGTACAGCGCGAAATTTACGCGGACGGAAAAAATGTCTGCCGCGTAAACGGGCGGCCGGTGAGCGTGGCGGCCCTTAAAAAGCTAGGCGCAAGGCTCATCAACATCCACGGCCAGCACGATTCGCAGCAGCTCTTTGACGAGGAAAACCACCTCACGTATCTCGACGCGTTTGCCCGCGATGAAAAAGAGCTGGAAGACTACCGCGCGGCATTTGACGCGCTGCAAGCCGTCCGGCGGGAGATCCAGAAGCTCAGCATGGACGAGTCGGAAAAGCTGCGGCTTTTAGAGTCGCTTCAATATCAGATTGAGGAAATCCGGGCAGCAAATCTTACGCCCGGCGAGGAAGAGCAGCTCAAAGAGCGGCGCAAGGTGCTCCAGAACGCGGAAAAGCTCTCAGACGCACTGCGCGCTGCCGATGAGGCGCTCTACGGCGGAGACAGCTCCGATGGCGCGGCGGGCCTTTTATCCAATGCTGAGCACGCGCTTTCCCGGGTAAACAACATCAGCGCAGACATGGAGGCGCTCTATCAGAAAATCTCGGACCTTATGTACAGCGTCCAGGATGCGGCGGACGAGCTTCGCGCGATGCGGGACGATCTGAGCTACTCGGAAGGGGAGCTCGAGCAAATTGAAGAACGGCTGGACACCATTCACAAACTCAAGCGCAAATACGGTGCCAGCGTCGAGGACGTTTTGGCGTATCTTCAGAAATCCGAGCAGCGGCTGGACGAAATTGAATTTGCTTCTGATCGGATCGAAAGCCTTAAAAAGCGGCAGGCAGAGCTTCAGAAGGAGGCTGTCCGTCTGGGTGAGGTTCTCCGCGAAAAACGCTTGCGGGCCGCAAAGGAAATGGAGACGGATATCTGCGAGGAGCTGCGGCAGCTTGATATGCCGAAGATCCGGTTTGTCTGCGAATTTACCCCGCAGGAGCCTGCGGAAACCGGGCTTGACAGCGTGCGGTTTTTAATGTCTGCTAACGTCGGCGAAGCGCTCAAGCCGCTCTCAAAGGTTGCTTCCGGCGGCGAGTTGGCGAGAATCATGCTCGCCATGAAGCAGGTGCTCGCGCAGCAGGACGGCGTGCCGACGCTGATTTTCGACGAGGTCGACGCGGGCGTGAGCGGAAGGGCCGCACAGAAGGTGGCGCTCAAGCTCTGGTCCGTGTCCAAAGGGCGGCAGGTGCTCTGCGTGACCCATCTTCCGCAGATTGCCGCGATGGCTGATGCAGAATTTACGGTTGAAAAACGCGTCGAGCATGAGAGAACCTATACAAGTGTTCTGCATCTGGATGGCAGCGGCAGACGACAGGAGCTGGCCAGACTCATCGGCGGCAGCATGATCACGGAAACCACTTTGGCAGGCGCGGCAGAGCTGCTGCGGCTGGCAGATGAAGCAAAAAAGGGGGATATAACATGAAACTTCGAAGAATTTTGCTCATATTTGCAGCTGCAGTGCTTCTTTGTACGGCGGTCTGCGCCGGCGATTACAAGGACATAGCCGATACGCATTGGGCAAGCGAACAGATCGCATATCTGTCAGATGAGATCACCGGCTACCCGGACGGCACGTTCCAGCCGGACAAGACTGTCACACGCGCAGAATTTGTGTCGCTTCTGGCGCGTATCGCTTTCCCGGAGGAGCTTAAAAACGAAACCGGCAGCACATGGTGGGAACCTGCGTTCCGCGTCTGTGAGGCAAATAATCTTCTGAGCGGCACGTTCGGATACAGTGCGCCGATGCCGCGCGGCGAAATTGCCAATATCCTCGGTACGCTTTGCCGCGGCTTAGACGGCGTCAATGCGCGCGCGGACGCTGCGGAGCAGTTTGTCATCAACTGGAACGAGCAGCGCATGCAGTCGCCTGCATGGCAGCCAATGTTCTCCGATACCGCAGATTTTGAGATGTTCAGCGACGCGCTGCGCGTCTGCGTCAATCAGGGCCTTCTGGCCGGCTACCCGGACGGTACGTTCCGGCCCAAAAACGGCGTAACGAGAGCGGAAGCCGCTGCGATTCTGGCGCGCCTGAAGGCGCAGATCGCGCTGCATAAGGCGGATTGCGCCTACATCTGCACGGTTGGACAGAACTGGCTGATCGCGCAGACCGTAAAGACAGAAACGAGCCTGCATCTTGTCAAGCCGTTGACCGGCGAAAAAACGCCGCTTGGCTTCAGCTTCCGGACGAAAACCGACGAGCTTGCTGGCTGGAGACTTTTTTCCGGCTCTGACGGAACATACGTCTGGGGTGAGGCAGGTCTTTACAAGCGCGAGGGAGACACGCTCCGCACGATCTATCCCGAGCCGGTTCTGGATTTTGTCCAGTCAGGCGAGCGCTATTACATTCTGACGCATCCGGAGGAGGAATACCCGACGTATCTCTATGCTGCGATGTACTATCCCTGCGCGACGCAAGTTGTCTCTGTTGACCAGAGCGGAAACGAGACGCTTCTGGCTTCGCGCAACGAGAGCAATAACATGCAGAACCTGACGGATCTTTACGTCGAAAACGGGAAAATTTATGTTGCAGGCACGTACTGCATGGGCATGATGGACGTGCACTGCGCACTCTATGAGGTTGCGGACGGGAATCTCACCGCATTATTTGGAGAATCCTGATTGACAAACCGCGTCAAATCTGGTATGATGCTACCGTTATATGGACACAGCGAAGAAGGGAAGAAGTAACCCGCCTTTGTACTTCCAGAGAGCTTTCGGTCGGTGCAAGAAAGCAGGCGCGGCGCGTGAATACATCCCGGAGCTGCCCCCTGAAAGGAAACGATTAGGGGTGTGTCGGTCGCGCCCGTTATCGCGCAGGATGCCAATCGGCACCCGGTAAGGTCTGCTTTGCGAGAAGCAGGCGACCAGAGGTGGTACCGCGATTATTCGCCCTCTGCTCAACGTTGTTGGGTAGAGGGTGTTTTTTGTTTGCCGCTTCCAACGGTATGGGGCTTTTTACTGCTGTGCGTGACCCAGGGGTCAGGAGAAAACTGGCAGAAGCCTGCCAGCCTGGTAGTTCCAACCCCATTCTTCTTAGCTGCGCAAAGAAGAACGGCGTCGGCCGTCAAGAAGAAGTTGCCCAAAGAAAACCCTTCAAAAGGGTTTTCTCTGGACTCTTTCGGAAACAAAAGGGCCGCGGCCCTTTTGAGATCCTTGGGGTTCCAGATTTGTAGTGCCTGACAAGTCGAGCACCTCCTACGTATTTTGGAAGCACTCTCTTTCTGGTATGCAAGGCTTTACTGGTTTGTAAAATATCTAACGATCTTTCTGCCGAGCAGCAAATTTGGAAGGCTTGTCCACCGCAAGGCATTTTTGCTCTGCAAAAATCCTTGCGGGGCGGGCGTAGTTGGTGTCGGAGGTTTGGGTGCAGCAACGGGCTGGTACACACGCTCCAAAGCCTTCCCCTCCGGGGAAGGTGCCGACCAGCGGGAGGCGGATGAGGGTCTTAAAGCACCATCGATACGGTAATGCGGCTTGATACTGCTCCCCGACCCTCATCCGACCTCGCTTCGCGAGGCCACCTTCCCCCGAGGGAAGGCATGAAGGCGCTCCATTGGAAGTCTTCCGTGCCGGGCAACTCCGGGGTGGTGGCAGAGGGGCCGCGCCCCTCTGTTTCCGAAGGAGTCCAGAGGAAACCCTTTCAAGGGTTTCCTTTGGGCAATTTCTTCGCGGCGGCTCGACACCGCGCTTCTTTGCGCAGCTAAGAAGCGTGGGGTCGAATTGAACCAGCTGGAAGGTCTCTTCCAGAAGTACTCTGGCCATACCTGGCCACAGCAAAATGCTAGAAGAGGGTCACAGGGCCACCAGCCCCTGTTCCACCAGCTTCTGCAGGCTCATTAAAATTCCAAGCTTGGCATGATACCAAGTAAGCCCTCCCTGGAAATATACCGCATAGGGCGGGCGGATCGGCCCGTCGGCGGAAAGCTCAATAGAAGACCCCTGCACAAACGCGCCCGCGGCCATGACGACCTCGGAGTCATACCCCGGCATGGCCCACGGCACGGGGGTTACGTAGCTGTCAACGGGAGCCGCCGCCTGAATGCCCTTGCAGAATGCCAGCATCCGCTCCGCGCTTCCGAGCTCAACGGCCTGAATGATATCGTGCCGCGACTCCGTGCCGCTCGGAACGACACGGAAGCCGAGCCGCTCATACACGTTCGCCGCGAAAATCGCGCCCTTGAGCGCGCCGGAGACAACCGTGGGCGCTAAGAAGAAGCCCTGATAAAGGCTTGGAAGAAGGCCCAGATTCGCGCCGACCTCCTGCCCGAGTCCGGGAGCCGAGAGCCGGTACGAGCAGCGCTCGACACATTCCTTTGTTCCGCAGATATACCCTCCAATGGGCGCAAGCCCACCGCCCGGGTTTTTGATCAGGCTGCCGACGATCATATCCGCGCCCAGATCGGACGGTTCGATGGTTTCCACAAACTCGCCGTAGCAGTTATCGACCATGCAGGTCACGCCCGGCTTGACAGACTTGCAGAACGCGATGAGCTCGCCGATTTTCTGCACGGAGAACGACGGTCTTGTCGCGTAGCCCTTCGAGCGCTGGATGGTGATGAGCTTCGTTTTTTCCGTGATCGCCGCGCGAATGCCATCGTAGTCAAAGTTCCCGTCCGGGAGCAGGTCGACCTGCCGGTAGCTCACGCCGTACTCCTTGAGCGAGCACTTGGACTCGCGGATGCCGATGACCTCCTCGAGCGTGTCATACGGCGCGCCGACGGGGCTCAGCAGCTCGTCTCCCGGAAGCAAATTTGCCGACAGCGCGACTGCCAAGGCGTGCGTGCCGCAGGTGATCTGCGGGCGGACGAGCGCGGCCTCGGTGTGGAACGTCGCGGCGTAGACCTTCTCTAATTTATCGCGCCCCAGATCGTCGTAGCCATAGCCCGTCGTCGCGGCGAAGCACGTCGCGTCGACCCGGTTTTCCTGCATCGCGTGCAGCACCTTCGCCTGATTGTATTCTGCGTTCCGGTCGATTCCGGCAAAGCGCGGTTTCAGATCCTCTAAAATTTTCTCGCCATATGCATAGACCGCCCGGCTCACGCCGAGGTCTTCATACATGCTTTCCAGTTCCTTCATTGTGGTTTCCGCTCCATCTCTTCAAAAATTTTCATCGCCGCGTCCTCGATGACCTCGGGCTTTGTCACGATGATACCCGTCTGCTCGTCGCCCAGAATCAGAAGCGTATCTCCCGGCTGCACGCCGAAGAGCATCCTTGCCTCCTTGGGAATGACGATCTGCCCCTTTTCGCCGACCTTTGCCGTGCCGAAAATGTGCTTGCCTCTGGGCTTTCCCAGCAGGTGCTTTCCTCCAGCCATAGTGTCCCCCCTCTGGGTTTTCGTTCCGGAAATTTTCATACTTGTATAACTTACAGCGTGCGTCCGTTTCTGTCAAGCCCAAAGCGAAAAAATGCCGCGAAGGAATCGGCTCCTTCGCGGCATTGGCAAAAATTCAGATGTTCCGGACGTTGTCATCCGACAGGAAAAACAGCGCCAGTGCGCCGGGGCCGACGTGAGAGCCCGTAACCGGCTCGTAATCGACCGTCAGGATCTCCTTCGGCGGCTTTGTGCTCCGGCGAAGAAGGTTCGCCAGAATCTGCGCGTCCGGCTCGCAGTCGGCATGGGAAATGCAGACGGTCTGCGCTTCGGGCTCCACAACCAGTGCCTCATAGCGCTTGGCCATCTCCTCGATCGCGCGCTGCCGGCCGCGGACCTTCGCAAAGCAAACGATCTTCCCCTCGGGGTCTCCCTTGAGTAGCGGCTTGATCTGCAAAACTGTACCAACAGCGGCCTCCAGATTGGAAAGGCGGCCGGTCCTCTTGAGATAGCGGAGATCGCCCACGGTAAAAATCTGCCCGATCCGATGCCGCAGGGCGCGCAGGAGCGTATAGGTTTCCTCGATCGTCATGCCCTTTTCGCGGCACTCGACCGCGCGCATGACAGCGATGCCCTCGGCCAGAGACGCGGAGTACGTGTCGACCGTCAGAATTTTTCGCTCGGGGAATTCCTCTTGCAGCTGGTTCGCGGCAATTTTGCTCGAAGCGTAAGAGCCGCTGATACCGGAGGACATGCTCACAAACAGAACATCCTCCCCCGCCTCCAGCATCGGATGGAGATAGTCCACAAAGCGCTGCGGCGGAATCTGAGAGGTCGTGACCTTCTCGCCGTTTCGCATCGCGGTATAGAACGCCTTCGCGTCGAACGTGGCCGTATCCATGCACGACTGCTCACCGGACTCGGTGTGGAACGTGAAGGGGATGACGGTAATATTCTCGGCCTGCAGATAGGCGGTCGGGAGGTTAGAGGACGTATCGGTCACAATGCGAAACATAACATCGCTTCTTTCTATGTAATATGCTACATCAGATTAACACATTTCTATTATAATGTCAACCAATATATTCATCCGGTACTTCTTGCATTTGCATGCAGATATTGCTATAATAGACGCGAAAGGTGTGTGTAAATTTATGGCTTATGATAATGATCTCATCGCGGGCAAGCTCCGCCGGTGGGAAAAATATCTCGAGCATTATCAGCTTCCCACATGGGAGCAGATCCCGGACTTCGGGCTGTACATGGAACAGGTCGTGCAGCTTTTAAAGCAGTACCTGAGCTATCTTCCGCCCGGGCTCAAGCAGTCGCAGACCATCACGTCCGCCGCCATCAACAACTATGTCCGCACGAAAATGCTCCCCGAGCCGCGCAAGAAAAAATACTACCGCGTCCATATCGCGTACCTCATCATGATCTGCACGCTCAAGCAGTCTCTGAGCCTGTCGATGCTCCAGACGCTGCTGCCCGGGAGCCTGCCTGAGGAGGAGGTCCGGCGCGCATACTCGTCCTTTGCCCAGCGGCACAGCCTCTGTGCGCAGTATTTTGTCGATCAGGTGAAGCTCTCGGCGGCTGCCATGCTGGACCGTGAGATGATCACGGAGCTCGCCGTGCAGGACGCGACCGAGCTCATCGCCTCGGCGGCCATTTTAAGCGGCCTTGCAAAGCTCTTTGCGGAAAAGCTGCTGCTTTTGAAGGATAAGACGTTAGAAAATGGCGGCAGCATCGAGATCATCGAATAAAAGCACTCCCCCGGTTCCGCGCGAGGACCGGGGGAGTTTTTCTATCCGCATATGAAAATTTTCCAAATTTGCGTAGGGGCCGATGCCCACATCGGCCCATTGGGTACCATCGAATTCGCATTGAATTTCCGTATCATCGGATTGTGTCGCCGGGGCGATGTAGGCATCGCCTCCTACGAACCTTACGGAAGATTTCAAAAGAACTGTAGGGGCGGACGACCCTGTCCGCCCTTGGGAAGTTGCGAATTCGCCGAAGTTTTTCGCGTTTCGGAGGCGCAGTTTGCCGGGCGACAGAGTCGTCGCCCCCTACGCGTGGATCGGAAGTCTTTGCATGAATAAAAAGCGTTTCACTCGTCCAGATCGACCTGGATGCCGTTGACCTCTACGCCGTCGTCGGCGCAGATGAGAAGATACTTAACCCCGCCGATGACGCGGGTCTGGACAAGGTCAGTGCGCTCGGGGTTTACCTGAATGGTCACATCGGGCGTTTTGAGCTGGAACTTCTTTGCGTCGATGAGGTTCGCGGGACTGAGCGCAGCGTCGGCGCCAAAGTGCTGGTCAAACTCGACGTTGAATTTCGCCAGCTTCGCTTCCTCCACGCCGCAGGTGGAAAGCACGTCCGAGACCTCCTGCCGGCTGACGACGAGCGGCTCGTCGGACTTAAGCTCCTTGTGCGCCTCAATATTCTGCCGCAGCTGCTCATGCACCTTCTGCACCAAGGGCAGGCTGCACGCGTCCTCCAGGGACTGGCTGAGAAGTTCTCCGAACGACTCCTTCTGCACCTCGGCGGGCTCTGGCGGCTCTAATCTGAAAAGCGCCTGCACAAGCTCGGGGTGATTGTTTGCGAGGCTGTGGGAATAATACAGGCAGTTATAAAGATTCGTCCGCCGCCCGTCAAACGCCGGGAAGAGGAAGCCAAGCTCGGGCGCGCCGACGGTGTACGCCCCGCCCTGATTGTGAAATTCCTTTTCCTCGGCATTGTAGCGAAGGGCGGCCTTTCCGGGCTTGACCGGGCAGATGGCGCAGAGCACGTAGGTGAAAACCTGACTGCCGTCTTCCAGCATCGCGCCGTCTTTTGCCTTGAAGGGCACGTCGTAGCGCTCGTGGGCAAGGAGGATCAGATAGTGGTCCTCCGAGGCAAGCGCGCTTGTGACCGTTTGATAGAATGTTTCGAGCGCTTGTTCGTCGTCTAAGCCGGAATTGCGCAGCGCCATGAGAAGCCTGTGCTCGTCGGAGTCTGCCACCTGACTGGTTTTAAAGCTCAGGTCGATGAGGTTTTTCTCCTGCGTGCCGGACAGGACGCGGCGGAAAATGGAAAGATAGCTTTCCTTGTCCTCCTGGCTCATGAGGGCGACAGACTCGCGGAAGGTGGACAGAATTTCGCCGCTGGCCGAGACATAGCAGCCGCGCACGGAGGTCATATTGGTGCGGTCCGGGCGCATTCTGCGCCGCAGCTCGCCGATTTCTTTCGATGTCATAGAAGTAACTTCCTTTATTCAAGATTGCGTGGTGAAAGTATAGCACAAATTTTCCCGCATTACCACTATCGGAAATTTTGCACATCTGGTACAATGGAACAAACAAGCGATATCATTCGTCGAATCCTCAAAACCGAAAGGAGAACGAGATGGAATACAACGAAAATTCCTACTACCCCGGCCAGAACCCGGGGGATGGTCAGCCCAAGCGAAAAAAGCCGCAGAACCGCGGATTTTTGAAGCTTCTGTGGCTGATTCCGGTCATCCTGATCATCGCAGGACTGGCGATGGACTCTTTTTATACGCTGACGGAGGACCAGTACGCCGTCATTACGACCTTCGGCAAGCCCACGACGGTCTCGGCCTCGGGCCTGCAAATGAAAATTCCGCTCGTGCAGCGCGTGAGCCTGGTGTCCAAGTCCATTCAGGGCTTCCCGCTCGGCTACCGGGCGGGGAGTGACGAGTCGGTGGACGATGAGTCGCTGATGATCACCTACGACTACAATTTCGTAAACGTCGACTTTTACGTCGAGTACCGCGTGACGGACCCGGTCAAATACCTCTATAACTCGAGCGACCCCGTCGAAATTTTGAAGATGCTCTGCCAGAGCTATATCCGCGACACCATCGGCCTTTATGATGTCGACAATGTCATCACGACCGGCAAGAGTGAGATCCAGTCCGAAATCAAGCAGAAGGTCATGAACCGGCTTGAGCAGGAGGACCTTGGCCTTCAGCTGACGAACCTCACGATTCAGGATGCGGAACCGCCCACGCTTGAGGTGCAGCAGGCGTTCACGGCTGTGGAAACCGCGAAGCAGTCGGCAGACACCGCGGTCAACAACGCGAAAAAATATGCAAACGAAGTAACCCCCGCGGCGAGCGCCGATGCAGACCAGATCATCAAGCAGGCCGAGGCCTACCGCGAGAGCAAGATCAACGAGGCGGAAGGTCAGGCGGCCAGATTCACAGAGCTCTTCGCCGAGTATCAGAACTATCCGCTCATCACCAAGCAGCGGCTGTTCTATGAGGCGATGGAGGAAATTCTCCCCGATATGAAGCTCTACATTGTAGATGCAAATACGGGTGTGCAGACGGCGCTGCCGCTCGAGTCCTTTGCAAACGTCAACATGGGCACCACAGAAGGAGGCGCAGCAAATTGAAAAAGGCACTCAAAATCGCAGTTCCGGTCGTTCTCGCGCTGGCGCTCGTTGTCATCCTCGCGGGAAGCCTCGTCGTAACACAGCCGAACGAGTACACGATCATCAAGCAGTTCGGCGCGGTGGTGAATATCATCGACCAGCCGGGGCTGAGCCTCAAAACGCCCTTCGTCCAGTCGGCAAGCACGCTTCCCAAAACAGAGATGCTCTATGACCTTGCGGCGAGCGACGTCATTACGTCTGATAAAAAGTCGATGGTTGCAGACAGCTTCGTCCTCTGGAAGATCACAGACCCCTTAAAATTCATCCAGACGCTCTCCGGCAGCGTTGCAAACGCGGAAAGCCGCATCAACGCCGTCGTCTACAACAGCCTTAAAACCGTCATCAGCTCCATGAAGCAGGAGGCGGTCATCTCCGGCCGAGACGGCGAGCTCGCGGCAGCCATTATGGATAATTTTGAGCAGAATTTTGACGATTATGGCCTCACCGTTCTTGCCATTGAGACCAAGCGCATCGACCTCCCCGATGAAAACAAGGCTGCCGTCTATGAGCGCATGATCTCCGAGCGCGGCAACATCGCGGCCTCCTATGCGGCCGAGGGCGACGCGCAGGCCAAGCAGATTCGAAGCGAGGCCGACAAGTCTGTGGAGATCACCGTCTCCGAAGCAAAGGCGCAGGCAGAGCGCATCAAAGCAGAAGGCGAGGCAGAATATATGCGCGTTTTGTCTCAGGCATATGATACGCAGGAGGAAGCGGACTTTTACGAGTTCATGCGCGCGCTCGATATGGCGAGAAATGCGCTCACGGGCGACAATAAAACGCTGGTCGTCTCGTCTGATTCTCCGATCGCACAGATTTTTGCCGGGCAGTGGGGGCGCACGCAATGACGCTTTATTTGCAGGAGCAGATTTTCTCGTTCGACCATTTTGACATCTGGGACGAAGACGGAAACGTCAAATATCAGGTCGACCGCGAGCTTTTTCAGTTCGGGCGCAAGCTCGTCGTGACGGATGTGCAGGGGCGGGAGATCTGCTTTGTGCAGCATATTCCGTTCTCCGTTCCGTGCTCGTATGAGCTGGCTGTTCCGAGCGGGAGCGTGCAGCTGGACCGGCATTTTTCGCTCTTTTCCCAGCGCTACTCGATCGATTCGCTTGCGTGGGAAGTTGCGGGCAGCTTCATGAGCCTCGACTTTTCCATCACGCAGGGGGATAAACTGATCGCGCGCATCGAAAAGGCGTGGCCCGCGTTTCAGGACCGTTACCGTCTCGAGATTCTGGAGGAAAAGGACGAGCTCACCGCGCTCTGCGTCGTCCTTGCCATCGACGTAGAGGCCGAGCGGCACAATTGACAGAATAACTATAGAATAGAAAAATCCGGCTGTGGAAAGCTTCCACAGCCGGATTTTGCGCAGGACAAAAACTTACGGCATGAGCGCGACGTCGCAGATGATGTCGGCGCACTTGTCGACGCCCAACGTGCCAGAGTCGAGGCAGAGGTCGTAGTTTTCCGCTTCGCCCCAGTTGCAGTTGGTGTAGTGTTTGTAGTAGACCTTACGCTTGCTGTCTTTTTCCTGCAGCCGCTTCTGCGGGGTCTGCTTCGTCTCGCCGTACAGGCGCACAATACGCTCGGCGCGGTGCTCCATATCGGAGTGGATGAAGATGTGCAGCGTATCGGGACGGTCTTTGAGAATAAAGTCCGCACAGCGGCCGACGATGACGCAAGGCCCCTTCGCGGCCAGATCGCGGATGACGTTGGTCTGGCAGACGTAGAGCTTATCGGACACGGACATTGTGTCGATCAGACCCATCGGGTGGGCGGAAACCGCGATATTGAACAGGAAGCTGCTGGTGACGGAGGCGTATTCGCCGATCTCCTCGATGAACTCGTGCGAAAAGCCGCTTTCCTTGGCCACCTGATCGACCAGCTCCTTGTCATAGTAGGGAATTCCGAGCTTCTCGGCGACCTTCTTGCCAATGGTTCTGCCGCCGCTGCCGAACTGCCGGCTGATGGTAATCACTTTGTTTGTCATGGATGATTCCCCCTTGCTCTTTGGATGCTTCCATTATACACCACGGAGGAAAAAAGCACAATGAAAAATTTTTTGCCTGCGCGCTAAAAAATTGTGCAAATTAAAGATAGGCCTGCATGGACTTGCAGAGCGTCTGCTCGGAGTCGATGAGCTGGCCCGCGATCTGACGGGCGGTTTCGCTCGCGTTCGGGTAGCGGTTGCGGTAGCGGATGAGGGACTTGACGCCCATGTTGCAGCCGTCGGTGATAAGGTCCGCGACCGTCTCGTCGGCGGGAGAGACGGCAAGCTTCGTGCTCGTCTTGAGCCAGGACATCCCGCGCGCCATCGCGTTTGCGCCCTTTTCCGGGATGTGCTCGGCATCTAAAAGCGCCTTTGTCTGCTGCCCAAGCGCCTTGTGCGCCTCGCGGCAGGAAAGCAGCGCCTGCTCCAGCTTTTTGTCCCGCGTCTGACCGAGCACGTCGTCAATCGCGCCGACGGCCATCTGCACGCCCGCGCCGCACTCGAGCAAAAGAGCTTTCGTATCGTGGTCCATAGAAGATTCCTCCCGTGTTCTTTTTCAATAGGTTGTGCAAAACGAGAGAAAGTATGATATAGTAAGAAAAACAAAACGTCCTTTTCGGAGGGAAGGAGCAGCCATGATTTTTGAACGGACAGTCGCGGAAATCGCGGGAGACTATGCGGTGCTGGTATCGGAGAGCAGGACGCGCACGGAGGTGGCGCTGGCGCTGCTGCCAGACGGGATTCGCGAGGGAACGGTTCTGATCTGTGAGGATTTCGAGTACCGCATCAAAACGCTTTGAGATCCGGGCAGCACCGCAGACCAAAATTTACGAAGGGAGAAACTCCATGCCGCGTTATCTTCTCGCCCTCGACCAGGGCACGACCAGCAGCCGCGCGATTTTGTTTGACGAGATGCAGAACATCGTCACGCTTGCGCAGAAGGAATTTACCCAGTATTACCCCCAGTCCGGCTGGGTGGAGCACAACCCGATGGAGATCTACTCCAGCATCTACGGGGTCATGATGGAGGTCATCTCGCAGTCGGACATCCACGCGCGGGATATTGCCGCCATCGGCATCACGAACCAGCGCGAGACGACCGTCGTCTGGGACAAAACGACGGGAAAACCCATCTATAACGCCATCGTCTGGCAGTGCAGGCGCACGGCTCCCATCTGCGACGAGCTGGAGCGGCGCGGGCTCAGGGACTATATCAAGAAGACGACGGGTCTGGTGCTGGACGCGTATTTTTCCGGCACGAAGATCAAATGGATTTTAGACAACGTCCCCGGCGCGCAGGAAAAGGCCGAGCGTGGAGAACTTCTGTTCGGCACGGTCGACACCTGGCTCGTCTGGAAGCTCACGGACGGGAAGGTACATATCACCGACTACACAAACGCCTCGCGAACGATGCTCTATGATATCCACAACCTCTGCTGGGACGAGCGGCTTTTGCAGGAGCTCGGGATTCCGGCCTCGATGCTGCCTGCGGTGCGCAATTCCTCCGAGGTCTACGGCACGTGCAACATTCAGGGCGTGCAGGTGCCGATCGCGGGCATTGCAGGCGACCAGCAGGCAGCCTTATTCGGTCAGTGCTGCTTTACGCCCGGCGATGCGAAAAACACCTACGGCACA
>ENA-OWRJ01001958-OWRJ01001958.1-human-gut-metagenome-genome-assembly--contig:-NODE-1958-length-19383-cov-4.010658_pt1 | contig 19383 bp, 10 predicted proteins | sample MGYA00248269_ERZ651897 | MGnify/ENA primary metagenome ERZ651897 (study PRJEB26924, sample SAMEA4378252) | human gut metagenome | biome: human gut; feature: human-associated habitat; material: faeces...
GGGCCAATATACAGGTCACCACGGGCGATGCGGGATTATCCATATTATGGACTACCGATGACCCGTCGAATTTCAGCGACACCTCTTACACCGGCTATGATAAGAAGGGCAATATCTGCCGTACAAACGGTTATGCCAAGAAGATGTTGCTTGGGGAAGATGGCGATATAGTGGCCACGGAGGTCGGCGGTAGCTCCTCTACCTACTGGTGCGACTACTATTACATCAACACATCGGCTAACCGCATGCAGGTGGTGCTGGTTGGCGGTAGCGCGGACTACGGGTCGGCTGCGGGCCTCGCTTACGTGAATGCGAGTTATGCGCCTTCCGGTGTGTCTCGTAACGTCGGTTCGCGCCTTTGCTTTTTCCCCGAATATCGTAAAACGTCGGCGTAGCCGCACGTATCACGTCGGGAATTTTTTTTGTGTAATGATTAAATAACAAGATATGAAAAGAACATATAGCGACACTATACCGATCACTATAGAAAAGGACGGTGACGGATCCTACCTGTACCGGTGGGACGTTAGAGAGGAGACAAGGGAGATGGGTGACGATATGGCCCCCGTAATCTCCTATAGTTACAACGAGGTCAGGGTATGGCCCACGTTGACGGCCAACAAGATATTGGAGGCCTGTATCGACGCCCTATGGGGTAGCGGTGTTGAGCAGAAGATGCTGAACGACTATAACGCCGCCAAGTTAGGCATACTTGACTCGTCTTACATCGAGTCCTATAAGGTATTTCTGAATGACAGGAAGTCATTGAAGGAGCGAGTGGACGGTGATTTTCTGGATTGGGAGAATGGCTAGTTGACACGCTAGCGCCCTCAATGGGGCGGGGTTTGGTCTTATGTTGATATCATGGGCGGGTATGTGATGTGGATCATGTTCCCGTCTCGTGTTTTAATATCCGTTTGATTGTGCGTATATTTGTGGAAAAACGTGATTTATGGCTAAGAAAAATAGACCGGAGGAGATTCCTTCATGGATAAAGGATTTGTATAAGGAAGATCTTGATCGTGTTGTAAGAGGTGAGCGTCCTATGTATTTCAGGGGTATGGATGATAGTCCTTTGAGAAACGTGTCCCCGGAGTTTGATATCCTTAGCGGAGGAGCCGCAGTTAAAGGCATGAATGGGATAAGAGGTGCGTTGTCCCCGTTGAATAATGGCATGGGTAATTATAATTTCAGTATCAGGGGTATAAATAAGAAGATAGGTGAGTTGGTTGATGAGGCGGGGCTATATTTACCTGAGAAATTAAGACCTGTATATCGGACTGTGGTGGATGCTATGTCGAGTTCCAAGGATAAGGGGTTGGGTCATATCACGCAGCCGTTGGCCAACGCCCTGTGCCCGGCGGACGAGCGGCGGAACCGGCGTCTGGAAGGGGAACATCCCGTTGGTTATGTGGATGCCATAGACGGCATATGGCCTAGGGAGAAATATGGGTTATGGGGAGAGAAAATTGAGCGGAAAGCCGAAGGAGGTCCTACTGGTAATGATCCTATGTATGTAAGACAAGATGTATCTGATAGAGCTTCGTATTTAAAAGACATCATAGGTAACGCCATAAGAAGGAGGTTGTACGAGAATGTCACCCCCGATGTGGTAGCCTCAAATGCTAGCCTTCCTGACAAGGTCAATGAGTTTATATATGGCAGAAACGGGAAGGCTAACGTTGATGAATATAGCGATCAACTATGGGCGAGATTTTTATCTCAACCTAATAATCTAGATGGCAATAATAAGGAGATACGGATTCCTGATAATGTCATTACTGATATTGAGAAGATGTTCAATCGTGACACTAAGGATGAGATAAAGAGGTTAGATAAGAAAATACATGATACGGAGCAAGAAATATATGGCTCTGATAAGCCGGCTACAGATGATGCTTATGGTAGGCTGAAGCTTTTGAAAAAGTCTAGAGAATGGGTAGATGTTTTTGAGAAGAATCGTAATTCGGTAAGATCTGGAAAGCCTACGGTTTTTTCTGAATATGATTTTTATCCTGAGGCCGCTGGTGATCTTACCCCATTGTCAGGATTTGGTAATTTTACAATTTATAGGCGTCCGGATGGAAGGTTAGGTGTTTACGACGTGTATGATTTTTATAGCGATGATCAAGAGTTTCCTGTCAATATAGCTACCAAGACGCTGGATGCTATAGGTAATAAGTTTGATGAGAGAGGTTCGTTTAAGGATTATAGTCCTCTCATGGAAAGCGGCAAAGACGCCCTTATCCGTAACGCTATTATGTCTAAGAATAAGTTAGAGAATAAGGAAGATGGAGGACCGGTTGATACAAGGCGAGATTATGGGTCTGGTAAATATGTTATTGATCCAAACAGATCAGAGGATAATAAGATGGCTGTGTATGATGAGATATGGGATTATCTTACCGATAAGAAGGGGATACCACAAACACAAGCTATCGGTGTCCTGTCGAACATCGCCGCCGAGTCCGGAGGGGACACCGAAGCCCTAGGAGCCGCCGGTGATTTTGGCATCCAGCAATGGCTTGGGCCGAGGAAGAAGGAGTTACAGCGCAGGTATGGGAAGAAACCGACGTTGACACAGCAGTTGGATTATCTCGTGGATGAGTATCAAGGCAAGGTCCCGGGGTTAGGTTGGAATTACATCAATCAAGGAAAGTTTTTTGACAAGGACGCTCAGGGGAATGAGTATAACTATTATATGTATTCTAAATCCGATTTCGATAACGCCGTCAACTACAAGGACGCTACCGTGGCATGGAATCAAGGATACGGTAGGCCTCTTGGATCGACCTTAAGAAATGAGAAGAGATTTGAGTTCGCTGACATGTTCGCTAATAGGTATGATGTCCCGGAGAGCGAGCCAATGAGATACGAGTTCGGACAGCGGGATTCGGGCACGGGGGACGGAGGTCAGCAGCCCGTACCTGAGACGGTAGCCCCTGCCGATCCTTCTTTGGCTTCCCGCCCTTCCATGGATAGCTGGTGGGAGAAGGAAGGTCAAGACCTGTTATATAAGATGCTAGCTCAATCCGGCGCCAATAAGAAAGCTATAGAGGATATCGCTAATAACATCAAGAATGATCCCCAATCAGAGGCGCAGATAGCGGAAGCCGAGCGTATGCGTAGGGAGCAGGCGAAAAGGCAGTTGGTGCTTAATATGATACCGGGATTAAGTCTTAACATAAAAGGTATGAGCAGAACTCAGAATTAATACTACATTTGTGAAATTATTAAATGTTTTAGATATGAAAAGATTGTTGTTTTTATTTGCTATGTTATTGACGCCGTTCGCTTTGATGGCGCAAGAGGTAATCCCATCAGAAGGGGCTATTACTATTGATCTGACTACCTTTACCGGCATCATGGCTTTTGTTACGATGTCAGCTACCCAACTAGCCAAGGTTGTGCCGTATATTGACACCCATAAGTGGGCTAAAGTCCTATCCGCCGTAGTCATAGGTATGCTGGTTTGTATATTAGCGTGGCTACTAAAGGTGTCTCCATTGCTTATAGGGAGTGAATGGTGGGAGGCATTGCTGTATGGGATAGCTGTTGGGTTCAGTAGTGCCGGCTTCTACGATCTGGTGAAAGCTATAGGATCACTGTTTGTAAAAAGGATCTAGCATCTTATAATTATTTGAGATATGTAAAATTTCAAGATTTTATTATCTATAATATAGGCTATTATATTTTGTAATAATATTAGTATTGCTTATATTTGTGCGCCTACCTACTCATCACGAGCGGATAGGCGCATTTATTAATTTAAAACTTTTAGTAAAGGTATGAAAAGTAATTTGATTTTATCATCAGAGAGTAGGGAATTATTAGGTAGGAACATTTCTGTTATGTCCAAGGACGGGTTTGTATGCATAACGGAAGTTATGGAAGCCTTGAATGAAAAACGTAAATCTATGGGGTTGGAGTCTAGAAGGCTTGATCATTTGTTTGCTACTAATGGATTTCAGGAAAAGATGAAAGCTCTTGTTAGGGAGCTGAGTATTAATGATATATGTACTGTAAGAAATCTTACGGTACAAAACCACGAATTGAAAATCAATAAGATAACCGATCTCAAAAAATACGGAATGGCTTACCGAAGAGGAAAGGGGGAGGGTCAGAAATGGTATGTAAATCCGTATTTTTTTGTTATGGTAGCATTGGAATTGGATCCAGAGATATACGCCAAGGTGATAATATGGTTGCATGATGGATTCATAGAGGACAGGAATGCCGCTGGCGAGGCTTATATCAAGATGAGTTCGGCCGTCGCCAGGTTGGTTAGCGACAAGAGTCAGTTGTCTGATAAGATATCAAGGGTAGCTAAGGCTATTAATTTTATCGTCTTTAACAAGCATGAGAGTGGGATAAGGAATACGGCTACAAAGAATCAGTTAAACGACATAGTAGCTGTAGAGAATGTTATCACCGGGGTTATAGATGGTGGCTTTATAGATACTTATGATAAACTTATAGATTATCTTGGTCATGAGTGGAAAAAGAAGTGGAGTAATCCTATAACGTGTTTAAAAGATTGATATTAAAAAGACTCATCGTTGTGAAATGATGAGTCTCTATTTTTTTAAACTATCTTTGTGTCAGAACGAAATTAATTTGATATGAGCAAGTATGTAATCAAGAGGAAGATACCTAAATATCAAGAGGCCGGGGAAGTCGGGTCGTATATGCTTGGTAATATGGACGGTATACAAGGGTTAGGTATAGAACCTTTGGTGAATACCAACCAAGGATTACCCGCGCCGGTCAATCCGCTAGGGATATATTCTTTGGATACTCCAGATCAGTTGAGGACTAAATACGCTAATGCTTTTGATCAGGATAATGTGTTTCCGGCTAGCTTCAAGGGTAGTTTACAGCGTATAGCTGAGAATTATCAGGACAATGGTATTACGCTTAATAACATAACTGTTAACGATGTTGATAAGTCTAAGACCGGTTCAGGCGAGACGGATGTTTTTGATTTTACCACCATCCCCTACTATGGCGCTGATGATATAGGGTCTAGATTCACTCAGATGGGTCGTGGTATAGGGCGTATGAGAAGCGAGGGATATGGTGATTTATCCACTGGGGCTAAAACAGCTAATACGATAACCACCATAGCCTCAGGAATTAGTGGTATCATGGGGTTGGCTCGTAACGTGGTTTCTGGGATAGCGTCAGAGAAAGGTACTCGTACTAATATCAGGTTGGCTCAAGATCGTGAGGCTAGGCAAAGAAGGCAATCCCAGATGCAGTACAAGGATGGTGGGGGTGTTTATCTAGGGCCTAATAATAGGTTCGATAGCGGAAGCCTTACCGGTGAGTACCTGTATCCGTTACCTAAGTCGATGGAAGATCAAGCCAACGTAGAGGTCGAGAAGGGTGAGTACGTGACGCAGCCCGGAGAGGCGCCGATGGAGGCTATGGGGCAGAAGCACGCCGATGGTGGAACCCCCGTTTCCTTGGAGCAGGGAACGAAGGTTATTACCGACGACACAACCATAGAGCCGGATTTCGCTAAATACATCAGAGATACGTATGGGATCAAAGCCACGCCTAAGGATACGTATGCTACGTTAATGGACAGGTATAAGGCTAAGATCGGTCTTAAATCGGCTTACGATGATCAGAAAAAGGCGCTGGAGAAGCTGAAGAAAAACGATAAGATAGATGACGAGAATACAAGGCGTTTAAACGCCTCCGTATTATCTAAGGCTATAAATGATAGCAACGATACCGTTAATGGATTAGAGGGAAGATTTACGGACTTCGCTAATGTCATATACAAGGAGCAGGAAGACCGGAAGATGAAGAAGGATGAGGATACGTATTTCGCTAAGGGTGGTGAAATAGATAACATCATATCCAGATCCATGAAAGAATACGGTCTTACGGAGGAGGATATAGCTGAGGCTAAGAAAGAGCTGCTTAAGAAAGTGGCTGGTATTCGCCAGAAGATGGAGATAGGAGGCACGTCTTTGTTCGGTCGTAAATTAACTTTCCGCCCGATCGAGAATAGGTTCAACAATGATCCTAACTATTTCGGTTATCAACGCCAAGGAACTGATGGCTCTTATGGAGGTATTAATACGGATGAGAGGTTGAATTATTATAAGACATTCAATCCGGTCGCTTACGATGCTTATATGGGAGCTTCAGAGGGCGCTAGGGCTAGGGCATTGCAAGACGCTATCTACGGTCAGACAAGTAGCTGGATGGGCTTGGCTACGGCTGAGAACCCGATCATCGCCAACGCCGAGGCGCTTCGGGATTACACGACGCTCGTTTCCTTTGGCGGTGAGGATAGTCAAGGTAATTACCCGGAAGACAAGAAAGCCGCATATCATGATAGGATGAGAGACAATAAATTAGGTTTGTTTACCACATCTCGCCCTATGATCGGTCTAGACGTTGTTACAGAGGAACAGCATAAGGCTCTTAACGATGCTGGTATCACCCATTTTAGTCAACTATTCTCTGACAAGAACAAGGATGTCGTTAATAAGATACTTGGCGAGGATATGCTTAAGATGCAGGCATTGAGATCCATGAAAGGAATGGAAGGTCTTGATTTTATACTTGACCCTCATAAGGTGGCTCCCGGTCCTATGGATATAGGTGATGTGGAGGATCCTGATGTTAAGTTGGATATGCCTGAGCTGATTGATCCTAATACACTCCCTAAGACCAATACAAATGCCAGTACTAACACCGGTAAGACTAATAATGGTAACGGGAACAGGAATATAGTAGGTGGTGGTCTTGACTTTCCTGAGGTGTTCAGGATGACTCCGGGAGCCGTGACAACGGAAGGTCTGGAAAGACATTACGCTCCTACCGTGGACCCGGTGTTGAGATCGGCTGATCAGTATATGGTTGAGGCTAATCGTGCTTTCCAATCACAATTGGATCAGATGGGTAATGTCCCGGATTCCCAGAGAGGGGCTTTATCATCCAATTTACAGGCTATCATGAGTTCCAATATAGGCAGATACATTAATGAGGTAGAACAAGGGAACGTGGCTCAAAGGACTTGGGCTGATAATGTAAACGCCCGGACTTGGACTGATACGTATGATAAGAATATAGCTCAACGTCAGGGTTATCAAAGTCGAATATTACAGGCTTTGGCTAATACTGACGAGAACTGGGCTAGGTATTTTGATAGCGTAAATGACGAGATCCAACAGAAGTGGAATACGGCTACGACCATGAATACATTAAGGTCTATATTCGGGGATGTAAAGATTGGTCCTAATGAACAATTAATCGCTGATCCTCAAGGAGATATATTGAGTTATAGGAGATTATATCCTGCTCAGGAAGTAACTAAAGGCAAGAAAGGATAAAGGATGGCTTCACAATATAGTATATTAAGGAATTACGGCAAGTATGTATCGCCCTACAACATGGATGTCATGATGCAGGGGATGGGGTACATGCAGCAGAAGATAGATACCAATCGGCAGGCTATAAACGAGTATGCTGATTATATTATCAATTCTGACATTATAAAACCTCAGGACAGGGAATATCTTCAGAACAGGTTAAATGGGCTGATACAGGATGTGAATAACGTGTATCGTAAATCTAATTTGGCTTCCGACGGTATAGCCAGAAGCATACAGGCTCGCCTTGGAGAAGCTCTGGATACCCGTGTGTTGAATGCTATTGCCGGTACTAGGGAGTATAGATCTTTCTCGCAGAAGATCGAGGATATGAAACTCAATAATCCAAAGCAATATAGTGCTATAAATGAGGCTGTCGCTTTGTTGCCATTTTATGAATGGGTTAATGACGGTCAGGTTGGGACAAGGATGAATCCTATTCATTATACTCCTTATACGGATTATAATGAGGAAATGAATAAGATGATGAAAGATTTCGTTAGTCTTAATAAAGGAAAGAAGTTTTCTGTTCCTGAAATAGTGGATGGTAAACCTACAGGGAGGATGAGGGATATTACTGTTGATGAGATGAGTCAATCTCAAATTAGATCAATAGCGGCTAGGTCTATATCTCAGAATGCTAAAGCTCAGATGCAGATAGAGGGACAGTATTTAGCCATGACCAATCCTAGCATGTTTAGTGGTATGACTACTGAACAGTTTGTTAATAAATATGTTTCTGGGTTTGACGCTGAAGAGAGCGTTCTTTTAGCCAAGCTCAAAGGGGCGGAGGCCAGCCCTTCCGCTAAGGCGGCTATCGAGGCTTCGTTGCAGGAGGTTCGGGAGCAGCGCCGTGCGTTAGTGGAGGAAGCTACATCCTTTATTGGCAACAACATGAATCCCGCTAGGGCAGGGGAGTTTATTGTCCGTAACGAGTTTCTTGATGGTGTATCTGCTAGATGGTCATACAATAATTCATCAGAAAGTTATAGTGCGGATGATTATTATTTTAAAGTAAGAGATCTTGATTTCAAGGAGCGGGAGTTCTCATGGAGACAAAAATCCAAGGAAATAGATCAGAATCTTAAGCTTAGGGAGATAATGACTAAAGAAGGTGGTAACAGTCCCGGCGCTTCTTCAGGTGTTATGATTGAGCTAGAAAAAGTTCAGCCTAATGTCACTCCTGAAAATATATTTGACAATCAGTATATTCAGAATGAAAACAATATATCAACAGGAGAGAAGGATTTAATATCGTCTTTAAACCCTGTTGATTTACGAGGTATAGAGAACGATATACAAAACAATCCCTCTATATATCCAGGTGGTGTTAATAGTGAGAATATTATGGCATGGATTACCAATAACGGTGGCGGGTCTAGTTCTGTGTTATCATCACCAGAAAAGGTAGGTAGGTATGAGGCCCTTATGGCGGCGAATGATAATAGGAAGAAATATAGTAAGATAATGGACGAGGAAGTTGATTATCTTACGAATGCTTTTGATGTCGCTACGAAGAATATCCTTAATGATGCTATCAAAGATCAAAACTATGTTACTGGTGGTATTGATACATATACTGATAATGGTATGGTTAACGCAAGGGATGTTGGTAAGAATGGAGCGGTTATTGGAGGAAGGGAGTATTCTCCGGAAGATGCTTTGAAAGTTTCTTCTATAGTTGGATTGATAAGCGAAAACATCAACTACACGGATAGGTCTATAGCTAATATGGAGTTGATGAGATCTTATATAAATCTGTTAAATAGATATTCGGGAGAAAATTTCACTTTGGATGATATAGATAATATAGCCAAAACTTATAGTCGTGTAGATAATCCAATAATGAATAGTGATGATGCCAATATGACTAATAGGGATAAAATGATCAAGATCATAGGTAAGAATATGTCTAGAGCTGATGGCCCTACGCTCAGAAGGGAATGGTCTTCTTCCAATGTAGGTCGTAATATAGCTAAGGCTGTTCAGGATTCTAAAACAGTCTATGAAAGAAGATATGATGAGTTTGCTCCAAGATCATGGTCATTTTCCAATTCTACCAACGCTTCTAAAGAGGATAGGCGTATGCATGCTAAATTAGAGAGTCTGCTTTTGGCGAGAGCCGGTTTCTTGAATAAAGATAAAGATAGTAGACTTAATAATTATATATTGTATGCTCGTCCTACAGATAATCCTAATACATTTGATTTGGTAGCTATGGCTGGTGGAAAGAATATCGCTACGGTTCAAGTTACTAAAGAAGAATTAGATAGTATGGGGTATAGTTTGTATGAAAGGGAAAGAAATGTGAGATCGGAAGATTATGAATCCAAGATCATTCCTGTGTCTTTTTCTGCTACAACCAATAGACCTTACCAGAAATGGGCGCAGGCTAATTCGCTTGGCGCTTTCGCTACTGTCGAGAATGCGGCGGAGGAGGCTTCTAGGATGGTTGATAAGTATGATATTCAGAGTAATGATCTAGCTACATCTGAGCTTAATAAGAGGGCTATTAGGATAATTAATACGGTTTTGAGGAATTACAAGTCGTATGATGTCAAAGCTAAGGGATTCCCAGGAGGGGTTGAAGTTGGTATTTATTTCCATGGTCAAGCAAAGACTGGGACACCGCTTAAGGTATTAGAGTATAATACTGATTATGCTGATAATATCATGAAAATCATAAATATGTGTCCTCAGATGTATCTTACTCAAGCTGTAGTTGAGGCTATTAATAAGGATGTTATTGTAAAGGGTAGGGATATTAATGAACAGCATTCTGACCTTAGCAATCTTCTTTCGGTGTTGGATAAAGAGACCATAGATAAAATAGATGGTAAAAATGAACAGCAATAATAATAATGATATGGGTAATGTGATGAGGGATCAGGGATATTATGTTCCGACTCCATCCATTCCATCCCCTATGATTTCTGGGGACAATATTTCTTCTATCCCTATTCCTGTCGGGATGAGTAGTTCATCGGATATGGATAATGATGTTTTATCCAGGGAAGGAAGTAGAAGCATACCGTCATTGGTTGAGGGTATAAAAAAATCTGTAGAGACATCTTATCATGATGACGTAAGAGCCAGAAACTCGCTTTTCCAGATGATAAATGAGGTAGGTATACCTAAGGGTAATTATGATATAACTGGGAGCAGGATCAATCTTCGTGATTCAAGATATAGGTTATCAACAGGTGAGTGGATTCCTAAATATGAGAATTATATCAATAATATAGATAATGACGATCGTCTATCGAGAAGTCAAAGTGGTTGGGAGAAAACTTATAGAGGATTAGGTAAGTTTATTTATAAGTCTGCTTTGTATGGAATAGGTGGAGTAGGTCAGTCTGTTTATGGATTAAAGGAGCTTGTTACAAAAGGGACGTTATCAGCTATGTATGATAACAGTTTTGCCAGATGGTTGGATGATATGGATAAGCGTGGTGATTATACGCTTAATCATTATTACAGTAAGGAGGAGCGAGATGCCGGATTTCTTAAAAGTATGTTTACAACCAATTTCTGGACAAATGATCTTTTGTCGGGGGCTGCATTTACGGCTGGGGCTATCTTGTCGTCTTATGCTTTCGCTGGCGCTGGTCTTATGAATGCCGCCCGTATGGGGGCTAGGATAGGAGCGACTGTCGCTGGATTAGGTAGGGCTGCTTCCGCCACGAAGAGCGGGTTTAACTCCATGCTGAGGGCCGCCCGCATAGGACGAGGCATAGGCAAGGGTTTGGACAACCTAACCTTTATTGGCACGTCAACGCTTTGGGAGGCTTCGGTAGAGTCAAGGAGTGGGTTGATGGAGTCTGAGGAAAACTTCAAGCAGGCTTACAGAAATGCCTATGGTAGAGAAGCCTCGTATGAGGAGCTTATGAGGTTCAGAAATGACAACGTCGATGCCGCCAATACTATATTTGCCGCTAATATCGGTATTCTTACATTGTCTAACATAGCTATGTTCGGTGATATGTTTGGTATGGATCTTGGTGTGGATAAGTTTATAAAACGCGATATATTTGGCGTAGGCGCCGAGAGGATGGATAACGGGACATTGAGGGCCATAACGCCTAAGAAATGGCAGAAAATAGCCGGGAATACGTTCAATATTATCAAGCGCCCAGTGTCAGAAGGTCTTTATGAGGAAGGTCTTCAGGGAGTGGCTAGCAAGTCCGCCGAGGATTGGGTAGAATCAAGATACAATCCTATGGCTATCCGTCAGAACATAGGTTATATGGAGGCTATAAAGAACGGGTTCAAGGAAACATACGGGTCTAGTCAAGGCTGGAAGGAGATCGGCATCGGTATGATTATCGGATCGGTTATGGGTGGAAAGACCTTTGGAGGTATAAAGGAATGGAGCCAAGACATGTCCCGGAACAAGGAGATGGTGGATGCCTACAACGCCAATGCCGGCGCCTTGACTACCGCCGCTATCCGTGCTATTCGTGGCAGTATGGCTCTGAACGCTCAATTATCAGGCTTGAAAACGGATAATAACGCTGACGATATACCTAATTCTAGAATCATAGATAAGACTTTTAGTGATGCCGTGTTCAATCGTCTTCGTTATGATCAGGAAATGGGGATGTTAGATGATACCAAGGAGAATTTCAAGACAGTCATTGAGTCTATACCTAATAGCGATATAGCCTCCGATATGAATATGACAGATGAGCAGGTAAATGAGTATAAGTCCAACCTTATCAGTGAGTTTAATAAGAAGGTAGATAATTTTACCATGGCCAATAGGTTCGCCGACTCCCTTACCGATGGTATATCCAATAGGTCGTTTAACGCCTATATCTCCAATATGGCTTATAATGGCCTTGAGGCGAAGGATAATTTGAACGATATTGCCAATCAGTTAAGAAGGATATACAATACGGATATAGGCCCCGCTCTTGATATATATTCTCGTCTTAATCCTGATTCGAGCAGGGATCTTGAAGAACTCAGGAAGCTTACGGATGATATACAGAGGATGGAGAAGAATGTCTTGAGGCTTCAACAAAGTGTCGCGTCGAAGGACGCTCTTGAATCTGATAAGGCTAAGTTGGTCAAGGAGAATGATAGGCTTCTTAAATTAACAGAGGATAGGATCGCATTGGAGAGGAAATTAACTACGTTAATTAACTCAGAGGCTGATATATCTAAGTTGTTCTTAAATAGAAATGATTCAAGGATCAGTGCCGCTGATCTTATGGCGGCTTATGATACTATAGCTGATTTTGAGAACGTCGTATCTATCCGTGGGGTTGATAATTATAAGGAGGCTATGGCATTGCTTAGTGAGTATCGTCATAATCTTGTGGCTTATAAGAATATAAACGAGTCTCTTCGTCGTATGCGTGACAGAAGATTCATCCGGGCGCAGGAGCGCGGGTTCATGAAGATATTATCGAACGTATGGGGTAAGACTTATGAGGAGGATGATAGCAAGTATGATTTCAGGAATACTGATAATCCTGATGCCAATGATCTTTACGCCAACGACCAAGCTATAGACAAGGCTTACCAAGATGGTCTTATAGGGGAGGATGAGGCATTTATGTTCAAGACATATAATCATATGATAGCCAGATCTATGGAGAACGAGATTAAGACCGATGAAGGTAATATAGTCGAGAGGGTTCCTGATGATGAGGATATCATAAATCCTTCTGACGATAGAATCAATAATATAGCTATAAAGATATGGAACGGTAATGAGGATGTCTTATCTCCTAGGGAGAGACAGATATATGATAATAACAAGCCTCGTGTCGATAGTCTAGTTAACGGGTTTGGGGATAATCCTATTTCAAGGATCAATAAGGCTAGATCGATAATAGATAGATTGAAGATCCATGATAATATTTATGATAATATCAAGGACGCTGTTGATGATATTGTAGATATGAATATCAATGGTCTTGATCAGGATCAGATCAAAGAAGCTATAAAGACTTATAATGATCTTATGAATGAGGCTGACAATGGCAATGAGATCGATCAGGATAAGCTTAATGAGGCTATTGATATTATCAATAATTATTCCGATGGGCCTCTTCTTCAATTCGTGGAATGGATGAGGTTGTATGATAACGGAAGTATAGCTGTCAAGGATTACGATAAATCCATACCTATGGGTGATGTCCTCACAGAGAGCGAACCCGGGACATCCACCGGCAGGACGGAAGTTAACGCCGCCCAGAATCCGGTGGTGTTGATGGCCCAGAAGAGAGAGATCGGTGGGGTTATGTATTATGAAGTTGGCGGAATGAGACTTGACAGGTTTATGGACAGTCTTGGGCTTAAAAGATCTGATGCCACTGATACTGATAATGGAAGGGTGATGGATTTCACCAACGGAACCGACATATTTACTGTTATAGAGTCAGATAACCACTCAAGATGGATGATTAGCGAGGATGACGCTCAGGCTTTCGAGAACGCTACCGGTGTCATATTGGGGCGGCAGACCGCCTTATCGACCTCCAACTGGTTCATGGTGTATCGCAAGGGGCAGGATGGGTCTATTGTTCCTTATTACACGGGTGATACGTTTGGGTCTAACAACGAGTCGGTGAATCAGGAAGCAGCGGCTAGCCTTCGCAAGGGTGATATGGTAAGGTTTAAGATGGATATGTCAGATCCATACACCAAGGGACTGTATGATAAATACAATAGTCTTAACGCCGTTGATCCTAATTCTGATGAGACTAAGTCGGCTTACAGAGAGCTGGTTGATAATATGGTTATTAAGATCGTGGATAGTGATGGTAATTTTGTCTCGGTGCTAAAAGCCAATGATCCAGACTCAAAAGGGAGTAACGCTGATTTAAGGAGTATGGCCTTTGAGTTGTATAGGGATAATGTAGGATCTGTCGCTGGCGAGATTGATATACCGTTCGTAGGCACAGTCACCAGTGTTTTGCCGGGAAGACCTAATTTTAGCGTAAGTGATGATAATGGGACGTTGATGGTATCCGAGAATGACTTTACCAGCGAGACGGTCGACAAGGTAGAGAGCGTAGGATATATAGAGAACGGGGTGGTTACGATGAGGGATGATATTAAGTATAATATATTCCCGTTCTGTACGGCTATCGTCAGGGACAAGTATGGTGATTATAAAAATTCACGTATCCCGGTCGTAGCTATAAAGACAGGAAATGGAAGAAATTACCTGTACCCCGTAAGATTGAAAAATCAGGATATATCGTCATTCTCATCCATGATCGGATCGATGGCTGATAGGATTACGGAGGGTCTAGGCGGAGGCGTAAGTATTGATGATATAATGGATCTTAATAACGCTATAGCCAGATCAGGGTTGGATAATAAGACATATATGATTCCGCTGGCGGGAGACGTGGATGTTATCAAGAACCGGCTTGAAGCTGTCAAGGAAGCGGTTAGCAGGATGCCTATGACCGCTGACATAAGAGGATGGATAGGTGATTCCAGAACTAAGGAGGATATTTTGATGAATGACGTTACGATCAACATCGATCTTAACAACGATCCTTTCATAGCTCCTAAGTTTAGGATGAGTATCAAGGAGAACAAGGTATCCAAGGAGGAGACGGAAGTCTCGTTCCCTAACCTGCCGGATCTGCCATCGGAGTTCGCCTCGCCTACGAAGGCTGCCGAGGACAAGTCTTTGGTTTCCGACGGTAACGTAGTATCCGGAGAAAATGAGGCGGAAAATCCTTGCTAAATAAAATATCTTGACTTATCTTTGCGGCGTCAGTCCATCACCTGACGAGTAAGATATTTAAAAGTTGGTCCCTGTCGGGTGTGTGATGGCCCCGGTGGGGACTCTTTATATTATGCAATTAGATGCCTTTTTACATCGGAAGATCATGCAAGACCTACGCATCCAGCGAGTAAAGGTCTTGATGATGCTATACACCAGTAACTATTTTGTCAAGGTCAGACAAAAGCAGTTGCTTGATCATACATACTCATTAAGTAGGGATCAGGCTTTTGATTATATGACTGAGTTCAATAAAAGACTTAGTGATAAGGTTGGTATAAAATGTACGATGGATATCCTTTTACCTACCGATGATGATAATGCTAACATCATAATCGAGCACAATGGTATTATCAAGAAGTTGATGAAGGAAGCCGAGAAACTGGAGCTTGATACTGATGCTATCGAAGCCATGATGCGTGATCTTCTTGATGAGTTGAAGGATGATATTGATCTTAATATCCTGATATTTGACGTAAGCCAGTTGCTTATAAAATACAATCTATTTAGGTTGGATGCTATAACCGAGCAGGAGTTCAAGAACTCTTTTGTCAGGATGGATAGTAGGAATATGGAGATAAAGAAACTAACTTTATCTGATATCAAGAAGGTGGTGGAGATGATAGAGGATAGGTATAGCTACGCTTTATATATGACAGAGGAATATGGCTGATTACATTTTTTGTAAAAATATCTCTTGTTTGTTTGTAGTTTCAAAATAAGGTCTTATATTTGCGGTGTCTATCCGTTGCTAGACCAGAAGAAGATATTAATATCGCTTAGGCGTAGGCGATAAATGAGAGCTATCAGTGGGGTAACGGACGCTGGTGGCTCTCGTTGTTTTATATTATGGATGATAATTTAAAATTATTTGAGAATCCTGATTTTGGGGATGTGAGAGTATTGTTGGATGAGAAACATGAACCATGGTTTGTCGGTAATGATGTAGCTAAATGTTTAGGGTATGCAGATCCTAGGGATGCTGTAAGAAGGTTGGTAGATGACGAGGATTGTAAAATGCTGAGATTGTCAGAAGATAGGGAGGCCTACGATTCCACCCCTATTCACAATCAATATGTTAGCCAGATAAAGATTATTAATGAGTCTGGTATGTATACTTTAATTATGTCATCTAAGAAGGAGTTTGCTAAGAAATTCAAAAGATGGGTAACATCGGAGGTTCTCCCTTTTATTAGGAAAACAGGTTCCTATTCTATGCCATCTAACAATATGCCATCAAAGAATGAACTTCCATCTGATTATATAGAGGCATTAGAGGCTTTGCTTAAATCGGAAAAGGAGAAGCGTGCGTTAGCTGAGGCGAAGAAAGCGGCAGAGGAAGCCAAAAGGATATCCGATAATATCATTAAAGAACAGGCTCCTATGGTTGAGTTTGCTAAGACAGCCGAAATAGCCCAAGAGACAGATATGTTGATCAGAGAGGTTCGGGAAAAGCTAGAGGCTCATGGATATGATATAGCGGAGAAGAATCTTCGAATATTGCTTGAGGATAAGAAGTTCTTCGCTAAGACAGGTAAGAGGTGGTTGCTTTCCCAAAGGATGATAGACAGCGGTTATGCTCGTTACAGATATCGTAATGATGACGAGTTCTACGGCACTAATACTGTCTATGTGACTCCTAAGGGATTTCAGTGGATTGTGTCTAAGATATCTAAAGAATGGATGCCTAGGTTCTTGGAATTGAAAGGCAGGGTTCTGAGTAGATCAGATAAAGATATTTTCGCTAAACGATAAACTCCATTTTTTATAATTTAGGATTGAGCTTTTGCCTGTTCGTGAGGATCGGCAAAAAGATTTGCACTTTTCGGAGAAACATAAGGTTTGTTATTATGTTGTTATTTTGGTGTCCCGTCCGCTCGTGAGAGTAGGCGGGATTTTCTATCTTTGTGTCAAAACGATTTAGTAATGGGACGATCTTGTTATGTTATAAAAAATAAGGAGGGTGGGATAGATAATGTCCTTGCCCCGAACGACCAACCATCCGGATTATACCAAAGGGCGATGGAGGTGCTTGGCGACCAGAAGCAGGCCTTATCGGTCTGGGGTACGGCCTACTCCCCCGACTTCGTGTCCTTCTTTGGCGACTGGATGTCCATGCCATCAGAATATGATCTGGATAGTAATGGGGAACCTAGGTATGATGATGTCATGTCCTTTATCAAACAAAAGAATTATGCTGTGGGTAATTTCATGGCTGACGAGGTTAAGGATATCAATAATACCATTACTTCCCTGGGCGTTGATAATATCAATGATCTTAACGATATGATCGTATCTAACTTCCTTTCCGGCGGTGATATATTCCTCAATAGGTACAATCTTGAGCGATCTGGGATGTATGACGCTGATGAGATTGATAATATCATGACTAACCGATCGGAGTATGAGCGGGTAAGGGATATGATGAGGAGGATTGTCGATTTTATGTCTGAGGGGAATCTTAATGAGAAGGATATGTATTTCCTGTCCTCCGAGTCAGGCCTTGGTGATGATTATATGATATATGAGGATACATATGACTCGTTAGGAAAGAGAAGGGGCTTGAATCCAATAGAGGTAAGGGATACGATCATGAGGGCGGTAGGCGGTATCAGCGACCGCCGGGAGTTCGATCAGGCTTTCGCCTCCATCCCATACCCTTCCTTGGCACTCCGGTATCAGGAGGATCAGGATTACGCAGATCGGATGTATGACACGTATCGTAATATGACCCGTATGGAGGTTCGGAGTCAGGACGGAAATACGATTACCGACTCGTACTTCAATAGTACCACACCGTATATCAGTATGCCTAAGGATATGAAGGGTCTAAGGGATAAGGTTGGGGAGATAATCGATATGGATGATTTTAAGGACATCAAGGACGTTGCCGGACGTCTGCATGACATAGCCATGGATCTTGCCGACATGGGCGTGGATATAAGCGAGGCGATCAGCGATGAGATGGTTATATCCAGACCTGAGGATATCCGTGATCTTATGGCGTCGCTGGACGTCATGTTGTCTTCCATACAGGCCGGCAATTCGGTATACGATAGCTTTATCTCCGATCTTGATAGGATAACAGGAAAAGGGAATCCGATATACGAGGTTCAGGATACTTATTCTACTGGGGATAGGATGGTGTATGTAAGATCCGGGAATACATCCCCTTCCGATATGTATGATAGGAGCATGTTGTATATTAGTAGGAATACGTACCATAACACGGCTCCGATAACCGACACCGATCAGGCCTATGAGATGTTGGCCAATATCGGGATAGAGCGGCCCTCGTACTTGCCGGCTGGCGTGGTCCCCGCCGGGGCTTCCCGTTCCGATATTGGCGTGGTCAAGGATAATATAAAAAAGCTGGTTATGTCCAACATCTCATCCTCGAATACCGAGAACATGATCCTTGCCAGATTGATATACCAGCATCCAGTTACCCCTGAGATGGATGATGCCGATATCGATCGGGAGTTCAGGAGATACGAGGCTAGACAGGGGAAGGATCGGGATTTTATCAAATCCTGTACATCGTTGAGGAAGATCCAGATCAAGGAAAGGTTAAAAAAATCGGATTTATATAATAATGTCTTACGTTTCCTTGATTTTAATGGATTTTATAATGTATCTTTGAATCACCATGACAGAGGTACGTTAAAAAGCATGGAGATGTCGTTGCCGGAAGGTCAGGTAAGGGATCTTCTGTTTGACGTGGCTATCGAGTCCGGTGACAGTAGCATGAGAAACCTTTTCTATCTGGATAGACAGGATAGGATGATGGATGCCGGGTTTTATAGGTATCTGTACCAAAGGAATCCGGGCCTGCTCCGGGAGGTCAACGGCGGTGTCGAGGCGAGACCGGACGGTTCGTTCTTGGCTCGTGGGAGGTATGATGATTTCGTGTCATTCCAATCCGGCTTATATGAGAAGATAGGTGAGACGGTTGATGGTGCGATATACAGGTTCGTTGATGATCTTATATACTCCGATCCATCATCATATCAAGAAAACATGGTACGAAGGATGGGTGACGTTACGGTAAGGAGTGACGATAACCGCCTGTCAAGGATAGAGGATAATCCCTCATCCAGTAAGATAGTTAATGAATACACTGCTAATACAAATAAGTTGATGCGAGATTTTTCGTGTAGTTAATCTCTCTTTGACGTCGTGAGACGTTTTCTTTCGAGCATTGAAACATTGAATTTATAGATTTGCATGAAT
>ENA-OWRJ01001990-OWRJ01001990.1-human-gut-metagenome-genome-assembly--contig:-NODE-1990-length-19080-cov-3.305703_pt1 | contig 19080 bp, 7 predicted proteins | sample MGYA00248269_ERZ651897 | MGnify/ENA primary metagenome ERZ651897 (study PRJEB26924, sample SAMEA4378252) | human gut metagenome | biome: human gut; feature: human-associated habitat; material: faeces...
GTATCGCAGTGGCATACACGTTTAGGCAATTTACCCTCACGATACAAACGTTCACCTTTACACATTTCGTCTGCACGCTTTTCAATCTCATCCAGATAATATTGCACTTCTTTCACCCGACCTACCGCATCCGCAGCCACGGCATCCCGAAGCTGCTTCAGACGAAACTCCATATTATGGAAGTCAGGAATCGTCTCTCCCAGCGTATCCGGAATATCCGCAAGCATCGCCTGGAAATTGCCAAAAGCAACACCGGCATAATAAGAATATTCCGCATCCACCGTTTCATAAGTCTTTGCATTGGGAATGAAAGTCATGATGCGCCAATAGTTTTCGCCATCGTACCAATACGTTTTTCCCGTATCGGCAGGAATAAAAGAAAGTACCTTGCGGTCGATATCATCCGCTCCCTGTTCCGTAAGTTTCTTGCGGATATGCCGGGTAACGGCTTCAATGTTTGTCTGCAACATTTCCACATTCTGGAAGATAGCGTGGTTGATACGTTGCAATACATAGTCGGGCGCGTCGGCTTCCAAAGTAGTCACTTTGTACGTGTCATTAATCAGTCCGCTGCCCAAAGGCTGGATTTCGTTAACTGTACCCTTCGTATTGAAATGGGATACAATGGATTGGAGGTTATTCATGATATTTTATAATAGATTTAAAATTGGTATGCAAATATACACCTTCCGAATGAAAGCAAAAGTCAAAATTCGTCCGACAAACGCCCAAAAATATACATTTCGACAGACATAACCATAAAAAACAGCCAATAAACATCCCCCTTTTGAGCAAAACGCCTTATATTTGTGTTTGAAACCTTAAAATACCGGAGGAAAAGTGCAAAAGTTTATCAGAACGCTGTTTCTTGTTTTAGTAAGCATAGTTACAGCAAACGTACACAGCCAGAATATCACTTTCAATCATTTAACCACCGACGACGGCCTATCTCAGTTTAGTGTCAACAGTTTGTATATTGATGAAAATGGTATCTTATGGATTGCTACGCGCGAAGGTTTGAACCGTTACAATGGAAACGATATACAGACTTACAAACTGAACAAAAACGATCCCTACAGCCTTTTCTGTAACACCGTGCTCCGTATGGCAGGCGACCAGAACGGAAAAATCTACCTGCTCTGTACCGAAGGTGTTGCCCAGTTCGACCTGACTACCCAACGCTTCACCACCCTCCTGCAAGGAAACATCAATAGCATATATTATAAAAACGGCCTTTTCATCGGAAAAAAGAATGAAATATACCGCTATAATGAGCAAACCGATAACTTTGATCTTTACTACCAGATGGCAGGAGAAAACATCGAAATATCCTGCATGTTCGAAGACAAAGGACACATGTGGATAGGAACCACCAGCGAAGGTGTGTTCAATCTGAAAATAGACAAACATCTGCTAACTCACCCCATCGAGAAAGGAAATATCACCAGTATTTACCAGGACAATGCAGGCGAACTGTGGATCGGAAGCTGGGAAAAGGGACTCTTCCGAGTGAAAACAGACGGAAATATCGAGAACCTGCGAAACGACCCGAAGAACCCGCATAGCATATCTTCCGATTTTGTCAGATCCTGCTGCGAGGATAATCTTGGCAATATCTGGATAGGAACCTTCAACGGTCTGAACCGGTACAATAAAACGACAGGACTTTTCCAGAACCATACCTCCAACGAGATGCAGAATGAAGGACTTACACACTCGTCCATCTGGTGCATCGTAAAAGATAATCAAGGTACTTTATGGCTGGGTACTTACTTCGGCGGTGTCAATTACTTCAACCCCGAATATGAAATCTATACCCGATACAAAGCTTCCATTCATGAAAAAGAAGGATTAAGCAGTCCCGTAGTCGGACGCACCATTGAAGATAAGAACGGAAATCTGTGGATTGGCACGGAAGGAGGCGGACTGAACTTCTACAACCGCCGGACACGTGAGTTCAAGTGGTATCTTGCCGGACAAGGACGCAACAGCATCTCCCACAGTAACGTGAAAGCCCTTTATTATGATCCCGCAAAGGAAATCATCTGGATAGGAACCCACCTTGGCGGACTGAACAAACTGGATATCCGCACAGGTACATTCACGCATTATCTTATGGAAGAAGGAAATCCGGAAACTCTTCCGTCCAATATCGTTCGTGACATTGCTCCCTACCAGGAGCAATTGATTGTCGCTACCCAAAACGGTGTATGCCTGTTCAATCCTCAGACCGGAAAATGTCAACAGCTCTTTAAAGATAGCAAAGAAGGGCGTAAAATAGCTATGGTTGCAGATGTAGAGGTAGATAATAACGGCACGCTCTGGATTGCCGCTACAGTCGAAGGTATCTTCTCCTACCGCTTCGATACGAACAAGTTGACCAACTACCGTCACGACGGAACGCAGGCACACAGCCTCAGCAACAATAATGTGAACAACATCATGCAGGACAGTAAGGGTAACTTGTGGTTCTCTACTTCGGGAAGTGGCCTCGACCTGTACCGTTCCGCTACCAACGATTTCGAAAACTTCGACAAGGGCAAGAACGGACTTGTCAGTGATTGCATTTACGATACACAAGAATCTCCCGTCAGCGGTAAACTGATACTGATTACCAATCAGGGCTTCTCCATCTTCGATCAGAAAGTGGAAAAGTTTCAGAACTACAGCGTGGAGAATGGTTTCCCACTGACAGCTGTCAATGAAAACGCTCTTTGTGTGACACGCGACGGAGAAATCTTCCTTGGCGGTACGCAAGGTATGCTCTCATTCAATGAACTGGAACTTAATTTCACCCCGAAGCCTTACAAGATCATCCTTTCCCGCCTCATCGTAAACGGCGCCGAAGTAAAAGTGAGCGATGAAACGGGTATTTTGACGCAATCCCTATGCCATACACAGGAAATCACCCTGAATGCTAACCAAACCATGTTCAGCATCGAATTCGCCACCTCCAACTACGTGGCAGCCAATAAGAATGAAATCATTTACAAGCTGGAAGGCTTCTCCGAAGACTGGAACAGCACGCGCGGCCAACCTATCATCACCTACACGAACCTGAATGCCGGAACATACAATCTGCTGATTAAACCTAAAGGGAAAGAAGAGTCCATCTGTCCGCAGGTGCATCTTACGATTCATGTACTGCCACCTTATTATAAGACTCCGCTCGCCTATCTTATTTATCTGATAGTGACCGGTATCCTTTTGTGGTATCTGGTGAAGACATACAAATCGAGAATTAAGCTGCGTGAATCGTTGAAGTACGAACAAAAGCATATACAAGACGTGGAAGCGCTGAACCAATCGAAACTACGCTTCTTCACCAACATCTCACACGAGTTCCGCACGCCGCTTACACTCATCGTATCGCAGGTGGAAACTCTGATGCAATTGCAAAACTTCACACCCACCATTTATAATAAGATACTGAACATTTACCAGAACAGCATCCAACTGCGCGAACTGATCACCGAACTCCTAGACTTCCGCAAACAGGAACAAGGGCACATGAAGGTAAAAGTCAGTCCGCACAACATAGTGCATTTCCTTTATGAGAATTACCTCATCTTCATGGAATATGCAAGCAGCAAACAGATCAATTTCAATTTTGAGAAAGACTGTGAAAGTCTTGAAGTATGGTATGACCAGAAGCAAATGCAGAAGGTAGTCAATAACCTGCTATCCAATGCCATCAAGCATACCCAAGCCGAAGATACCATCACACTCAGCATCACCACCGAAGGCAATGAAGCCGTAATTCGCGTGACTGATACTGGTAGCGGTATCGATGCCAAAGAAGTAGATAAGATATTCGACCGTTTCTATCAGACAGAGCAGATGGACAGTCTCACCACCGGTGTAGGCACCGGCATCGGTCTGGCTCTGACGAAAGGTATCGTCGAACTGCACCACGGCACCATCAAGGTAGAAAGCGAACTGGGCAAGGGCAGCAGTTTCATCGTCCGTCTTCACCTGGGCAACGCCCATTTCAATACTGAGGAAATCAGCAAAAAGAGCGAAGACGTACAGCAAATAGAACAACCGCAAATTTCTGAAATCGATGCCTCACTCAAAGCTGAATTGGAAGAAAATGCCCCGATTAAGCGCATGCCCGATGTCAAGATGGTTATCGTGGAAGACAATGCCTCCATTTGTGAGATGTTGGCAAACATCTTCCGCCCATTCTATCAAGTGCTGACAGCCGCAGACGGTGAAGAAGGTCTGGAGCTGATACAGAAGGAAATGCCGAATATTGTGGTAAGCGACGTCGTTATGCCCAAAATGTCCGGTACCGAGCTCTGCAAACAGATAAAAAATGATTTCAATACTTGCCACATACCGGTAGTACTGCTTACCGCACGGACTGCCGTAGAACAAAACATTGAAGGACTGCGTATCGGTGCGGACGATTACATCACCAAACCATTCAACACGAATCTGTTGATTTCGCGTTGTAACAACCTGGTAAATTCACGCATTCTCCTCCAAGAAAAGTTCAGTAAACAACCACAAGCTTATGCACAGATGCTTGCCACCAACCCGATAGATAAGGAAATCCTGGACCGCGCCATCAGCATCATCGAAAAGAATCTGGATAATACGGAATTTAATGTCAATATCTTCGCCCGCGAAATGGCTATGGCACGTACCAACCTGTTCACTAAGCTGAAAGCCATCACCGGGCAAACACCGAATGACTTCATCCTGACCATCCGCCTGAAAAAAGGCGCCTTGATGTTGCGGAACAACCCGGAACTAAACATTACCGAGATATCGGACAAAATAGGTTTCAGTTCTTCACGCTACTTCTCAAAGTGTTTCAAGGACGTATACCAGATCAGTCCGCTGGCATACCGTAAAGGAGAAAATATGGACTCCGATGAAAAGAACGAAGAAGAACCGCCTCTTGCCACTTAACAGGCAAGAGGCCGGCAAAGTACCAAACATACACTCGATACGTGTTTTGTACGTTTTTCCCCTTCACTTGTACTCTACTATACACAGAATTTCCCGAAAGCCATTACCTTTGACCTCAGAAATAACAATCTAAAGTCAAAGAGCTATGAAACATTTTTCACCTTTATGGTCTCTCCTCCCGGGCGCAGCCCTGATAGCTGGATGTGGAAATCCATCGAAAAAGGAAACCACTGACAACACCCGTCAGAAACCTAATGTGATATACTTAATTGCCGACGATTTGGGTATCGGCGATTTGAGTTGCTATGGCGCTACCAAGATAAGTACTCCTAATATCGACCGTCTTGCCGGACAAGGTGTACAGTTTACCAATGCCTATGCTACTTCCTCTACCAGTACTCCTTCCCGCTTCGGTCTGTTGACAGGTATGTATCCTTGGAGGCAGGAAAACACGGGAATCGCTCCGGGTAACTCTGAGCTGATTATCGACACAGCCTGTGTCACCATGGCTGATATGTTCAAGGCAGAAGGCTATGCTACCGGCGCCGTAGGAAAATGGCATCTAGGACTCGGTCCCAAAGGTGGTACGGACTTCAATCATCTGATAAAGCCTAATACTCAAGATATAGGATTTGATTACGAATACATCATTCCCGCCACAGTTGACCGTGTACCTTGTGTATTCGTTGAGAACGGACATGTAGTAGGTTTGGATCCTAACGATCCCATTACCGTCAACTATAACCACAAAGTGGGTGACTGGCCTACCGGATTGGAGAATCCGGAACTTGTAAAACTGAAACCCAGTCAGGGACATAACAATACGATTGTAAATGGTATTCCCCGTATCGGTTGGATGACCGGTGGTAAATCTGCTCTTTGGGTGGATGAGGACATTGCAGATGTCATCACAGGTAAAGCAAAAGATTTTATTATCAAGCATAAAGACGAACCTTTCTTTATGTACATGGGTACGCAAGATGTACATGTTCCACGCGTCCCCCACGCCCGTTTCGCCGGAAAGAGCGGTATGGGAACCCGTGGTGATGTAATCCTGCAACTGGACTGGACTGTGGGCGAGATTATGAACACTCTGGACAGTCTGAACCTTGCGGATAACACCATCTTTGTATTCTGTAGCGATAACGGCCCTGTCATTGACGACGGCTATCAAGATCAGGCTCTTGAACTACTGAACGGTCACACTCCTATGAAACAATACCGTGGTGGAAAGTACAGTGCCTATGAAGCCGGAACACGTATTCCATTCATTGTACGTTGGCCTGCCGGTATTCAGCCTTGTAAACAGCAAGCTTTATTCTCTATGATTGATGTATATGCTTCTTTGGCTGCGTTGTTGAATCACCCGCTTACACCCGCAACCGTTGCTCCTGACAGCCGTGATCAATTAGCCACTTTCTTAGGGAAAGATAATACCGGATGCGACTATGTAGTACAGCAGAATTTGAACAATACTTTATCGATTATTCAAGGAACATGGAAGTACATCGAGCCAAGTGATAAACCCGCTGTCGAACATTGGACCAAAATGGAGTTAGGGAATGATCCCAAACCTCAACTGTACAATATTTCCATAGATCCGTCGGAGAAAAATAACGTTGCAGCAGCACATCCGGAGATGGTAAAAGAGCTTTCAACACTACTGGAGCAGGTAAAGGCCGGGAAGAACCAGGGTACAAAGTAAGGAATCGTACAGAACAGGGTTTCTTTATCAAGAATGTACAAATTCGTACTTTTTGCGAACTATTAACTAAAGTCGACTTCTATTCAATCACATACATTTGCGTTGTGATTCGAGTCGTTTAACGAGAAAGAACAACCTTTTTTAAAAACTAATTAATTTAATATTTATGAAACAGAAATCAAGCCTCTTGAAAGCGCTAAGTATCATGTTACTTTTTGTTCTGTTTGCGACACAAGCAAGAGCACAAGGAATAACAGTTACTGGTACTGTAAACGACAACTTAGGTCCTGTTATCGGTGCATCCGTAGTGGTAAAAGGAACCTCAATGGTTGCATTACAGATTTAGATGGAAACTTCAAATTAACAAATGTACCTTCAAAAGGTATTTTAGTTGTATCTTTTGTAGGTTACCAGACACAAGAGATTGCTGTCAACAATCAAACAAAACTCACTATCAATTTAAAGGAAGATGCCCAACAACTGGATGAAGTCGTTGTTGTCGCAGTAGGTTATGGTGACGTAAAGCGTCGCGACTTAACCGGTTCTATTGGTAAGGCCAATATGGATGACCTGACAAAAACTCCTATCAACAATATTGCCGAATCTTTAGGCGGACGTATCGCAGGCGTTCAAGTTTCTTCTTCTGACGGTGGTCTGGGCGACAACTTCAATATTGTTATTCGTGGTGCCGGTTCATTAACTCAAAGTACTGCTCCTCTTTATGTTATTGACGGATTCCCTATGGAAAGCTCAAGTATGGGTGCGCTCAATCCAAATGACATCGAATCAATTGACGTACTAAAAGATGCCTCAGCTACAGCCATCTATGGTTCCCGTGGTGCTAATGGCGTCGTTATCATTACCACTAAAAAAGGTAAAGCCGGAAAAACAATGGTTACCTATAACGGTAGTGTGAGCTTTAGCACCGTTAAAAATAAAATGGATGTCATGAATGCCTATGATTTTGCATGTATGCAGAAAGAAATAATGGCAGGCAATACAAAAGAAGTAGACGGTGAAATGGTTGACGAATTTGAATACTTCTATTTAAAAAACGGACTGACACTTGATGATTACAAAACAATGAAGAATTATAACTGGCAGGACGAAATCTACCGCACTGCTTTAAGTCATAACCATCACGTTGCTTTAAGTGGTGGTACAGACAAAATGGACTACACCGCATCTCTATCATACAGTAACCAAGAAGGCGTTATTATACGTTCTGATCTAAATCGCTATCAAGGTCGTTTCAATCTGAATCAAAGAATCAACAAGAGTATTAAAGTTAATGCAAATGTTAACTATGCCAGTGTTACTCAAAATGGTCCTAACCCCTCTATCAATACTTCTCAGTCTTCTAACTCATTAATGTACAGTGTATGGGGTTACCGTCCTGTTTCTCCTTCCGGTTCCGACCTATTGGCAGAACTTTATGACGAAGATGTAGACATAAACAACGATTATCGATTCAATCCGGTAAAATCTGCACAAAACGAATATCGTCGTAAAATTACAAATACCCTGCAAGCTAATTTGGGTGTAGAATGGGAAATCATCAAGAACCTGAAGTTAAAAGTAACAGCTGGTTATACAGGCAAAGACTATAAGAACGAAGAATTCAACAATTCTCAAACACGTACCGGTAATAGTCATCCAAACAATACTCAAAGTAAGGGAGTCAATGCTTATCTATATCAATCAGAAAGCAGAAGCTATCTGAATGAGAATACATTGAGTTATGTTTTCAACAAGAAAAAACATAATCTAAACGCCCTATTGGGTATCACTTTCCAAAAAAACACCAGCTACTATCATGATGTCAGCGTTTCTCACATCACTAATGAATCATTAGGCATGGCTGGCTTAGGAAATGGTGATGTTCCTGTTGTCAGCGCTTCTAAAGGAGAAAATGCTCTGATGTCTTATTTGGGACGTTTAAACTACAATTATGATTCAAAATATTACGTAACTTTCTCCATGCGTGCCGATGGTTCATCCAAATTCGCACCAGGCAATCGCTGGGGATATTTTCCTTCAGGCTCACTGGCTTGGGCTTTCGGACGTGAAAACTTCGTAAAAGATAATCTAACGTGGCTATCTAATGGTAAATTGCGTGTCAGCTACGGTCTCACAGGTAACAATCGTATTGGAGACTATGATTACATGGCTCGTTTGTATGCAAGTGAAAATACTTATAAATATCCTTGGGACAGCACTTTCTATCCAGGATACTATGTTTCCAGCATTGCTAATCCTAACCTGAAATGGGAAACGACCGAGCAATACGACTTTGGTTTGGATTTAGGCTTTTTGGATGGACGCTTAAACCTGAATATTGACTACTATATCAAAACAACCAAAGATTTGCTGATGAATGCAGATACTCCTGCCAGTTCCGGTTATGCAACTACCCGTCTTAACATTGGTGAGTTACGCAATACAGGATTTGAAGTTACTTTAGAAAGTACTAACATACAGAATAAGAACTTTACCTGGTCATCCAGTTTCAATATAGCATTCAATAAAAATAAAATCTTGTCTTTAAACTACGGGCAAGAACAGATGACAAGTTACATCAGCTGGGACCAGAAATTCAGAAACCAGATAGCCTATGTCAGTCGTGTAGGCGAATCTGCAGGTAAAATGTATGGTTTCGTATATGACGGAACATATAAAGAAGAAGATTTCAATATCACTGTTAATGAAAACGGGAAAAAGACTTATGAACTGAAACCAGGAGTTCCTAAATTTAAAGATGGTTGCCAGCCCGGTGATCCAAAGTATAAGAACATCGATGGCAGCGAGGACAATCTGATTACAGATAATGACCGGACAGTAATTGGCAACGGACATCCACTGCATACAGGTGGCTTTACTAATAATTTCGTCTATAAGAACTGGGATTTAAATATCTTCTTGCAGTGGAGCTACGGTAATGACGTTTTCAATGTGAATCGTCTCGTAATGGAAAATCCAGGAGCTAAAAAACAGTTGAACCAGTTCGCATCTTATAAGAACCGTTGGAGTGAAAGCAATCCTACCAGCAATATCCCCCGTGTAAGAGCAGTCGGCGCTGATGAATACAGTTCACTGTACGTAGAAGATGGATCATTTCTGAAATTGAAAACAATCTCTTTAGGATATAACTTTGATACCAAGACTTTGAAGAGAATAGGCCTCAGTGCAGCAAGAGTATTCGTTTCTGCTGAAAATATTGCTACTATTACGGGATATTCCGGTTCAGACCCTGAAGTTTCTACACGTCACTCTGTGTTAACTCCTGGATTTGACTGGTCGGCTTATCCTCGTGCATTCAATGCCTCACTTGGTGTAAATGTTACTTTCTAATCACTAAACTGAAAAACGAATATGAAGAAAATGAATAATCTCTTTAAAAAGATATGCTTGTGGTCACTCGTAGTTACAATGGCTTCATGCGACTTCCTTGACACAAAGCCCTATGACTTTGTTGCTCCTGAAACGTTCTACCAGAATGAAAAAGATTGTACAATGGCCTTGGCTGGAGTATATTATACCTTGGTAAAAGGGACCGTTTACGGTAATAATTACTCACTGATGTTCTCCAACACTGATGATTTAAGTTATTTTGCCCGCGAATTTGATGGAAATCCAGTAAAGAATCACGGTGCAGTCTGCAACACTCATGATGCTGCAAATGCGCAACTTTTTGATACATGGACAGATCTTTATGACGGTATTAATAATGCCAATGTGTTACTTGATAATATTGATAAGGCTGAATTTCCCGAAGATAAAGAGTATATAAGACAACGTATAAAAGGAGAAACTAAATTTCTTCGTGCCTACTATCACTTCCTTTTGGTACAAGGCTGGTATGAAGTACCTATCCGTACAGAAACGGTTACAGACATAGCTACGAGTAGCAAAGCTGCCACCCCCCATGCAGAAGCACTTGACTGGATTATCCAAGAAATGGAAGACTGTATCGACATGGTAGATGATAAAGAATATGACAAATCACCTTCTCATGTAAAGAAAACCATTGTCGAAGGTATCTTGGCACGCGTATGCCTGTGGCGCGCCGGTTATCCGAGTGAAGGTGGACAACCTTTTTATGAAAAAGCTGCCAAGTATGCTAAAGCTGTTTATGACTCTAAGAAGCACAAGCTATATCAAAATGACATTTATGCTATCTGGAAAATGATGGCTTCTGATCAATACGATCCCGAATATAATGAAAGTATGTGGGAAGCGGAATTCATCGGTACCCGTGATGACGGTAAATATACAGAAGGTCGTATGGGCAACGAGATCGGTAATATGCAAAATGCAAATTGTGGGAAAGGATATGGCGCCGCTTTTTATGCCGGTTCACTCATTCTTTGGGATCTGTACGAGAAAAATCCTGGTGACTTAAGACGTGATTTGGCTATGGCTCCTTACCAAATTGCTGCCAATGGCACTGAAAAAGCATGGGGCAAAACAGCTATTGTAGAACGTTGCTGCGGCAAATTCCGCCGTGAATGGGAAAAGAGTACCCCCCAGCACAAAAATTTCACTGAAGAAAACTTCCCTATTTTACGCTACGCTGATGTTCTATTAATGCTGGCAGAAGCAGAATTAGAATCAAAAGGGGTTACCACTCTAGCCGTATCTGCCATCAATGAAGTACGCACGCGTGCCGGAATCGGTAAATTACCTGAAACTATTTCAGCAGATGCACTGCGCCAAGAAATTCGTGACGAACGTGGACGCGAACTTTGCTTCGAAGCATTACGTAAATATGACCTGATCCGTTGGGGTATTTATGTAGAGACAATCAGTAAAAACTTGGCAAATGCTATTGAAGATGCACGTTGGTCAAACAAAAAGGCAAACAGAAGCGGTGCCGAAGGTTTTACTAGAAGCACTCAGGACAAACACCAGTTCTTGCCAATCCCCAATAAAGAATTGTCTGTGAACACCAAGTTAGAACAAAACAGCTATTGGAATCCCAAGAAATAGCTACATGCATGACTTCTAACCTTAAAACGAAATCAAATAGACCTTAATCAATTTGATATGTGTGGGGAGAGCGGCCGTGAGGTTCCTCTCCCTCTTTTTATAAAACTTAAAAACAATATGCCTTATGACCAGAAAACACTTATTATTCATTCTTGTACTGTTATGCGGTCAAACATCCTTTGCCCAACTGATAGGTTTTGAGACTGGGATTCCCAAACAGTTTCAAACAAGTGATAAGGGAAAGATAACTTTATCTACTCAGTATTATAAAGAAGGAAAACAGAGTCTTGAATGGGATTTCCGTTCCGGTTCCAAGCTCAACGTTGCTCTTGAACAGCCTCTCACCCTTGATGAACGAATGGAAAATTCATACGGAATAACCTTATGGATTTATAATGAAGCCCCTCAACAAGATTCCATTCGTTTTGAATTCCTTTCCCCCCAAGGAGATGTATCTTATTGGTTCAATTTCCAATTGGCATCGGCTGGTTGGCGCGCTTGTTGGATCGGCTTCCAACACATGAAAGGAGATAAACAAAATAAAGAAATAACAAGTTATCGGCTGATAGCCCCTGAACGAAAAGGGCGTATATTTCTGGACCGTTTGACTTTTCCTGTAAAAAAGATGAACGACCGTACTACTCCCGACTTGCAAATGCCTTACAATAACTCTCTCTCATACCGAGACCTGTGGCATTGGTGCCGGGTTTGGCAATGGGAACAATATGAATATGATATTCCATTACCTACTACTCTCAATCAAGCAGAAAAAGATGAACTGTGTACTGTAGAACAACGACTAACCACTGCTCTCGATATTCAGAAAGCGCCGAGAGAAGCTGTTTCCAAAGCATATAATGTTTTTCAGAAAGCACGTATTCAACGTTCCGGAACCGGATTCATCGGTGCTCCGATTCTAACACCCGATGAACTGGACCGTTCTAAAGGAGAAATATCCTGGAATGACTTGGAAACGATGCTATCCGGATTCGCTTACGATACTTATTACAATCATTCCGAAACTTCCCGCAAGAATTACTTCACCGTCTGGGACTTCGCCATAGACCAAGGATTCTCTTTCGGTAGCGGGATGGGAACCAATCATCATTATGGATATCAAGTACGGAAAATTTACACTACAGCTTGGTTAATGCGTGATGCTATCTGGAAAGCTCCAAATCGGGATAATATCTTATCCACCCTCATTTTCTGGTCCGCCTTACAAGAAACTCGCCAACCCTACCAATACGGTAGAGACGAGCTACTGGACAGCTGGCATACCCTTTTAATGGCTAAAACTGTTTCAGCACTACTGTTCACTGACGAACGGGAACGAGTACGCGCACTGAAAGGTCTTTCCCGTTGGGTATCCTCTTCTCTTCAATACACTCCAGGAACTATCGGAGGTATCAAAGTGGACGGAACCACTTTTCACCATGGTGGTTTCTATCCAGCCTATACAACAGGAGTACTCGCCACGGTAGGCCAATTTATTTCCTTAACCAATAATACCGTTTATGAACCTACCGAAGATGCTCGTCAAGTGCTGAAATCCGCCTTTATCGCCATGCGCAACTACTCCAACAAATATGAATGGGGAATTGGTATCAGCGGACGGCATCCTTTCGGTGGCTCAATGAAAGCGGATGATGTAGCCGCTTTTGCTCATCTTGCCCTGTCAGGAGACTTATCAGGAGAAGGCAATGCCTTCGACCATCATCTGGCAGCAGACTATCTACGGCTTTGCGAAAAGGATACCCCCGAAGCACGTTACTTCAAAGCACAAGGCATTACTCCTGCCCCCGCACCACAAGGTTTCTTTGTATACAACTATGGGGCGGCAGGTATATTTCGGAGAAACGATTGGATGGTAACCTTAAAAGGTTATACCACCGATGTCTGGGGATCTGAGATTTATCGGAAAGATAACCGTTATGGACGTTATCAAAGTTATGGTTCCGTTCAAATTATGGGATACCCTTCACGCCTCGCCAGTGGCTACGATGAGAACGGTTGGGATTGGAATCGCCTGCCGGGAACTACGACCATCCATTTACCTTTTGAATTGCTTGACAGTCCACTACCGGGAACCACCATGGCTCATTCTAGAGAGAATTTTTCAGGCAGTAGTTCTCTTGAAAACAGAAACGGCATGTTTGTTACAAAACTGATGGAACGCGAACTGAAAAACTTTACTCCGGATTTCGTAGCCCGTAAATCAGTTTTCTGTTTTGGGAACCGGATGATATGTTTAGGTAGCGGAATTAAAAATAGTAATAACAGCTATTCTACAGAAACGACTTTGTTCCAAAGCATCTTCCACAAAGGAATAAACAGTATCCAGATCAATGGGGATGAACACAAAGAAGTAGGCTTCTATCAAAAAATTAATTGTAAAGCAGAGCAACCCACCTGCATCAAAGACAGCTATAATAATTATTATTTTGTAAAGGATGGGAAAATAAAAGTTCAGATAGCGGAACAAAAATCACTTCATGAAAAAACACGTGCTGTCACCCAAGGTACTTTCGCATCCTCATGGATTGACCACGGCAAAGCTCCAAACAATGCAACCTACGAATATATGATATGGATACAACCTACTAGTGAAGAATTAAAAAAGCAAGCACTGCAAAGCTATGAAGTATTGCAACGTAATAATGATGCACACATTGTTCATGATTATGTAACTGGCATCACTGCTTATGCACTATTTGAATCATTCGAATCACAAACTGATAAGTTATTCCATAGTATACCTGCAGAAACAATGGTAATGTACCGGAATGATAAGGATAAGATTATTCTAAGTGTTTGTGATCCAAATCTGAATATTAGCGAAAAGACTTATACAACTAAAGAGCCCAGCCGTATCATAAAGAAACAGCTGGAGTTAAAAGGCTTATGGAAGCCAACAAAGAATAGCAAACAAACAGAAATCTCTTATAAAGCCAATAGCACAAGCCTCACCGTTTACTGCCAACATGGACAACCTGTAGAAATAACACTAATCAATCTCCCCCAATAGGGGTAAAAAGCTATAGAATAGTGGACAGCAAATAAGGTATGTACAGATTCGTACTATTTACGAACTATAAACGAAAGTCTTCTCCGCATTAATCGCATATTTTTGCGATGTGATTTGAATCTTTCATCACGGAAAAAACCTTATTACTAATTAATAAATTTAATATTTATGGAAAAAAAATCTTGCTTTCTAAAAGCATTTGGTATTATGTTACTTTGTGTACTATTTGCCACACAGGCAAATGCACAGGAAATCACGGTAACAGGTACAGTGACAGACAACTTTGGTCCTGTAATTGGCGCCTCAGTAGTTGTAGATGGGACCTCTAACGGATGTATTACAGACCTTGACGGAAAATTCAGCCTCACTAATGTTCCTTCTAACGGGACTCTCACATTCTCCTACATTGGCTATCAGACGCAGAAAATTGCTGTAAACGGAAAATCCTCTATCAACGTAAAATTAGCAGAAGACACCCAACTACTTCAAGAAGTAGTAGTTGTAGGTTATGGAGTACAACGTAAAAGTGATTTAACTGGTGCGGTCGCTTCCATAAAAGCAGGAGATGTATTGAAAAGTACACCTTCCGGTAATGTTTCAGATGCCCTGCAGGGACGTATGGCAGGTGTATCAGTTGTCAGCGCAGGCGATCCTTCCAGCGATCAGACAATTCGTATCCGCGGTATCAACTCTATTACTGCTGACAGTGAACCTCTGGTAGTGGTTGACGGATTTATCGGTGGTTCTTTAAAGGCTCTTAACCCTGCTGACATCCAATCCATTGAAGTCTTAAAGGATGCTTCAGCTACAGCTGTCTACGGTTCTCGCGGTGCCAATGGCGTAATCTTAGTGACAACAAAAACTCCAAACAAGGATCGCTTAACCGTATCTGTCAATGCATTTGTAAATCTGAAAACTGTAATCAGCAAGCCTGACCTCCTTTCTCCGGCAGAATTCGCTCAATTGGCCAACGCATACGGAAAAGAATATAACGAAAGCCAAGGGAAAGAAGCTCACGTTTATTATACTCCTGACCAAATAGCGGCTTTCTCAAGTGGCAAAGCAGGATATAATTATATAGATCATATTTTCAACTCTCCAGGAGTAGCTCAGAACTATGAAGTCTCAATAGCGGGCGGTGGTGAAAAAACAAACTTCTTGGCATCTCTTCGTTATGAAAGTGTAGAAGGAGCTATCAAGAATTCTAAAAATGATGCATTTAACTGGCGCTTAAAAGTTGATACTAAACTGAAAAAATGGTGGAAAGTCGGTATGAATATTTATGGCAATCTAAATGTGTCCTCAGGCCCACGTATGACTCAATATGAGGGTTTACTCGTTTCTGCCATTAATTTCCCCAATACTACTTCTCCCACGAATGAAAAAGGAGAATATAACAACATTTATGCTATTGGCGGGAATCCTGCTTATAATCCAATGGGATATATTAATGAAATTGACGGAGATACTCGCAGACTGGTAAACAACCTCCAAGGTTATATGGATTTTAATATTATCGATGGATTAACTTTCCGTACCCAATTAGGAGTCACATTTACTAATTCATTAGCAGCAAGCTCTGACAACGCCAAGAGTTATTATTACTTTAAAAATACCAGAACGCAGGCAACAGCCAACAGCACTTTTAATTGGAGCTGGTTAAATACCAATACCCTGAATTATACTAAAGAGTTTAATAAGAATCATCGCATCAATGCAACTGCTGTTTTGGAACAGTCTTATAGCAATAATTTTACTCTAAAAGGGATAGCCAATAACATGTATTTTGAACGTCTCGGCGCTAACAGCTTAGCAGACTCTTACAGCCAAAATGCAAGTTCAGAGCGTGTTATCAACACACTACTTTCTGGTATGTTCCGTGTAAACTATGTTTTAATGGATAAGTATATGGTAACAGCTTCCATCCGCGCTGACGGTTCCTCACGCCTAAAGGATAAATGGGATTATTTCCCTTCTGCAGCATTAGCATGGAATATCAAGCAGGAAGCATTTATGCAAGATGTAAAAGCTATTAGCCAGTTAAAGTTACGCATCGGGTATGGTTCTGTAGGTAACCAAGCGATAGAGCCCTACCGCATTTTCTCTCAAATGGTGCCTACCCAAAACGCAGACGGCTCAACTTCTTACACAGTCGGACGTCCGGCAGCTGAATACTTAAAATGGGAACGTAATGATCAAATTAATGCAGGTATAGACTTAGGCTTTTTCAATGGGCGCTTAACATTAACTGCCGACTGGTACAATAAATTATCTAAAGATGTTTTATTAGAGGTGCAACAGCCTGTCCACAGTGGTTGGGATAAACTTCTAAAAAATGCCTGCGAAATTCAGAACAGAGGTTTTGAGATCACTATTGGCGCAGATCCGATTAGTGGCAAAGATTGGAACTGGCATACAGACGTGACTCTGTCTCACAACAAAGGGACTTTCAAAAACATCCCTACATTAGATCGTACCCAAATCCAAGCTGGTCAATATGAAAACAAAGTATTCAAAATGATTGAAGGAGAAAAACTGGGAACTTTTTGGGGGTATACCAACTTAGGAGTATGGAAAAGTGATGAAGTAAATCAAGAGGTCACTGTAGTTAAAAATGGAGTAGAAACAAAAGGTACTTATGCTTCTATCTATAAAGTAGTACCAGGTCAGGAAAAACTCTTAGATGTAAATAATGACGGTACTTACAACGATGATGATCAAAGTATCATAGGCAACGGACAGCCCAGTTTTAATTGGGGATGGAATAATACTCTCCGCTATAAGGATTTCGATCTCTCATTATTCATTATCGGTTTCCACGGTTTCGACATTTATAATGTAACAGATCAATCAGGTTATGGAAATGCAGTATCAGGCATCAATACGGATGTTATTACTCCTAAACGTGCACTTTTAAATCGTTGGACCAAAGAAAATGAAAACACTAATATTCCAGGATTTGTAAAACTCAACCAAACTACTACTGGATTTAATAGTCGATTCGTAGAAAAAGGTGATTTTATAAAAGTCAAAAGTATAACTTTAGGATATAACTTACCTAAAAAAGCATGTGATAAAGTTTTCCTCAATGATTTGAGACTTTACTTTTCTGTACAGAATCCTTTCATGATAACAAGCTATAGTGGTCTTGATCCGGAAGCAACCCTTGGTAGCCCATTAGTATCCGGCGTTGATTGGGGATGCTACCCTAATAGCCGTAATTTTCTGTTGGGTGTAAATTTCTCATTCTAATATTAACCGATAATATAAAAAACATATGAAAAAATTAGCATATATAACATTAGGATGCTGCATAGCATTAACTACTGCATGCGTTGATTTAGATCAATACCCCAAATCATTCATCACAGAAGAAGAGTATAATGGCATAGAGCAAGACATTAGTAAAGTAGAGCTTGCTGCAACCGGTCTCTATAAGAATTTATGGAATGGCAATTATGGCTTCTGTTGTCGCATGATGCGTATTGATTGTGCAGCAGACCAGATGGTAAGCTCCCCTAAACCTAATAATGTTTTAGATTACATTATCCAGTTAAATCCAAGCATAAGTTCCAACACAGCTGACTGGGACACTTCATGGGCCAATTTCTGGAATGTAATCACCGGTGCAAATACACTTATTGCCGGTACTCCTATCCCCGAGATAAGTGGTGCAACTGCTGCGGAAAAGGAAGCCTCCGAAAAAACAGCGAAACGATACAAAGCTGTTGTGGCAGAAGCTCGTTTCATGCGCGCTTTGAGTTATTTCTATTTAGTACGTATGTACGGAGACATCCCATACGTCACAAATAGCTCTGAAGCCATCGAATATCAACCACGTACAGCTGTAGCTGATATTTATAATAAAATTATCGTTCCCGACCTGATTGAAGCATGTGCATCATTACCTACAGTGAGCCGTAGCGGATTTAGTTCCACGCCTTCACAATGGGCAGCAAAAGCACTCCTTTCCGATGTTTACATGACTATGGCAGGTTGGCCCCTAAAGTTAGGTAAAGAATATTATGCTAAAGCTGCAGAAGTTTCTTTAGATATCATAGAACATTCCGGACTCTCTCTGACACCGGTATATGGTGATTTATGGAAAGAAGCCAAAAAGGAAGAAGCTAATGAACATTTATTCGCCATACACAATTCTGTAGCTAACAAAGTTGCAAGTCAGTATGGCAAATCCTTCTACCCACGAGACTATGTCAAGGCCGGTTGGGCAGACTATTATGCTAATCCTGACTATATGGCAACCTATCCGGAAGGTGCACGGAAAGAATTCAATTACATGACTGAATGGCCCACAGCTACCGGAACGACTGTAAAATGGCAGGACAGTCAAGACGGATACCCTTGTATTGCCAAATACCAAGATTACAATCAAGGAGTAGCAGGCAACAGTGCGCAATCTAACGGTATCACTCCCATT
>ENA-OWRJ01001995-OWRJ01001995.1-human-gut-metagenome-genome-assembly--contig:-NODE-1995-length-19025-cov-2.985134_pt1 | contig 19025 bp, 23 predicted proteins | sample MGYA00248269_ERZ651897 | MGnify/ENA primary metagenome ERZ651897 (study PRJEB26924, sample SAMEA4378252) | human gut metagenome | biome: human gut; feature: human-associated habitat; material: faeces...
GACTTGTTCTTGTCGTAGAGCGTATGTTTTGAAGTCGCTCTAATTTGATTACTGATACGTCATGAGTTTTTGCTATATTTACGATTTCACGACTTAGCTTATGATCTATATCTTTCATTGTTAATTTTTTTCTTTCATATAATCACCTTTGTCATTATAACAAAAAAGTTCACTTTAAATAAAGTCACGTTCCTTCAACCATGTTGTAATTCCATCATCATTGACATCTGGACATATTTCATCAGCCACAAATTTTGCTTCAGGAACCGCATTATCCATTGCAACACCTGTTCCAACAGTTTCTAACATTTCTAAATCATTGCGTCCATCTCCAAAAGCAATCGTATCTTTGATATCTTTATGAAGTGCTTCTACTAATTTTTGGATTCCTACAGCTTTAGAAACACCTTTTAATGTTAAATCAAACGAACATCCTGTTTGATGTCTTTGAATATCAAAATATGGAGATAATGTTTCAACTAAAAGAGGAATATCTTCTTTTGAATTGACAACGATCATTCCAATATATGTTTCAATTTCTTGTGGATCAAAATCATCAATAATTGTTTCATCTTTCATTCCCCATACTCTAGCAAATTCTTTATGTTGTGGGTCATTTTTATCTAAGACATAAATATAATCGCTACTTTCAAAATAGAAACTAAAATGGTGTTCTTTAGATAATTTAATTGTTTCTTCTATTGCTTTTGCTGGAACAACAGCTTTATAAATAGCATCTCCTTTATATTCTACATAGCCCCCATTACAAGTGACATATCCACTAAAAGGATAATCCATAACACCTTCTGTAATAAAGCATTTGCATCTACCTGTAGCTAGAAATACATCATGACCTTTTTGTTTTAACTGATCAAAGGAATTTCTATTTACTGTTGATATACCATAAAGCCCTTTATTACAATCTATCAATGTACCATCTATATCAAAGAAAAATAATTTAGACATCTTTACCTCCATAATATAAAAGACAAATGTGAATACATTTGTCTAGAATGTTTTTTCTAATGCTACTAAATCAATTTCCATAGGGGTTTGATTACCTAAGAAATCAATAAGTACTTCAAAATCAATCGATTCAACAGTTCCACTTTTACCAGCAAATGGACCTGAAATAACATTTACTTCATCTCCAACAGCATAGTCAATTTCGATTGCTGAAGTACTAATACCCATATTCTTTAAGATTGGATCTAATTCATGTTTTTGAAGCGGGAAAGGTTTTGCTCCTCCACCAGAAGAACCAATGAATCCTGAAACCCCTGAAGTATTACGTACAACATACCAAGCTTCATCTCATAACCATTTCTACAAGAACATATCCAGGAAACATATTTGTTACTTTGTTGATTTTTTTACCATCTTTAATAACTGTTTCTACATGTTCTGGAATAATAATATTATATAAGCAATCTTGTAATCCCATTGATTCAATACGTTTTTCTAAGTTTTCTTTTACTTTATTTTCATGACCATTGTATGTACAAACAACATACCATTGTCTTCCTTCATCATTCATTCCTGCCATAATTAATTCATCCCCAATGCTTTCAATATAAATGCAATAACGGCATCTCCACCAAAGAAGAATAACCCCATTACAAAAGTAAACACTAATACAGTTAAAGAATTATTAAATAATTCTTTTTTTGTTAACCAATGAACATTTTTAATTTCAGCTCTGATTCCTTTTAAATTGAACCACTCTTTAAATTTTAATTCACGTTCTACTTCTTCAACGACTTCTGTTTCCGCCTTTTTACCAAACACGACATAGCCTCCTTATTTTGTTTCTTTATGTAACGTATGCTTTCCACAACGTTTACAATATTTATTTAATTCTAATCTTTTTACATTTAATCGTTTATTTTTAGTCATTGTATAGTTTCTCGATAAACATTCACTACACACTAAAATGATTTTTTCTTTCATCTTATCAACTCATTTCTATGCCACTATAATTTAGCATAAAAGCTAGCTATAGTCAATCTTATTTAGATTTGTCCATCTTTTTTTGTAAGCGATATTTCGCATTATAGACACAACGAATATCAATATTCAACAATTCAGCAATTTCTTTACTCTTATATCCTTTCATAAAACAATCAAATATTTTTCTTTCAAGTGAAGAGCTTGCTTTTTCTATTTTATTTAAATAATAACTTTTGTTTTCATTTAACCGTAATTGATATTCCGGTCTATTATAACTCTTTTGATCTGCAATAATATTTTCAATACGCATATTACTTCCATAGATTTCTTGATCTAAAGAAATCGTAGAAATTTTATTACCTCTATTAAGTATCCTTTTTTGTAATTTTAATACATCATTAATCGCATATGAAAAATATGTATTTATAGAAGCATTCTTATCATAGCGATAGCGATCAAAAATTCCAATCAAAACAAGTAACGCCTCTTGACTATAATCTTCTGCAGAAGTTAATGCTGTTTCTCTACAATAACGTTTCACAAAAATTTCAATTTTATTTTTATACTCATCTAACAACAATTTATACGCTATTGAAGAACCTAAATGATATAAATACAATAATTCTTGTTCATTATACGCTATCATAGTTTGTCTCTCCTTTCTTACTATAAAGGATGACGTGAGTTATAGACTTGATATAAAAGAACAGATGCAGCTACTGATGCATTTAATGAATTCACATGTCCTACCATTGGTAAAACAACATTAATATCACAACTTTTCTTTACCAATCTTGACATTCCAAATCCCTCTGAACCAATAACTAATACTGTAGGCATATTGTAATCAACACTTCTATAATCTTGACTGTTTTCTAATTCACAACCAACGACCCAAAATGCCTTCTTTTTTAAATCTTCTAATGTTCTTGTTAAATTTGTTACCTGTGCTACTTTTACATGATGAATAGCTCCTGTTGAAACTTTCGCAACCGTTCCATTCAATCCTACACTTCTATTTTTTCCAATAATAACACCATCAACACCAACAGCATCACATGTTCTCAAAATAGCACCTAGATTATGAGGATCCTCCAAACCATCTAACATAAGTAATAGAGGTTGTTTATTTTCAGGAATATCTTTTAAAATTTCATCAATTGTATAATAGCGATAATTTTCAATATAGGCCATCACTCCTTGATGAACAACCTTTCCAACCTTCTTATCAAATTCTTTCTTATCAACAAATTCTAATGGAATTTGATTTCTTTTACAAATATCAAAAATTTTAGGATCCTTATGCCCATTTAACATATAAATCTTATAAACACTTGCACCCTTTAACGCCTCCATGATAGGGTTCTTTCCATATATATATTGTTTCATATTTTTCTCCATTTTTCGTCTCAAATTTGTCTCAAATTTGTCTCATTTACATATCTTTTGAATTCATAAAATATCTCATAAATTCTATCTTTACATTCATTTAAATATAAATGTCCTATTAAACATTCAAATCCTGTTGAATAACGATGTTCTTTAGTATCTCTTTTAGAAGTTTTTGTATTTCTCCCTCTTTTAAAAATACCAACTTCTTTTTCAGTTAAAAAATCAATTTCTAATAAATGTAAAATAAATTTTTCATGGGACAAACTACTAACAAAATGAGTTGCTTCTTGGCACAACTCATTTACTTTTTTTAGTTCACTTTCTTTTACTAAATAATCTCTAACTAAAAGTTCTAAAACACTATCTCCTAAATAAGCAAGAACTAATGGATTGATAAAATCTGGATTCATTAAATAATCCCCTTTTGAATTAATTCTTCACGATATTGATCAGCTTTTTCAAAATCTTTAACAGCTTTAGCGTCTAACCATTTTGAATATAATTCTAATTCATCTTCATCTAATTGTTTTGGTTTAAAAACAAATCCAATGACATCTGTCATCTTAAGTAAAGTATTATATTCTTTTAAAATTAAAGTATTGTCTTTTTCTTTAACACGCATTGCTTGATTTAATACTTTAACTTGATTTAAAATTTCAGTTAAAGATAAAGAAGTATTTAAATCATCCGCTAAAGCATCTACCATATGATCAACAGTGTCTTTATTAAAGTCATCACCATCAAGATGATTTACTTGTACATAAAGAGATGTTTGTTTTAAAACGTTTTCTACTTTAGCTACTTCTTTTTTTACACCTTCAATAATCTCATTTGTCATATTTAAAGGATTTCTATAATGGCTTGATAACATAAACCATTTATAAACATTGCATCCAAGTTCTACAATTAAATCTTTAGCCCAAACAACATTACCTAAAGATTTAGACATCTTTTCATTATTAATATTGATCATTTGATTATGCATCCATGTATCTGCAATAGGATGTCCATTTAAAGCTCTTGATTGAGCAATTTCATTTTCATGATGTGGAAATTTTAAATCTTGACCTCCACCATGGATATCAATACGCCCATTTTCAAAAATATCATTGATCATAACAACACATTCTGTATGCCATCCTGGTCTCCCTTTTGACCAAGGACTATCAAATTGAATACCTTCATCTGTTTTCTTCCATAAAGCAAAATCAGTTGTTTCTTCTTTAACACCTTTATCTTCAACACGTTCACTTGCACCTGCTACAAGGTCTTCAATTTTAATACCCGATAATTCGCCATATTCCTTTACTTTAGAAACTCTAAAATAAACATCTCCATCAACTACATATGCATAACCTTTATCTACTAATTTTTGAATAAAAGAAATAATTTGATCCATTGTTTCTGTAACTCTAGGTGCATAAGTAGGAAATTCTAAGTTTAATCCTCTTCTAACATCTTCATAAGCCTTAATATATTTATCAGTTAATTCTTTTTCAGTAATACCTTCTTGTTTAGCTGCTTTAATAATTTTATCATCTACATCAGTAAAGTTTGAAACAAAGGTCACTTTATTCCCTAAATATTCAAATGTTCTTCTTAAAACATCAAAAACAATCATTGGTCTTGTATTTCCAATATGAACATAGTTATAAACTGTAGGTCCACATACATAAATACTTACTTCACCTTCTTTTAAAGGTTTAAATTCTTCTTTTTTATTTGTAAGTGTATTAAATAATTTCATAATGTTCCTCCTCCTAATAAAAAAAGCATACACTATCTAGACACTGCCGTGTTCTTCCACCAGATAGACGATGCTTATCATGACCTTAACGCAATCAACGTTCTTTCTTTTCAAAAGACTCAAGTAAGTGCATTTCTATTCAATCATTTAGACAATTTCCACCAGCATGCCCTCTCTATAAAATATCATCAATATACTTCTCTTACCTATAATTTTTTTATTGACCTTATTCTATCACAAAATATTTATTTTACAATCCAGAAGACTTCGTAAAAGACTCTAAATAAACAATCATTTTCTTTAAATTCTTTCTAAAATCTTTTCGATTTGCTTCATAACCATAAACATACGTATTCTTATCATCAAAATATACTAAATGAATAAACTTCAATCCAGTTTTTACATAACTTCCCTTATATTCATAACATTTAAGTCCACTTTCTAAAGCTGGCCTTTTAACTTTTAATGATGAAACTCCTGAAGCCTCTAATTCACCTTTATAAAGTTCAGATAATTGATCAGTATCATTATCATATTCGTTTTCTTCTACTTTATAAAATAATATTTGATTTTCTTTAGTAAAACGTGTAACTCCATCATTTGGATTACCCTCACTTAATTCAAAATCAGAAGGATAATAAAAAGAAACCCCTACACCTGCCTCATATAAAACACCATCTTTATTTGCTGAAACAGTTGTATCTTTTCTTCCACAAGCAACTAATGAAACAACACAAACAAAAACCACCATTAATTTTATTATGCTTTTCATATCATCACCTCGTCTTCTTATTATTCTACACGACTTTATTGATTTTGACAACTCTATGGAAAAGACCATTTTGTTCTTCATTTTGTTCTAAAAAAAATGCCAGTTTAAACTGACATTAATTGCTTTTATTTCTTATATCATTCCAAAAACCAGGAACATTATCAGAAGCATTAGATTCACCTTTAATATAAGCACAATACAATTGTACTTTAACATCTTGTTTGGTAGAATCCTTTACACCTTTCATACGATTATAGTTAATGCCATTTTCAGCCTTTGTATACATTGCACGCCCCACTTCTTCTTTAGCATTTGCTTCTCCGCTTTTAGACCATAAATATTTATGAGACCATATTTTACCATCATAAAACCATGGCTTACTATCTTTTGTTTCTTGATAGATAACACAGTAAACATGATACATTTTTTCTTCATCTGCACTTCCTTTATAAGAAGTATGCCCCGCTCCAAAAATCAATATATATGGATTTTTTTCCAATCCTGCTTTTGATTTTAAATCAGCAGCCTGTTCTTTAGTTAATTTTTTATTTCCATTTTTAGAGCCATTATCATCACCAAATTCACCATCAGTCCCATAAGTTCTAATCAAAGTTGTTTGTGATGCAATCAATGCATCTCTTACTTTATATAATTGTTCAGATTCTTTTGCTTGTTCAACATATCCTAATACTGATGGAACTGCAATAGCTGCAAGTATAGCAAGTATAACAAGTACAACAATAATTTCTACTAATGTAAACCCCTTTTTGTTTCCTTTTTTATTCACGTCAACAACTCCCTTATATTTCATATAATACCCTTATTATCAATACTTTTCAAGATAATAAAAGAAGTACCACCAAGTGATACTCCTCTATTTTTAAAGTAATGACGCAAATAAACGAATGTATTGTTCTGCACTTGCATCCCAATCTAATTTTTCAGCCATTGCACGTTGCACTATTGCATCCCATGCATCTGGATAATCATAGAAAGTATGCAATGCATAATCAATTGTATCCATCATCTCATGTGCATTATAGTTAGAAAAACTGAATCCTGTACCAGTTTGTTCAAATTCATTATATGGTTGAACACTGTCAGCTAAACCACCTGTTTCTCTAACAATAGGAATTGTTCCATATTTTAATGACATCATTTGTGACAAACCACAAGGTTCAAATAATGATGGCATTAAGAACATATCACATCCTGCATAGATACGATTTGATAATACAAAATCATATTTACATTGGAATGATACTTTATCTTGATGCGCCCATGCTGCACCTTTTAAAGCATCTTCATACATACGATCTCCTGAACCCAAGATAACGATTTGAACTTTTCTTTGACACATTGCTTCAAATTGATTAATAATCAAATCTAATCCTTTTTGTTCAGTTAATCTTGTTACGATACCGATTAAAGCAACTTCTGGATCTTCTGGTAATCCAACTTGTCTTTGTAATGCTAATTTATTTTCCAACTTACCATTTTTAACTGAACGAGCTGAATATTTTTTAACGATTGTTTGATCTTTACTTGGATTGATAACATCATAATCAACACCATTTAAAATACCATATAAATCATGTTTTCTCATTTCAAGAATAGATTGTAATCCTTCACCATATTGATCAGTTAAAATTTCTTTAGCGTAAGTCGGAGACACTGTCGTAATAACATCACTGTAGAAAATTGCCGCTTTCATCATATTTAAACATCCATCATTACGACAGTTCCCGTTATAATATAAATAACTATCTAACGCAAAGTATTCTTCCAATAATTTTGGATCAGCTTTTCCTTGGAACAAAATATTATGAATTGTGAATACAATTTTAATATTTTGATAATAATCATAATAACAATATCTTTCTTTATAAAGCATTGCAATCATTGCTGTTTGCCAATCATTTAATTGTAAAACATCAGGTTTAATATTTAAATGACTAATTAATTCTAGAACCGCAAAATCAAAGAATGCAAATCTTTCATAATCATCATCATAACCATATAATCCTGGTCTTCCAAAATATTGTTCATTATCAATGAAATAGAAAGTTACACCATCTACTTCAGCTTTAAATATACCACAATAGCGTTTTCTCCATCCCATATAGATATCAAAATTTGTTACATATTCAATTTGATCTACAAATTTCATATCTTGATATTTAGGAATAACAACAATACTTTCAACATCTTTTTTTGCTGTTTCTTTTGGTAATGAACCAATAACGTCAGCTAAACCACCCGATTTGATAAAAGGAGTCGCTTCACTGGCAACATACATAACTCTCATTAAACACGGTCTCCTTCTTTAATATAAAGTGGACTTGTTTCTGTTCCTTTTAATTCTAATTTCTTTTCAACTTTTGCACGTTTATCAATAATTACGTTTTCTAATACTGCTCCAGAAGCAATCTTAGATCCAGAGAAGATAACACAATTTTTAATAACTGCACCTTTTCCAATTGTAACTTCACGTCCAAGAATACTATTTTCAACAGTTCCATCAATTACTGCGCCATTAGCTACGAATGATTTTTTTACATTAGCGTTTGCTAAATATTTTGTTGGAGGTGTGTCGTTTGTATTTGTATAAATTGGCCAATTTGATTTAAATACACGTGATGAAATATCAATATCTAACATTTCCAATGAATATTTGAAGTATGCTTCTGTAGAATCTAAACATCTAGCATATCCTTTATATTCATAAGTATGAATTTGTTTTTCATCACATAAATATCCTAGAATATCTTTTAAATCATAGAAAGCAGAAATCTTATGTGCTTTTTTCATGATTTCTAATAATTCTTTTCTATTGATTACATAAGTTTCTAATGAAATATTTTGTCTTTTTCTTGTACCTTTATTAATTGTTTTACCAGTTAATAAACCATCTTTATCTATTTCTAAAACATCACAACCAACCCAAGCAACATCTGCATCTTTTGCTTTACGATAAGTCATTGTGATTGTTGCTCCTGATTTTTCATGAGCTGTAATCACATCATTATAATCCATTGTGGTAACGATATGAGCAGGTGCAATCACAACATAATCTGCATTACTTGTTTCTAAGAAATGAATATTTTCAACTAAGTTGTTAATATCATGATTGTATTTAGGATCGTTAGCATATTTTTCATTATAAAGTAATGAAACACCACCAGCTTTTTGGTTAAAGTTCCAAGAATTACCATTTCCTAAATGTTTAAATAAAGAACGTGGTTTCTTTTGAATCATAACCCCAATTGCATCTATTTTAGAATTTGACATATTTGATAAAACAAAGTCAATAATTCCATAACGACCAAGGAAGCTTACAGAGGCCACTGGTCTTCTTTCTGTTAATCCCGTAAATTCTATATCTGAATGTAAGTTTACTAAACCAATAACTTTTGCCATCTTTACTTCCCCCTCTTATCTACTATTATCGCTCACTAATTCAACTTCTTTAGCTTCTGAATTAATGACAGTTCCAGCTTTAACAACTACATTTTCATCAATAATGGCTTTATAGATTTCTGCCCCTTCTTCTACAAGAACACCAGGCATCAATACAGAGTCAACAACTTTTGCGCCTTCTCCAACATTGACATTATTGAATAAAACAGATCCTTCAACAGTTCCGTTAACCATACATCCTTGAGTAACAAGAGAGTTTTTAACTTCTGCTTTTTCACCGATAATTTGAGGTTTTCCTAAAGTGTCTTCAGTATAGATTTTCCAATCTTTTTTGATATTATATAAATCTAAATCTTTATCTTTAAGTAAATCCATGTTAGCTTCCCATAAACTATCTACAGTACCAACATCTTTCCAATATCCATCAAATTCCCAAGCATAAAGCTTTTTATTATCATTTAACATTGCTGGAATGATATTCATACCAAAGTCATGTTTACTATCTTTATCTTTTGCATCAGCTACTAGATATTTACGTAATTGTTTATAAGTAAAGATATAGATACCCATAGATGCAAGAGTTGATTTTGGATGTTCTGGTTTTTCTTCGAATTCATAAATAGTTCCATCTTCATGAGCGTTCATAATACCAAAACGACTCGCTTCTTTAAGTGATACATTTAATACTGCAATTGTAGCATCTGCACCACGTTGTTTATGAGCTTCTAACATTTGATCGTATTCCATTTTATAAATATGATCTCCTGATAAAATCAAAACATATTCTGGATCATAACGATCTAAGAAATCTAAGTTTTGATAAATGGCATCTGCAGTACCTGCATACCAAGTGGCTCCTACTTCGTCTCTTTCACGTGCTGGTAAAATAGCAGCCAAAGAATTAGCTCCATCTAATCCCCATTTAGTTCCAGCTCCAACATAAGTTCCAAGTAAAACTGATTCATATTGTGTAAGTACACCTACAATATCAATACCTGAATTTGCGCAGTTACTTAGTGGAAAGTCGATGATACGATATTTTCCCCCAAAGTGAACTGCCGGTTTTGCGACTTTTGCTGTAAGTTCTTTTAAACGCGTTCCACGCCCTCCAGCTAAAATCATAGCGACAATTTCTTTTCCCATTTTTAACTCCTCCTATACAAAATGTAAGCGCTTTAATCTACATCTTTATCTTATCATATTTCACTTTATAATTCACGGAATTATTTAAGTTTTTAAGCAATAATAGATCAAATACTTAGGCTAATATTATTGTACTCCTTTTTTGACATAAATTTAAAGGATAATCATAAATTATTTTGAGGTGAAAACATGGCTCGAATTTCATATACCGAAAAAGAAGTCGAATTATTGGCGAGATTGATAAAATCTGAAGCTTTAGGAGAGGGCGAAGAAGGCATGCTCCTTGTAGGAAATGTCGTTGTCAATCGTGTTGTCGCAAATTGTGACATTTTTAGAAATGTCAGAACTATTAGTGAAGTTGTCTATCAGACAAATCAATTTGCTGGAGTAGGACAACCGCTATTTAATGAACCTGTGAGTCAAAATGAAAAAGACATTGCCTTAAGATGTATTAATGGCTATCGAAATGAACCCGCCACGAACGCCTTATGGTTTAAAAATCCTGGCACAAATGTTGATTGTCCAGAAACGTTTTATGGAAGACTATCTGGAAGATATAAAAAACATTGTTTTTATAACCCAGGGTTAAAAGATAATTGTGACTTATAGGAGGTCTCTATGGATTATTTTGATGATTTAAACCCTTACTTAGTAAAAGAAGATGATAATGAAAATCTTACCAGGCAACAAACTGTTCCCCCTACTCAACCCGTAGAACAAACATATGTTGAAAATATCTTACGTGTTAACGTTGGTAAAAAAGGAACATTCTATTTTAGTTATACCGGTTCCAAAACATGGAATGATAAGATTTATACAGGAACATTGCAACAAGCTGGTAGAGATCATTTTATTATCGTAACTGGTAAAACAGTAATGTTATTACTTGTTTATTTATTATGGGCAGAATTTGATGAGCCTTTAGATTATCAATATAAAGTAAAATAAGTGCTTACGCACTTATTACATATTTTCGTACTGTTGATACAAAATGTAATGATCCTGTTACAACAATATTTTGATGTTTAGCCTTCATTATTTCAATAGCTTTTTGATAGGGAATATGTCCCCCTTGACTTCTTTCATCATCAAAATCAGCAATCACAACATCAAATTCTTTCAACATATCTAACATCTTTTGACAATCTTTATCCATCAAAGCACTAAAAACAATTCCAACATCTTCCAACTTTCTTTCTTTGATTGTTTGAATTAATGCCTCTATTCCACTGATATTATGAGCACCATCTAAATAAAGATGTCCAAATTGTTCAAAACGACAAGGCCATTTAAAATCATCGATCACCGCTTGAATATCTTCATCATTTAAATCACAAAGATAATCAACAACATTTAAAGCAAGCGTTAAATTACTTACTTGATATGTTGGTAAATGTAATACATATTCTTTTTGATGAAAATGTAGATGATAAGGATACTGATATTGTTTTTCTACTTGTAAAGGATAAAAAGTACTTTGATGTTTTGTACAATAATCTTTAAAATAACTTAATATTTCTTTATTTTGTTCAGTTGTAAATAAAGAAACATTTTCTTTAACAATACCTACTTTATGACTGGCTATTTCTAACAAAGTATCACCTAACATAAATTGATGATCATAACCAATATTTGTTATCACTGCAACATTACTTTTAATCACATTTGTTTTATCATGAAGTCCTCCTATACCACATTCAATAATATGATAATCTAAATCTAATTCATTAAAATAATACAACATAATCAACGTATCTATTTCAAACATTGAAAGATGTTCTTGTTGTATTAAAGGCAGTAATCGATTAATGAATCTTAATAAATCATCATCTGATATAGGTTTTCCATCAACTGAAATTCTTTCATGATGTTTAATAATATAAGGTGAAGTAAAAGTACCTACATGATATCCTTGTTTCATTAATAAATCTTTTATAAATGTAACAGTTGACCCTTTACCATTTGTTCCTGCTACATGAATTACATTTTTTAAATCAATAGGTATTTGATATCTTTCTATTATCTTTTGAAAATCTTCAAAAGAGCGTTTAGCTCTTTGAGATTCTATAAAATGAATGGCTTCATCTACTGTTTTAAACATCTGGATTACTCCAATCAATTGGTGTCATATCATTTTTTATTAAAAAAGCATTTGTTTTAGAAAATGGTTTTGATCCAAAAAATCCTCTATAAGCTGAAAGTGGTGAAGGATGTACACTTGTAAGAACTAAATGTCTAGAATCAATATATTTTTTCTTTTCAATAGCATTCTTTCCCCAAAGAATAAAAACCAGCGGCTTTTCTCTTTCATTTAAATAACGGACAACATTTAAAGTAAAAGTTTCCCATCCTAATCCTTTATGTGAATTAGCTTTACCTCTTTCAACAGTTAAAACATTATTAAGTAATAGAACACCTTGTTTAGCCCAATAAGTTAAATCCCCATGATGAGGAATAGGTAATCCTAAATCATCATGTATTTCTTTATAAATATTAACAAGACTAGGAGGAATACGAACATCTTTAGTTACTGAAAAAGCTAGTCCATTTGCTTGATGAGGTTCATGATAAGGATCTTGTCCTAAAATAACAACTTTAACATCATCAAAATCACATAAATTAAGTGCTCTAAAGATTTCTTGTTTTGGTGGATAAATTGTTTTAGTTTCATATTCTTTTTCAATGATTTGATGTAACTTTTGATAATATTCTTTTTGAGATTCAATTTCTACTATTGTTTTAAATCTATTCATGATCTTCTCCTAATACAAACTTTTCAATAACTTCACTTACTGCCCCTTCATCATAATCCTTCTTTGTTACATACTGTGCCAATTCTTTAATATCATCTCTCGCACAAGCAACAGCACATCCTAATTTCGCAGTTTTAATCATTTCTACATCATTATAATTATCCCCAATACCAATCGTTTCATCCATATCATAGCCTAAATAATCAACTAACCAACGCATTCCATATCCCTTATCAACACCTTTAGTATTCATCTCTAAATAACGTCCACTAGAAAAAGCTATACTACATGTATCTTGAATACTTTGAGGTAATTTTAAAGCTAGTACTTTTAAATAATCCATATCTCTTTTTTCATATAAAATCTTAGCTATTTTTTCATTCTTTAAAAAAGAAATATCAAAATCATCAATCACTTCAAATTTAGCTTTTTGAGCAATCTTTCTTTGAATTTCATCTTCATCAGCATGAAAAATATAACAACAATCTAAAGTAAATACTAAAACACAAACATCTAAATCTCTTGCATTGTCAAATATTTCTTTTGCTTTTTCAAACTCTAATCCTTTAAAATGAAGAACCTTATTATTTTTATTTTCAACAATCAATCCTCCATTAAAACATAAAGAATACTCTCCTGCTTGATCATATGTGCCTATTTCTTTTAAAATATCTGGAATCATATTAAAAGCTCTTCCTGTACAAGGAACAAACTTTAAACCTTCTTTTCTAGCTTTTAAAATAGCTTCTTGATTTACCTTTGGTACATGATGATTTACTAATAAAGTTTCATCTAAATCTGAAAACATTAATCGATACATACAATTATCCTCCATAAAACATTTCTAAAAAAAGTGGTACTCTTTGTGACCAATCATATTCACTATGCTTTCCATTTGGAAAAAAATGATATTGATAATTTTGTAATTTTCCCTCGATACATTCTTTTAAATGTTCATTACTTGGAATATACCTTTTATCATCTTCTTGACCACCAACATCCATATACAACATATTATGACTTATTGAACTGACTTTCAATAAATTTACAAATTCTTCTTCATAAATCCAAAATGCTGTTGATAAAATAGCACATTTTTTAAAGATCGTAGGATACTTTAAAAAAGCGTAAAATGAAATAAGAGCTCCCATTGAACTTCCCACTATCCCATAATCATCTATTTTAGTAGGAAAGTTTTGATCTAAATAAGGTTTTAATTGCGTTGTTAGAAATGTCACATAAGCATTTCCTTCTCCTCCTACGAGTCTATGTGTACCATATTCTCTTGATAAATCTTGATTCATAATCCATGGCCCATATTCATCTTCTCTTTTTAAAAGTTCAAAATTACAATAGATAGCTACTAAAATCACATCAATATTTAATTGCTTTACCGCTTGTAAAAACCCCCAACTTTTTCCTATATAAGATTGCTCATCAAAAAAAGCATTTTGTCCATCATTAATAATTAAAACAGGATATCTTTTTTTTGATGTTTGATAATCATCTGGAACATAAATATCTATTTTTCTTGTTCTTTTTAATGAACGTATATACATTTCTTCTTGAATAATCATAAAAAATCTCCTAAAACAAAAATAAGCAATCTTGCTTATTTTTCTTGATCTATATCTGGTAAGATGACAACTTGTTCCCCATCTTTTGTGAAAACATAGTTTTCTCTTGCATAACGTGTCACATAATCATCATCATTTAAAAGACTTACTTCATTTTGTAAATCTTTCTTTTCTTTTTTTACTATTGCGACTTCTTTTTCGAGTTTATCAATTTCTGCCGTTCTTGAAAAAACAGACATGGCTTGAGATAATAAGATGTATATTAAAAAGCATCCAATAAAAATATAAGCCATTGGTTTATACACTTTTTTTAGTCTTTTTTTTGTCATCTTTTCACCCTCTTTTTTATAGACCCTATTATACCATCAAACTTCAAAAAAACAAAGCGCACAGGTTTAAATAGTCGTGTTAATTTTTGGTTTATTTTAACGATCACAATATACATTTTTTCATGCATCAAATTTTGATAAACAACATATCCCGCTAAAATACTCACTAAAAAATACGCTCTTAAAATACCTTCATTGATTTTTAATAAGCCTATAAAATAGATTGCAGCAAAAATAATACCAAAACAACCTTGCATAATAAAATAAATAAATTTGATTTTAATTTTGATGAGATGACTATAAATAAAATGATATACAAAGGTAAAGATAATCCCGTATACAAAAGAATACCCTATTCCTTGTATTTGTGTAATTAAATCCATTATTTCAACAATTTATTTAAAACACTATCTTTACTCTTTGTTGTTCTTTTATTCGATAAGTAAGAAATCGCATCAATATTTCCTTTAATACTGACCTCTTTTTTCTCTTGATCAAAACGCACAAGCGCTAAATCGCTACCTTTAATATTTAAATATCCTAAAGATGTTTCAATTAAAAATTCTAAAGAATCAAAACTTTCAATTTTTTTAATGCCTGTAAGCTCCAATGTCTTACGATCTTTTAAATACACATGATGATAAGGTGTTTGTTCAAAATGTATTTGATTATCCATAATATCCCTCCTCTACATCATATGAAAAAAGAGAATGTTCATGACATTCTCTTATTCATTTACTTCTTTTCTTTTTTCATCAACAATATCATAAAGCATTGTACTTTCATCTTTTAAAACATGTTCCTTAAGAAGTTTAACTTTAACCGTTAATATCGTTCTTCCAAATTCAATTTCAATCAAATCTCCAACATTTAACTTTGTTGAAGGTTTAGCTACCTTACCATTGACTTTTACACGTTCACTTTGAGAAATTTCTTTGGATAAAGTACGTCTTTTAATAATTCTTGATACTTTTAAAAATTTATCTAATCTCATCTTATTCACTCATAACAGCAGTAATTGCTGGAACTACTTGTTTTTTACGAGAAATAACACCAACTAATGTTCCTTGACATTCTGTTAATTGAACATTAAATGCTTTTTCTACTAATTCAGGACGTGGTCCACCAACAAAGATTTCACTGTTAGCGTTGATAATATCTGTAAGTAATAATAATGTGAATTCCAAATTATTATCTTCCGCAAATTTATTCATATAATCTAACATATCTTTTTTGTATGGTAAGAATCCTTCAATATCCATTGAGTTTACTTGAGCAACCCCTACTTGTAAGTTATCAAAACTGAATTTTTTGAAGTCTTGGTTAAAGATTTCATCTACAGTTTTACCAACTAAAGAAGTTCCTGCTTTAAACATTTCCATTGCAAATTCTTGAATATCAACACCTGCAATTTTAGCTAGTTTCTTAGCAATCTTAGTATCAACTGGTGTACAAGTTGGTGATTTGAATAATAATGTATCAGAAACAACCGCACCTAATAATAAACCAGCAATATGACTTGGCATTTCAACATCTAATTCATCAAACATTTTAGTTACAATTGTAGCTGTTGAACCTAATGGTTCTCCTCTAAATAATAATGGTCCTACTGTTTGAATATCAGCCACTCTATGGTGATCGACGATTTCTAAAATATCAGCTTCTTCAATACCAGGAATAGATTGACCTCTTTCATTGTGATCTACTAAAATAACTTTTTTTCTTAATCCTTTTAATAAAGCAAAACGAGAAATACTTCCTACACAACGATTATTTAAATCAATAACTGGATATCCTCGATATCTTGTTTCAGACATAACTTCTTTCATATAATCTAAAGTATCATCTGTAGAGAAAGTTTTAATATCTCCTTTGATCATGACATATTCAACAGGAATTGCTTGAACAATTTGTTGAGATGTTTGATAAGTATTAAATGGTGTAGAAATAATTGAAATTCCTTGTTCTTCACATTTTTTTACAACATTTTCATCAGCAGTTAAAGAACCAGTTAATACAATTAAAGATGGTTTAACTGAAATAAGTTCTTCTAAATCATCACTTCTATCTCCACCTACAATCACAACATCATTTTCATGAATACGTTTTTTAGCTTCACTACCTGACATTGCTGCAATGTGAATATCACCTTCAACAACTTTTAAAGATTCATTTAAATAAATCACATTAGCTTCTAAAGTATCAATAACATTTTCAACAGGAGTTTTAGCTTTCTTTAAAACTTCACTATCCCATTGATCCATATATCCTTCAATAATATTAGATGTAGATAATAAACCTAATAATTGTCCATGTTCATCTAAAATAGGTGCAGATTTTAAATTTTGTTGTTTTAATAAAAACCAAGCTGTTTTTAAAGTTAAATCTTTAGAAAAAACAGTTACTTTATCATAATTTAAATCTTCAACTTTTTGTTTAACTGTTTTAAGTAAAACAGGATGTTCTACTCCAAAACGTTTTAAAACATATTCAGTTTCCCTATTAATTTCTCCTAAACGTACCGGAATTGCATTATATTTATTTGTTGCATTTAATAAATAACTATAAGCAATTGCCGAACAAATACTATCTGTATCTGGATTTCTATGTCCACTTACATAAACTAAATCACTCATTCATATTCTCCTTTATACATTTTTCTTCAAATAACGATAAACTGTTGGTTCAGATACCGCTAATTTTTCAGCCACTAATACAATAGCACCTTTAACCTTAAAAGTCCCTTTTTCTTGTAAATATTTTACAACTTTTATCTTTTCATCTACATTTAATCTTTCAGCTAAGAAATAACTTGGGAATCCCATCTTTTCTAAGCATTCTTTAATATACATATCAATCATTTCATCTAATGGAGATGATAAGATTTCAACTGGATTATCCATTTTAAATTCAATATCTTTTTCTTCCTTAATCCCTAAAATCTTTTTAATTGTAGAAGTTAAATATTCTAAATCTGAAATATTCACATTAATACATAACATTCCTACGGGCATTTCACGACCTTCTTCTTTAATAAAATAAGTCGCTGCTCTCATTAATTTACCATCATTACCTACAGTTTTATAATTCATGACATAGTCATGATTTAAATATTGTTTTTCTTCTAAATAATGTAAAGATAAATTTGATAATTTTGCTCCAACTTCTCTTCCTGAAATTGGATTATTTGAAATAGCTACAATTTCTTGATCTTTAGATGTCAAATCATGTAAAGCTATTTCACAATTGTCACCTAATGCAGCACTTAAAAAATTAACTAATTTTGCATAAGGTTCTAAACTTTTGTACATACTATTCTTCCTCATTTCCCTTATTATTATGATAATAATTCATATCTATATATTATCACGATAATAATTCATAAACAATGATTATTATTATAATAAAAAAGAAGTCTATAGTTTTTCACAAAGACTTCTATTTATAAATATTCTTTTTAGAAATTTCTCTTAAAGAAGAAACACCTGTCATCATCATCGTATTTTCTAATTCTTGACCTAACTGTTGAACATAAGCTTCAACACCTTCATCTTTACCACCATAAATCATATTAACAAATGGTCTTGCTATAATGACTGCATCCGCACCTAAAGCAAGGGCTTTAAAAACATCTAAGCCACTACGAATACCACCATCAACAATAATTTTAACTTGTCCTTTAAATTGATCAGCAATTTCTTCTAAAACACATGCTGTTGCAGGAGTCCCATCTAAAACTCTTCCTCCATGATTGGAAACAACAATCGCTTTGGCACCTGCATCTACTGCTTTTTGTGCACCTTCAACTGACATAATCCCTTTAACAATAAAAGGAACGTGGGCATAATCAATAATCTCTTTTAACTCTTCTACACTCTTTCTACCAGCCGGAGGAATTCTTCCTTGTAAAAAAGGAAGTCCTGCAGCATCAATATCCATAGC
>ENA-OWRJ01002009-OWRJ01002009.1-human-gut-metagenome-genome-assembly--contig:-NODE-2009-length-18935-cov-4.729025_pt1 | contig 18935 bp, 13 predicted proteins | sample MGYA00248269_ERZ651897 | MGnify/ENA primary metagenome ERZ651897 (study PRJEB26924, sample SAMEA4378252) | human gut metagenome | biome: human gut; feature: human-associated habitat; material: faeces...
TTATTTATTTTTTTATTATTTATTTTTTTATCATTTATTTTTTTATTATTTATTTTTTTTATTATTTGTTTTTTTTATTATTTATTTTTTATCTAAAATATTTCAAAAAATTCTTTTGCTTGTTTATATCCCAAATAATATAGTTCTTCTAATTTACTAATATCTAATAAACCTATTTTTTTAGTTTTAATTTTTAAATTATTATACGTACCTTGCATTTCATAATTAGATAATTCTCTACATAACAAATCAATAGATCGTCCTGCCACTTCTACAAGATTTTCACAACAATTATCATTTTTATCTGTTTCAAAAACAACATTCACAATATTTTTTGCACCCAACAATTCTAATTCCTTCCAAGGTACATTTTCCCTAATACCACCATCTATTAACTCCATATCTTCATACTCAGCTGGAGAGAAAACAACTGGATAACTACAACTCGCTCTTACTGCTTTTCCTATAGGAATATTGTTAATAAATTTTATTTTATCCGAAAATTCACTTCTTTTTAAGCAAGAGGTAAAACATATAACATCTCCTGTATTCATATTTACACTTGGTACCACAAGTGGCTTTCTTATATCAGATATATTATAAATTCCTTTTTTATTACATTCTTTATTAATTAATTTTTCTATTTCTTTTCCTGAACTTAATCCATCAATAATTATTTTTTGCTCAATTATTAGTCCATAAATTAATTTAATTATATTTTTTAAATCTGCATATCTTATTTTTTTGCAATATTTTTTAAATATATTATAAATTTCTTCTGCCGTAAATCCAGCTGCATATAAACTTGATACTATACTTCCTGATGATGTTCCACCTATATATTCTATTTCTATATTTTTTTCTTCTATTGCTTTTAATACTCCTATATGTGCTACACCTTTTATTCCTCCTCCTGCTAAGCACAAACTTATTTTTTTATTTTTCATAGATTCCTTCTTTCTAAATTAATTTTATTTTATATTATAAATTATGCTCTATTTTTCAAAAAAGTTTTTAAATAGCAAAAAAACCTAAGCTATTTTTATAACTTAGGTTTTTTTATTATTTATGATATACATTCATAGACATTCTAAAATCTAATCCCTCATTCAATTTCATATATATTGTTCTTTCTATAGTTTTACTTTCATCTGTCATATCTTTTAATGTTATTTCTTGAATATATACACCAGCTTCACTAGTTAAATTACCATATTCTACTTTATAATGACTTGAAAAATGTTTCCTCATATATGATTCAAAAATGTCGACATTATTTTCAAAATATGTATTTTTAAATGTTTCATCCAAATAACTAAACATCGTTCTATAATCTCTAGCATTCATCATCTGGTTAATTTTATCAATATTCATCATAACCTTATATTGATCATTTGATGAGTTATATTTTTCTGTAAATTTATCATTGTTCAATGTATATGTATCTAATTCAATTGTAAATTTCATCGGTAACTCTTCTTTAAATATATACAAATTATCATATTGATCTTTACATACATATTCTTTATAATTATCATAAGTATTTACTACATACTCTTGCGCTGATATAGTACTATCATTTTTTTCAATACTATCAATATATTTTTCAAATTCTGTCTCATCACCAAATCTTTTTTGTCTATAATCATTTGACATTAAATTATATATTTCTTCTTTATCATAATGCGATATTTCTTTATAATAACTAAAATATTTTTGAGCTATTTTATTATCTGTATATGTAGTATATTTTAATATATTATAATCATTTCTGTCTATTTCCACATTATACTCTTCTAAATGTATATCTTCTACATTATTATATTCTTCATTTAATGGTTTTATCATAAATAATGATGTATCTCTACCTACTGTAACAATAAATGCAACATTCTTATATTTAGATTTATCTTCCAATAACCTTATTTTTCCAAGAACTGCAAATCTTTGATTTACAGTTCCATCTAAATAATTCATATACAAAGGATAAAATTGAACTGAAGCATTAATATTACTAATTTTTTCTAATACATTATTTTCTGTAATACTATTTTCCTTAACATATTGAACATCTAATAAACTATATATAGCTTTTCTTTTTGATTCTATACTGTTAACTTTTTGAGCTTCTGCCATTACTGCTTCATAAGTATTTTTATCTATATCAATATTATCTACATCAAATGTCAAATAATCATAATATTTTTGTATTGCATCTGATATTGCAAAAAATTTAGAATGATTTTTTACAAATTGAACATTATTATTTATAATTGGCTTAATATTTGATTCATCATAATTACCATATTCATCTTCTTTATTATCTTCAAAATTTTTTCTTTTATTTTTATTCAATACAAATAAACAAATAGCTATAACAATAATGATTAATATTAAAATTATTATTATTTTTTTTAAATTTTTCATAAGCAATCCTTTCTATATTTTAATTTCTAGGAGAAATCGTAATTGCGTATGTAAAAGAACTTAGATAACCATCTCCATTATTAGAAATTTCTCTATTTATTGCATCAGTACTTCCTGCATTGTAGAACTGTCCATTACCAGCATAAATTTCCATGTGATGATCATTTACTACAACATCTCCTGGTTGCGCTTGAGTTGCTACTTTATATACCCAATTAGGATATTCTGCTAATCTTGAAGATTTATCCATATACCATCCTGTTGCTTTTTGCCATTCTCCTCCTCCTAATTCGGTATAACCATATTGTGCCAATACCCATGTTACATATCCACTACAATCAATATATTTGCCTTCAGGTGGAATATGTGAACCTTGACTTTCTCCTCTAGCTACATGATGACCTGCTGCAATATTAGCTGCTGATGGATAAAAGAAGTTATTTTCTCTTATATAATCATGAACCTGTTTAGCTACTTGTAAGAAATCTCCTCCTGTACAATATTGAGCAACGAAATCTCCAAAATACGTTTTCATTAAAGACGTTACCTTACTTATCCAACCTTCATGATCACTACAATACCAATATCCAGTACCATAAATTGTTGACAAATCTGGATTGACTGCACCATTACTTACAGCTATATCATACCTCGTTCCAGAAAATGGATTATCCGCTGTCTGTTTCAATGATTGACAAATTGATCTTAACAATGACATCGCAGCATCACTAATATCATTTGAACCATTTACATGACTTGCAGCCCCATTATATGGATTATTATCAACTGCTCCCCAACCCCAAAGATTTCCTTTATCTCTGGCTATTTTCGAATTACCAAATCCACTTTCAAGCATTCCTATACTCATCATTACTATTGGGTCTATTCCTTCTCCCGTACAAATATCATACCATTCATCTGCCTTACTCTTAAAGAATAAATCCCAACCACTAGCATTTTCTCCAGACATACTAATATTATTTTGCACCCAATTTACAAAGTTCTCTTTACTATAATTATTTCTCCACAAAATAGAATCTGCTCCAGTAAAAGTATATCCTCCACCTAAAATTGATGAAAAACTACCTGGCTCATAAATACTAAAATCAAATTCTGTAACACCAAAACTCTCACCTGTTAGCTTATATAGTAAATACTTAGTCAAATCTGTAAATCTTGCTGTCTTTTCACCTTTTTCTACAGTAGTAATCAACCATTTAGGTTTCAAATCACTCTTAGCTTCTTTATTATCATTAAATAATTTTATAAACTTATCTTCATTTCCTTCTATTTTTGAATCTCCTGTATCATAAGAAGTAGCAATAGTATCAGTTACTGTTGTTTCAGTAATAACTGAAGTAACAGTATAATCTTTTTTAGTTGAAGCATCATGTTTTGTCATTGTAGCACCTGCATAAGAATTAGAACTTTCTGTATGTGTTTGTGTAACAGTTCCTTTAACATTTGCTACCGTATTAATTAATTTATGTTTGTCATTTTTTTCTGTATTAACATCATTGTCATCATCTTTACTTGTACTAGCAGTTCCTACATCTGTAACTGCATATACTGGGAAAGTTTGTAATCCCCAATTCAATGCCTCTTCATGAGAATCCATATATAAATCTATTCTTGATCCAAGAACACTTGGATTCCCTGTATCTTCTACATGATATACATGATTATTAAACATAATATATGATCCTTCTGGTATTGTATTTGAAGCAACAGTAATTCCTGCAACAGGCATAGTTCCTGAACTTGTTGGACCTCCTGCCCATTGTCCACAACATATACTACAATTGCAATATGCTGAAATTACATAATCACCCATATATTCACCTTGTTTTCCAGTTAATAAAGCTGCACCACTACTGCCTGATAAATTCTCATAATTCTCTTCCTTAGAAAACTTAACAAACCATGTATCAACATAAGTCAATTCCATTTTATCTTGCACATTTTCATTTATAACAGTTTCCGAACTAATTGTTCCTCCTGAACCATCACTAAATGATACACTCTTAGAAGTTGTCATCTTAGTAGTAGTAACATTATCTTCTACAGCTAATATTAATTTAGAATTTAATGCTAAATCTGTAAAATCAAACATAAAATCTCTATTTTTAACATCAATATAATAATCCATCAAATATTCAAAAGGTGTAGTATATTTATCAACAGTAGACCTATAATTAATAGGAGAATTTTTAGAAATAGTTACACCATCATCACTTGAATAACTCCATTTAGCAGTAATTAATTTCCACTCACCATCTAATGTAAAATATTCCAAAGCCTTAGTATCATTATCTGACACAAGTTTATCAAAATCTGATTCTGGTATATATTTTAAATCATAAATTTTAGAATTTATAGCTGTTGTAACAGAACCTACTGTAGCACTATTTCCACCCACTGAAGCACCATCTCCATAAACTATTTTAGAAATATCAACAATATTTTGTCTTGCCTTTGCTGTATCAGATAAACCAGAAGACATTACAACCAAAACATAAGGAGCATTATCTTTAAAAACAATTGCCGCATCATTTTCCACAGTATCTAACTCACCTGTTTTATTAGCTGTTTGTACTCCACTTGGCACACCATCCGGAATTTTAGAACGCAATTGCTGAGCTTTTAAATAAGCCATCATCTGCTCAGACGCTTCATAACTTACACATTTATGATTATATATATTTTCCAATATCTTAGCAGCATCTTTAGAAGATGTATAATTATCACCATTTGCATTACTTTTAAGCATATATCTATTCAATTCAGTATTTGTATACCCATTACTTCTAATGTAATTATTTATTTTATCAAAACCTAATCTATCAATCATTCTATTAGTAGCAAAATTCTCACTTTGTGTAATCATTAATTTTATATCTGAACTAACTTCTGTAGGAACCATATTTCCTTTAGCCATTTCATCATAAGCAGTAGCCATAATAAACAATTTAATAACACTAGCTGATTGCATCTTAGCATCTGCATTTACAGAAGCAATATCACTATTACTTGTCAAATCTTTAGCATAAACACTCCATGTTCCAGAAGCAGCACTCTTTAAATATTCTTCCACTTCACTTTGTTTACTTGTATTTGATGATGAAGCACTTGAATTATTACTATTATTTGTATTTGAATTATCACCATCTTTTTTAGTATTATTACTATCTGTTGTATCTGTTGTACTAGAAGATGTACCTGCCACATCTTCTCGATTCTCTATAGTCTTTACATTTGTTAAATCTGCTTTCTCAAAATGCTGTGTATCACCCGTATAACTAGAATTTCCTAACCATGTCCAACCATATTTAGTAAATATTTTATAAATCTCAGAATCTGGTGTAATACAAGCTGCCTTTTCAGTATCTGACCAACCCTCCTGGCTCTTTCTCTCTTTTACATATTTTTTAGCATTATCATGGCTAAATGAACCATCTGGATTTATATAAGGATTTATTTGTGGATTTATATCTATAGCCTGTCCTAAAGCATGTTTAGATACTGTATTCTGCACACCATCATTAGTAACAACTTTTCTGTCATTAAATGCTGATGTATTATTAGCTTCTATTGAAGCATAATCCAACGCATCACCTGTTAACTTCTTACTACCTGAAAAATTATCTATTAATTCCATTTTTTCAATAGGATACTTAATCTTGTATAATTCCTGGAAAATAAGTAAAACTTCATCAGCTAATTTTTTATTAACAACCATATGTCCCTGTTGAACACTACCATTAAAATCAAAATAAGGTATTGTCAAATATGACAAGTCACTATAATCCACACCAGAAAAATGTTGCATTGAAATTCCTTCCATTTGCTTTTTAACACTTTCTGGTATATCTTCTTTTGTCCCTAATCCTCCTGTCACAACCGTAGTAGTTTGAGTTGCACCAGTACCTACATTTGTAAGTGCTCCTATTGTTTTATTAGGTGTAACTCTTCTTATACGTATTGCCCCTTGAAAACCATCTTGTCCTTCACCAGTATCTTTTGCTATTATAAGAGGTGCTACTGAAGATGATGAAGAGCCACCACCATTTAATATCGCACTCTTTATATTATTCCACAAAGTTTTATAACCATTTATTGTAGGATGAGTACCATCTGAACCTATTTCAACTCCACTTGTAGGATCTATAAATTTTATATAAGAAGAATTAGAGGTACAAAATTCTTTCAATTGCGAAACATAACTTTTAAATTCTGAAGTATTTGAATCCTTATCTGGTAATAAATTATCAACATAAATAGTAACATTAGAAAATGTACCATGTAATTTTTCCAAAAGCTGTTTCATATAACTTATACCGTAATCATAATCATTTGTACCAAGCATAATATTTATACCTTTAACATCACTAACAGATGAAATCTCACTATAGTGATCTAGCCAATACTTAGAACCAACGCCCACAACAGCTCTAACAGTACAAGTAGAATCAACTACATTAGCCTCTGATTTCATACCATCTGTAATAGAATCACCAATAAACAAAAATCCGTCTAAACTTGTAACTTTATTAGCAGAAGAAGTAGTTGTACCAGTAGAAGTAGTAGAAGAGCTATCACTAGAAGATGAACTAGCACCCATTCCATTATTATATTTAAAAGTCAAAGGATCAACCTTTTCCCCATCCTTTTCAATTTGAAAATGAACATGTGGTCCAGTTGAATATCCTGTACTTCCAGATAAAGCAATAACTTGTCCAGCTGTTACTTTATCACCAACAGAAACCTTTAATTGACTATTATGCATATATTTAGTAACATATCCATTACCATGATCAATTTCTATATAATTACCAGCACTATCAGAATACTGTGCAATAGTAACTGTACCATCCAAGCAAGCATACACATTTGTTCCTGTACTAACACCTATATCTATAGCGCCATGATTCGTTGATGCTCCAGCAGTAGGTGCCTCTCTTGGACCAAAATAAGAAGTTATTTCTGTTCCATCTGTTGGCCAATACAAAGTGCCACTAAAATCAGAACCACCTGAAGCAGCATTAGAAGACTCTCCTATTTTAACATCTGCCTCTTTACCAATCTTACCACCCAAATTAGGATATTGAGTATACAACTCTGCATCAAGCATCTTCTTAATAACATCTTTTTTCACATACTGACGACTACCTTTATTATATCTTTTAACAACCTCATCTAATTTCTCATCAATACCTTGCTTATATGCCAAATAATAGCCATCATCAGCATTACCAGCAACACAGATAAGATCCGATATATTATCTATTCCCATAATTTCATAAATGTCAGCCGGATTTTTAACACTTTCAACTAAATCTGCAATCCAGCTAAAAGCCGTATGAACCATACACACCAATAAAAATATTGGTAAAACCTTCATTACGAAAATAATAAAAGTTTTAGTAAACCATGCAGCCATTTTAGCCTTTATTTTACCTTTAGTTTTGCCTTTTATTTTTCCTGTAAAATTATTTTTATTATTATCATTTTCTGCCAATTACCTCACCTCACTTTGCACAACTATTATTCCTTAAGATTTACTTCTATTTTTCCATTATTACTACCAAAATAAACAAAATTATCATCTAAATAAAAATCTTCAAAAACCATTTGCTTAATTCCTATTTTTTCGCGATAAGAATCACTAAACTTAATTTGTAATTGTTTTGTTTCACCTGATGCAACTTTTAAATCTTCATCTCTATTTTCATACAATAAAGATTCAAATTTAACATTATTCTCATCCACAATATATGTAGTATCCGTTTTTTTCCTAGAATCTAAAAGCACTGTAGACTGTCTATCATTTTTTATACTAATTGTATATACACTATAATCCATATATACAATTCGATCCTTCACTGTAATTGTTACATTATCCTTAGAACCTGTTTTATTTATTTCTACTTTTCCAACAAATCCATTTATATTTAATCTATACTGACCATCTTCTTCTATAACACTAAAATAATCTTGAATATAATTTTGTGAAGAACCTGTACCTGTGGCTAACATATCATCAAAAATTTTAACTAAATATATATATGAATCAGAAGAAGTCCAAGACTGAAAACTATATCTTTTTGATGTTGAAAACTTTGTTTTATAATATTGTTCTTCAAAAATAAATTCATCAGGATACAATACATTTTTGCAATCATTTGAAAGTAAACCATAAGCCTTTGCAGGCTCATGGTTTTTACAATAGCTTAAAAAAGTTTCTATTAAATCACCAAAATCATTTTTCTTAGTTCCAGATACTTCACCACCTGAAACCAATGATTTACTTTCATTATGATATTTATTTTTTTCCACATCATTAGCTTCTTCAGCTATCTTTTCAGATTCTTCTATACTTTTTTGTTTATATACATTGTTAAATAGTGAAATCATGACCAAAATGAATATTATTACAATAATAGTTAAAAATACTTTTCCTCTGTTTTGATTATAAAATCTTATCCACTTGTTCATATTTTATCACTTTCCTTCCTAAATAAAGTTAAAAAGAATTTTTTATACATCTGCTATTTTAGTTATTTCTTTAACCCAATTTTTAGCCATATCTGATGTAATAGCACTATTTTCACTCATTAATCTCTTTTCAAGAGCATTTTGAGCAGAATCATTATTCTTCAAGTTCTTACCTCTACCTTGAGCAATTTGTGCCCTTGCAATTGCTTGCTCATCTGACCAGCCCTTATCTTGTGCCATAGTTCTAGCATTGTATATAATTCCAATATCAGTAATACCATGATCAAGATATTTTTGAGTTTGTTCATCATTTATAAATGCCTTAGCTTCTTTTGCAGATTGAATATTTTTAGCATTTTTCATTAAATACTTATAATTTTCCTCTTTTTTCTTCCACTCTTTATCAAATTTAGCCTGTCTCTTTTGTTTCAATTCTTCAGTAGTATACGCACCTTCTCTAAAATCTTGAGCTGTCTCTTCCGCCATATTATCAAAAGCTGAAACACCTTTACTTCCCAATCCTTTAGCACCAGCCGCAATCATTGTTCCACCTGTTGCCAATATAGAACCAGCTTTATCTCCAGAAACAACTGCCGCAGCTCCTACAGCTGTTCCCGCAGCAGCTGTCACAGCAGCCGCAGCACCACCTCTTATAAGTGCATGTGTTCCTTTAACAGCAGCCTTTTTAGCAACCTTGTAAACATTTTCTGGTGCAACTGCTCTTTTTACATCTCTAACCTTTCTACTAGCTGCATAAGAAACACCATCTTTAATTCTTCTACGCATACTTCTCTTTGGTGTACCTTCTGAAACAATTCTTCCAATATCATCATCACTATCTAAAGTTGGTGATGGCTCTGGCATACTTGGATTTTCATTCATATTTGCATTTTGTTGACCATTATTTGTATTTTTTGTTCCTTCATCTATATTGTTGTTATCATCTGCTCCATTAGGATTTCCAGCCAATTCACTAATTCTATCTCTTTCTGTTCCCTTAGTATTTCTATTTTTCATTTCATCTATTTCAGCAATATGAGCTCTTGCATTTTCTCTATCTTTTTCACTCAAATCTGGATTATTAGCCTCTCTTTCCCAAGCGCTTCTATCCATATCTAACTTATCCAAATCTTGTTGACTCAATGGCTTATCTCCACCAAGAGGATTATTAACTCCAGTCTGACTTCCACCATTTTGTTGAGAATTTTGATTATTTTGTTGATTTCCACTTGCTTCATTTCCATTATTAGCCTGTTGATCATACTCTTTTCTTGCAGGACCTCCAGCAAAAGCTCCTGATGCAGTACCTGCCGCAGAACCTGCCGCACCTGCTGCACCTCCAACTACTGCACCTCCAGCTACTGCACCTGCTCCTGTTCCAGCAGCCAATGTAGCCATTGAATCCATACTTGTACCTGGGTTTTTACCTCTGCTTATCATTTTACTTACATCATCAGCTCCAGAAGTAGCAAGTTTATTACTTGAACCACCTTTTCCACTAAGTTTTCCTACAACATTACCTATACCTTTCATAGCCAAAGCTCCACCTGCCATTGCAGCTAATCCTGCTGGTGTCTTAGCCTTATCTAATCCGAACATCTGCTTTACAAATTTTTCAGCTGATGTTAAAAATGCCATAGCAACAATCGCATAAAGAGGATTTGACACTGCTAAATCAATTGCACTTCCTATAAACACTGAATACAATATCAAATGTATTGGTTGTATAATAGCATTCATTGTATATTCCTTAAACCACATATCAAAAGCTTGGGCTTTACCATCTTTTACTTTATCAATAGGATAAGTCAATGCAACCAAAGGTGCAATCATTGTAAAAAACGCCATATACAAAAACCTCTTAAAATATGTAAATGTAAACATTACTGTATACAAAACTAAAGCTAAATACATAATAGTATATGCTGTACAATTTCCAAAATCAGGGCTTTGTGCCATAAATCTAACATAACCAACTAAGTTAGTATTAAATTTCACATCTGAACCAGTTACTTTAACTGCTATTGGTTTATTTATAGTATTATCAAGCATTTCTGTAAATTTATCAGTTAACATCATAATTCCAGACATTATAAAATGTATTATAAAAACTAAACACAACGCAACTAACCAATCCTGCAAATTTTCCTTATATTTAGCCTTATCAGTTGCAGTAGAACTTATAACAATACGTATACCCAAATAAACTAAAACTGTTAAAAGTCCAACAACCGCAATATTTCTAAAAGCCTTATACCATGAACCTATAGTATCTCTTATACCATATCTGTCGCTACTTGCTGCAGACACCGCCTTTTTTTCACTATCACTATCTGAACTAGCACCTACTTCAACTCCTGTAAATTTATGAGGTCTAATAAAATCCACATCTAACATAGCAATTTTATTAGCAAATATATTTTCTGGACAATACAAAAAGTTTGGTATTTTCCAATCCGTCCATAAAAATCCGTCCAAATCATCACTACTAACCTCTCTTGTAGCTCCAGCTTTACTCTTATCATATTTTAGCCACGAATCACCATTACTCAAATTAGGGTCATCTTGAGAAAGCATTGAAGAAGTAATAATTTTTTCTGTTCCCAACATAAAATGATTTAAAGCACCCATCACTACATCTCCAACAGAAGCAACCATATTAACTAATTCCTTTAACAAGTCACCTGCTATTTCACCAAAACTAAATGCTTTAGAATAATTTGGTATAGAAAAATTCAGAACAATGATTATCAGCAAAACAATAAACATCTTTTGATTATTCTTTTTCTTCGTACAAAATTTCATTTTTTATCTCATCCCTTTCCTAAGACATTTGTCAAATCAGAAACTTAAATTTTCCAACTTTCTTCATTATTTCATACCATTTTTCATCTTCTGCATTCTAACCATTTTATTAACATTTGTTTCAACAAACTCAAACTCTTTTTGCGTAGGAGTAATTTGAATAATAGCCGTTTCTCCACCAACTTTTAGCAAGCCCTCACCTTTTAAACAATTAATCAAAAATCCTGCTTCACCATCACTAAGTTTAAATACTTCTTTTAAATATTGAATTTCTGACTTATCTTGAGCCAAAAACAATTTTGTATCAGACGAAGTTAAAACTGCTTGTGCCTCTGGTTTTTCATAAAAATCCTGAAATCTTTGAGAAATAATAGCAAGAGAAACATTTCTTTTTCTAGCACGTCTTGCCATTTTATTTAAAAAATCTACTGCCTCTGGATAAGGTAATAACATCCAAGCCTCATCAACTAAAACTCTTTTTTGTTTTGCCTTTGTCCTATCCTCACTATTTTTCTTAACATATTTTTCCCAAATCCAAGAAAGCAATATTTGTTGTGCAAGAGGTCTAGCAAATCTTTCCTCCAATTGAGAAATATCTAAATTTATAAAAGGAGCTCCATCTAATAACTCAAATGTTGATTGACCATCAAAATATGCCATCTGACCATTATACTCTCTAATATATTGTTTCATAACCTTTAGCAAATAACTATAATGAAAACTATAATCTTTATTGTCATTCATCATCGCCTTTCTCTCTATTCTTTTGTACCAACTACCAATTGTAGGCATTTCCTTTTTCTCACTATAAAGTCTATCACCCTTTTGTAAATCTGTTCCCTGTTTATACAAACTATTAGGATCACTAGTGATTCCTAAACTTTCATACTCTTCTGCAACAGATTCAGCTATAACTTGTTTTGTAAGCTCATTAACATCTGTACTTCTTGTACTACCCTTTGCCATAGTAACTAAAGCTTGAGTAACATCCTCAACTTTATTTTCAACATTTAAAACTATCTTTTCCCTACCAGTAATTTCATCTTTTACTCTCTCAGGTTCAATATCAAACAAATTTATAACAGTTTTAGAATTTGGACTAATAACCACATTAATTCCACCCAAACTATCAGCAACTATTGTATACTCACCTTCAGCATCCAAAGCCAAACTTTCAATTCCCATTAAAACTGAAGAACGTGAAATCAAAGTTTTCATTGTTACTGATTTACCAGCACCAGACTTAGCAAATATAACCATATTATAATTTGTTAAAGAAGGTGCAAAATTATCAAACAATATTGGAGTACCAGTTTGTTTATTAAATCCTAACGGAACTCCTGAAGGATGTCCAACTTCTGAAGTAGTAAATGGAAAAACAGTTCCCATAGAACGACTATCAAAAGAATGTATTTTTTTAACTTTATCATCCATAAAAGGCAAATTTGATTTAAAAGCATCTTCCTGGATTCCCCAAGCACTTTTAATATTTACCAAAGATTTTGACATTTCAGTTGCCAACATTTTTGTAAGTCTATCTAAATCCTCTAAAGTATATGTATATAATGTTGATATAACAGAAGCCTCATACATTTTATTAAACCCTGCCGCAATTTCATCTCTTAATTGTTCTGCCTCAAATCTTTTTTGTGTTAATGTACTCTCTCTATTTATATTACCTCTATCTGCTGCAACAATTCTTTCTGTTTCCAATTCATTTATAACCTTATTCAACTCATTTTGAGATTTAGCTTCTGAAACTGGACTTATATAAATAGATGTATTTATATCTCCAAAAAAGTATAAATCCCTAAATAATTCTGGAAAAGTACACATACGTGGTAATGTTGATATAAAAAAACTTCTAGCATATTTTTTAACATTTGATATTATTTCTAAATGATCTATTTTTGAAGCATCAATACCTGCAGGTGCAATTAATTCTTTTATAGTTCTCTTTTTCAAAAATTCAACTTCTTCTGTTCTATTTATCTGATTTTGCTCTTCCTCTAGTTGTAGTTCCTTTTTCTTTTTTCTCATTTTGCTTACCTCCCTCTTTCTTTTGTTTATCCTCTTCCGTAATCTCTTCAACTGCTTTTTTAGCAACATCTACACCAATAACTTTTTGGTTTTCTTCTAATATCATTTTTGCCATTTGGCTAATTAAATCATCCATTCTTTTCTCTTTTTCTTCTGCTAATTGTTCTGCTTTTGATTTAGCTTTAACTTTTGATATTGCATCATTTGCCAAATCAATTGCACCATTTTTAATCTGTTCATCTAAAACTTTTATTTTCTTTTCAAAAATATCAGGAGCTACAGAATATAAATCTTCATAACCTGCCTGTATTGCTTTATCAACTCCAAATATCTCAAAATCATCTCTATTATATGCAACATATAATAATTCTACTAATTCACTAGAATCCAATATTTTACCATTTACTGAACATCCTGATAATGTTCTAATTAAAGCTTGAGCTTTTGTATATAATTCTGAAAAAGCCATATTTCTTAATTCTTCTACATCATAAGATGTACTACCAGCTTCCTCAGGCATATATGCTAATATAACATAATATTTTTTGTTCAATATATTTCTATTTAAACTCATTCTTTCTGTATTTTCCACAATATCCCTAGCATATTCATATAAATTTCTTTGTTTTGTTAAATTAAAAAACGCTGCATCTAATTGTTGTTTCGTATATTCTTCACTTTGTACCATTCTATTATAATCATATATTGTTCTATTATATTTACTTTCAATTTCTTTTAATTTAGCTTTATAACCTTGTATACTACTTTCCAAATTTATTGTTCTTGTTTGAATATATATTTGGATTGGAAATCTTAAAGTATTCAAAAATTGTTGAAATCCCTCTTCTACACCTACTTTTTCCATTTGTGACATTAAATCGTAATTTATACCTTGACACTCTATAACCATAATATAACGTTTACCATTTTTCTGAACAATCATATTATCTTCTACGCCATTAAATTCCATAAAATCAAAAATTGATTGTTTATTATATGATGTCGTCCCACTTATATTTTCCTTTTTCTCGTCTTTTTTTAATTTTTTACTTCCTTCATTTAATTTTGCATTTTTTATTTTATTTTTTTTATGTACTTTTATTTGTACAATTATAAATATAATAACAAATATTACTAATAATATAATTGCTAAACCTAAAACAACTGTAAGTATTTTTGTTATATCATTATCCATTTTCTTTTCCTCCCTCTTCTTCTTTTGTTTTTTCATTTTTTGGTTCTATTGTATATAAATAAACTTTATTATGTTCCATTTTAAATTTGAAAGCTCTTCTTATAACATCATCAATATTTTCTCCACCTGTTTTTCTTGTTATTTCAAAAGCTGTAGTATCAGGTACTTTAAATGTTGCTATAACAAATCCTATTAATCCAAATATTGCTAATATAATAATTCCTACAGTTTGAAGGTTTAATGCATTAAAAACTAAATAAAATATAAATCCTATTGCTATCCCTATAAACGTATATATTAAAGCTTTTGTTGAAAATACATATAGTATTCTTCCTTCACCTTTTACATTCCTTGGTATATTATAAGTATTCATATACTTCTTCCTCCTTTTTCACCCATTTACACTTAATATCATTATACCAAAAAAACGCAAAAATTGTAAGATTTTTGCGTAAAAAAGTATAATTTATTTAAAATTTAATATATTTGTAATATTTATGACATAGAGAAATTTAAAAAAAGTTTACCAATATCAATTTATGTAAATTGTTTTATTTTTATATTCTAGGAAGTTTAGAGAACTTTACTAGAATATAAAAAAATCACCTCATCGAACTATAACAAGTCCTCTTCGGTGATTTTTTCTTCCTAAGCTGTTGTCCAACCATTGAAAAATTCGTAAATACTCTGTGCAAAAACTGAAGCTGTAAATACCAAAGCTGCACCAACAACATAAGGTATTAAACTCTTCTTATAATCTGCTTTTTCTTCTGCACTACCCATTAAGTATTTAATACCAATTACTGTTAAAACAACAACTGATAAAACAATTCCTATAGCTTGGAAAACTCCAACTAATTTTTTACCAGCAGTTGATATAGCATCTGTTTTAACCTCATCTGCTTTTATATCTTTCGGAGTTATATTAGCTGCTAAAGATATTACATTAACCATAGAAACTAACATAATTGTCAACATTAAAACAGCAACTATTTTTTGTATTTTTTTAACATTCATTTTATAGCCTCCCTTTCATTTTTTATAATTTATTTATATTTAAAAAATTTTAAAAACTACATAACTTATTATATTTTACCATAATTCAACAAAATTTGCAAGTACATTAATATAATAAAATTTTAACATTACATTTTTATAATAAACTAAAGAACTTCATTTGTCAAGTCAAATATAAGTTGTGGAAGCCATGATCCTGTAAATATTATAGCCGCTCCAATTGCATAAGGCAACAAAGATTTCTTATATTCAGCTTTCTCCTCTACACTTCCCATCATAAATTTCAATCCAATCGCAGTTAAAATAACAACCGACAAAATAGTTCCAACTACTCTTAATATTGAAAAAACTTTTTTCATTCTATCAGTATATTTTTTCGATTTACCTGTTGATGTTCCCGCATAACTATTTAAGTCACCTAAACCTATGTCATCTGCATAACTATAATTTGGAATAGCTGAAACACAAAACACAAAAAATATTATTAAAAAAGAAATTATTATTCCGTGACCTTCTCATATTATCACCATCTTTCCATTCTCAACTAATTTTATTATAATATATATTAAAAATAAAAACAATAGTTTTAAACAAAAAAATATTGCAAAATGCACTTATATAGATACTTTAGTCCATACAAAAACTTCCTGCATTTTTATAATTTTATAATTTAACATTAAAAAAATGGCCTCTTATTAAAAAGACCACTTTTAAACTTTTTTATTTTATGCAATTATACAAGAAAGATATTACTGCCATTGCAATTATAAAAATTATAATCACCTTTCCTATAAAAAAATTCCATAAAAAACTTGCAGCAATAATTAATGCAAAAACCGCTACCAATAAGCTTATCATAACATTTACCTCCTTAGGTTTTATTTATATTAACATTATATCACTTTTTTCTCTATTTATCAACATATTAAATTTGTTGCATAACTTCTATAACTAACTTCCAAACTCCAAATGCACCAAAAATAGCTATACAGCCAACCACATATACAATCAAAGCTTTCTTTACATCTGCCTTTCCATCTACACCAGCTAACATAAACTGTATTCCTAAAGCTAATCCTACTACAACAGCAACACCTATACCTATTTGTAATGCTATATTATAAATTGTAGATGAAAAATCTTGCAAACTTTTTGAATCTATTGAATCGCTTTTGCTATTAGCAACAAAGTTATCCGCATCTGCAATCATATCATCTAATGTTGAACTAGCATTTCCAGCTGAAACTATTCCAGGTTGATTATATATTTTATTATTTTTATCTTCTCCATTAACTTCTTCTTTTACAGAATCCTCTGTAACTTGATTTTCATAAATAGTAGGCTTTTTATCTAATTCTTTATTTGCTTCAGCATACATTGTCATCAAGTCTTTATCTGCCTGTGTCTTCTTACTATTTAATTTATCCATTTCATTTATTTTATCAAGAATTTGTTGATATATTTTCTTTTTATTATTTTTATCTTTTTCTTTAGCTAATTTATTATAATATAAATCTCTTACCTCTTTATTCTTTTGTTGCCAAGTTTTATCATCAATCTTACCACTACTATTATCACTTTTCTCTCTTGTTTGTATTAAATTAGTAACATCATCAATAATTCCACTTTCTGAAGGAAATATAGTAGGACCTCGACCCTCTTTTGCTAAATCTTTTTCCTTTTTTGTTGGACCAGCAACAAATCTTTTCAATTCTTTTGTTGTTAATTTTGATTGATCTTTTGACCATGTTGCTATAAAATAATTATAAAAAGCATCCCATGGACCATCAGCTTTATAACCTTTATATTCATCTGCAAAAACCACAGTTAAATTTCCCATAATAAATGCAAAAATAAAAAAAATAAATATAATTTTCAATCCTTTTTTCTTCATATAATAATCCCCCTTTTAATCCATTTTTATATTTGTTTCATAACTTCTATAATTAACTTCCAAATTCCAAATGCTCCAAAAATAGCTATACAACCAATAACATAAACTACTAATGCCTTCTTTACATCTGCTTTTCCCTCTACACTAGACAACATAAATTGTATTCCTAAAGCTAACCCTACTACAACAGCAACACCTATACCTACTTGTAATGCAATATTATAAATTGTAGATGAAAATTCCTGCAAATCTGTAGCATTTATAGTCTTTCCTTTCGAATCTGAAATAAAAGAATCTGCATCTGTTATCATGTCATCTAATGTAGCACTTGCATTTCCAGCCGATACTATTCCAGGTTGATTATAAATTTTATTATTTTTCTCTTCCTCATCTTCTTTTTCATCATCACCAGTGAGAGTATTATGATTTTTAGATTCCTGTTCATCTCTTTTTGAAGAATTATCTTTTGTAGTCTCCGCCTTTGTTTCTGCTTTTTCAAATTCCTTTGCTATATCTTTTTTTCCCGCTTTTTTGAATGTATTCTTAAATTCAGTCATTTTAGATTTCACAGAATCAACTAAAGTAGTGTTATCTGTTTTCTTTTTTTGCGAATATAACGCACTATATATATCAGCTGCATACTTTTTATTTTTAGGATCTAATCTATTCGCCAAAGTCTGAGATATTTCTGCTAAAAATTTAGCATCATCATCATCATCTACTTTGGAATCATACTCTATTTGTAAATATTTATTTACCCATGCTACTGCATTTTCTGAATTAATATTTAAAGTGCCATCATCTAAAACATATGTAGTATCATTCACAAAATCAGTAATTGTCATCGCTTTAACTTTCGTTGCTAACAATATAAAAAATATAAATATTATTATCATAAAAATAATCTTTTTCTTCATATTTCTATTCCTTTCAAAATGCAATAATCTAATTATATTATAGCAAAGTATAAACTTTTTTACAATATTTTTCGACATAAAAACATGTTAAAAATGTTGTATTACAATTGATGTGAAACAAAATAAATAAAATTGAATAAGTGAT
>ENA-OWRJ01002015-OWRJ01002015.1-human-gut-metagenome-genome-assembly--contig:-NODE-2015-length-18898-cov-6.593642_pt1 | contig 18898 bp, 16 predicted proteins | sample MGYA00248269_ERZ651897 | MGnify/ENA primary metagenome ERZ651897 (study PRJEB26924, sample SAMEA4378252) | human gut metagenome | biome: human gut; feature: human-associated habitat; material: faeces...
GCAATTACTATAGTTCTCTGACGGCAGAAATCACTATGTAGTGGCTGCAAAATACTTAGTATTCTTTGACATAATAAGCAATATGTGACAGCATGACAATTTTTGATGTGCAAAGTTTGGGTTATTTATATAGAAGAAAGGATTCATATGAATACAATAGAATTGATCGATCGTTTGGAGCAGGAAAAGTCCTTGCAAAAAGAGGAGTGGATCACTCTGGTTGAGAGTGCAAGTGAAGAAAACCGTGAATATGCGGCGCATAAGGCGCGGACACTCGCAGACCGATATTATGGGAAAGAAATATATGTGCGTGGTTTGATCGAATTCACGAACTATTGCAGAAATGACTGCTATTATTGTGGTATTCGATGCAGCAACAAAAAGGCGAATCGCTATCGTTTATCTGAGGAAGATATTTTAGCGTGCTGCGAAGAAGGAGACCGTCTGGGCTTTCGGACGTTTGTGCTGCAAGGTGGAGAAGATCCTTATTATACCGATGACAGAATTGCGTCCATGGTGCGAGAGATAAAAAAACGTTATCCGGAGCATGCAGTAACGCTGTCGATCGGAGAGCGGGAAAGAGAAAGTTACGAACGATTTTTCGAAGCGGGAGCAGACCGTTATCTATTGCGTCATGAAACTGCCAATGATACGCATTATCGCAAACTGCATCCGGAGAGTATGTCGTTAGCACATCGTAAGCAATGTCTTCGTACATTAAAAGAAATCGGCTATCAGACAGGATGTGGCTTTATGGTAGGAAGCCCCGGACAGACAGCGGCAGAGCTGGCGGAAGATTTTCTGTTTATTCACGAGCTGCATCCGGAGATGATAGGGATCGGCCCGTTTATACCGCATCAAGACACGCCGTTTGCGAATGAAACACAGGGAACTTTGGAACAGACATTATATTTGCTCAGTTTGCTGCGTATTATGCAGCCGGATGTATTGCTTCCAGCGACAACAGCGTTGGCGACCATTCATCCACGGGGACGTGAACTTGGTATTTTGGCAGGAGCTAATGTTCTTATGCCAAATTTGTCTCCGGTGGCAGTGCGCGCAAAGTATTCCTTATATGATGGAAAGGTATGTACCGGGGACGAGGCAGCAGAATGCCGTAATTGTTTGGAGCGGCGTGTAGAAAGCGTTGGGTATCATACAGTCGTTGCGCGGGGCGATAATATCTCCATACTGCGGTAGCAGTATGGAGATATGGCAACTTTGTGCCATAGGCACAAAGTTTGCGAGTGGGAGAATAAATGAATGATAACTGCGGTAGCAGTATGGAGATATGGCAAATTTGTGCCATAGGCACAAAGTTTGCGAGTGGGAGAATAAATGGATGATAACTGCGGTAGTAGTATGGAGATATGGCAAATTTGTGCCGTAGGCACAAAGTTTGCGAGTGGGAGAATAAGTGAATGATAACTGCGGTAGCAGTATGGAGATATGGCACCCTAATCTTTAAAAAATAAAAAAAGTATATAAACCCTATTGACATACTAGGAATATAGTAGTATACTCAGTTCATCACTTGAAACAGACAGTGCAAGACGCCTCATATTATGCGGTGTCAGAGAACATGTGAAATTAGTACAGAAAAGGAGTTTGAAATATGGCAAAGTTAAAGAGAGAAGACAGAAATTTGAAGTTTGAGACATTACAGTTGCATGTTGGTCAGGAGCAGGCTGACCCGGTTACGGATGCAAGAGCCGTACCGATTTATCAGACATCTTCCTATGTATTTCACAATAGTGATCATGCAGAGGCTCGTTTTGGCCTGAGTGATGCAGGTAACATTTATGGACGTTTAACAAATCCGACAGCAGATATTTTTGAGCAGAGAATTGCAGCACTGGAAGGTGGTGTCGCAGCACTTGCAGTAGCATCCGGTGCAGCAGCAATTTCTTATACATTGAAGACATTGGCACAGAATGGTGACCACATTGTATCAGCAAGTAATATTTATGGTGGTACCTACAATTATCTGGAGCATACACTTCCTCAGGATGGCGTGCAGACTACATTTGTAGATATTGCAAATTTTGATGAGGTTGAGGCAGCAATTCAGGACAACACCAAAGCGGTTTTCATTGAGACATTAGGAAATCCAAATTCAGATGTTGTTGATATTGAGGGCATTGCAAAGATCGCACATGCACACAAGATTCCACTTGTCATTGATAACACATTTGGAACACCATATCTGATCCGTCCGATTGAGTATGGTGCAGACATTGTTGTACATTCTGCAACAAAATTTATTGGTGGACATGGAACTACGATTGGTGGTGTCATTGTTGATAGCGGTAAGTTTGACTGGGAAGCATCCGGCAAATTTGCATCTTTGACAGAGCCAAACCCAAGTTACCATGGAATCAGCTTTACAAAAGCAGTTGGCTCGGCAGCATTTGTTACAAAAATCCGTGCTATCTTGCTTCGTGATACAGGCGCAACACTTTCCCCATTTCATGCATTCATTTTCCTACAGGGATTAGAGACATTATCTCTTCGTGTTGAGCGTCACGTGGAAAATGCATTGAAAGTTGTGGAATATTTGAACAATCATCCACAGGTAGAGCGCGTACATCATCCATCTGTAACGGATGATCCGGAGCAGCAGAGATTATACAAGAAGTACTTCCCGAATGGTGGCGGTTCCATTTTCACCTTCGAGATTAAGGGTGATGATCGCACAGCGAAAGACTTTATTGATAACTTGGAGATTTTCTCTTTGCTGGCAAATGTAGCAGACGTGAAGTCCTTAGTAATTCATCCGGCAAGTACTACACATTCACAGATGACGGTAGAGGAGTTAGAGGAAGTAGGTATATATAAAAATACGATTCGTCTTTCTATCGGTACCGAGCATATTGATGATATCATTCAGGATTTGGATGAGGCGTTTAAGGCTGTAAAATGATAGTAAATATACCGCATAATAAGTATTATGGGACATCGTAACATAAATGGGTATGGGAAGTTTGAGTAAGCAATTAAAAAATAATGATCACTAATAACATTTTTAATATAAGGAGGACACTAACATGGCAAAGATTTATGAAAGCGTTACAGAATTGATCGGAGGAACACCGATCTTGAATGCAAAGAATTTTGCAAAACAGGCAGGAGCTAATGCAACTCTTTTGGCAAAATTAGAGTATTTTAATCCGGCAGGAAGTGTTAAGGATCGTATCGCTAAAGCGATGATCGATGAAGCAGAGAAAAGCGGCAAATTAAAAGAAGGTTCTGTTATTATCGAGCCAACCAGCGGAAATACAGGAATCGGTTTGGCATCTATAGCAGCAGCGAAAGGCTACCGTATTATTTTGACAATGCCTGAGACAATGAGTGTAGAGCGTCGTAATTTGTTAAAAGCATATGGTGCTGAGCTTGTCTTAACAGAAGGCGCTAAGGGTATGAAGGGTGCTATTGCCAAAGCAGAAGAGCTGGCAAAAGAAATCGAAGGCGCATTCATCCCAAGTCAGTTTGAAAATCCAGCTAATCCGGCTGCACATCGTGCAACAACAGGACCGGAGATTTGGAAAGACACTGACGGAAAAGTTGATATCTTCGTTGCCGGTGTAGGTACCGGTGGAACAGTTACAGGTATCGGCGAGTACTTAAAAGAGCAGAATCCGGATATCAAGGTTGTAGCAGTAGAGCCGGCAACGTCTCCGGTTCTTTCTAAGGGAGAAGCAGGACCTCATAAGATTCAGGGAATCGGTGCAGGTTTCGTGCCGGATACATTGAATACTAAGATTTATGATGAGGTGTTACCAATCGAGAATGAAGATGCATTTGCAGCAGGTCGTGCCTTTGCTAAGGCAGAAGGTGTATTGGTAGGAATTTCTTCCGGTGCAGCATTGCATGCAGCAACCATTTTAGCCAATCGTCCGGAAAATGCATGCAAGAACATTGTCGTATTATTACCGGATACAGGTGACAGATATTTGTCAACTGCACTTTTTGCAGACTAATCAGTGATTTGAAGCAAGTTAAACTTCTTACAGTTGGTAATTTTTAATATAATTTTGAATGAGAGGCGGCAAAGTGTTGGCAATGAGATGTAGGTTACGCCGGTTGCTTTGCCGACCTTAATAAAAGATAGCAGACAATTAATAATAAAACCTAAAGATGAATAATTGTAAATAAAAAACCTAAGAGAAAAAGATTAAAACATACATAAGGGAAATGGTGTACCTAAAAAGCTTGTGATTAACAAAAAACTTCGCAAAGCAGACAAGAAATGGATCAAGAAACTGGCGAAGAAATGGAAAATAAAAGTTGTTGAGAAAAAATAAGCTAAGTCCTGCACCGTTACATGCAGCGGCATGCTGTCTAAATGAGAAATTTAATTCTTGACAAATACCCTACAGGGGTATATCCTAAGTGGAGATACCCCTGTAGGGTATTTTTTGCAGGAAATTTTTGGTTTCCTATGGTGTAGCTTGATATCGGCTATTTGTGCTGCAGACGTCACAAAGCAGCCTTGATCGCAGAGACGAACATATGCGAATAAAATCCGCATAGACAGGTAGCTTGCGATTTCTCTGACACGAAAGCGTTTGCGGAATGGAGAATAAATAATATGGCAGAAGAAAAACTTTGTCCATGTCACAAGACGAAGGTGCGAGATGATAAGGAGTATAAAGATCTGCTCAATCGTTTGAATCGTATCGAAGGACAGATTCGCGGCATTAAAGGCATGGTAGAACGGGATGCGTATTGCCCGGATATATTGATACAGGTAGCTGCAGCAAATGCCGCATTAAATAGTTTTAATAAAGTTTTATTGGCAAATCACATAAAAACCTGTGTTACAACGGATATTAAGGATGGGAAAGAGGAAACGGTGGATGAATTAGTAAAAGTCCTGCAAAAATTAATGAAGTAGCCGCAGGACAATCTATTCATGACAGGTAACTGTCAACGAAAGCTGATTTATTCATGACAGGTAACTGTCAACGAAAGCTGATCTATTTATGACAGGTAACCGTCAACGAAAGCTGAGTTATAAAATTCACAGAAAGGAAGGTTCAAATGCAGCAGTATATTGTAACAGGAATGAGCTGTGCGGCGTGTAGTGCCAGGGTGGAAAAAGCAGTCAACGCAGTTCCGGGTGTTACCTCGTGCTCCGTTAGTCTGCTTACCAATTCGATGGGGGTAGAAGGAAGTGCATCTGGTGATGCCATCATTGAGGCGGTACAAAATGCAGGATATGGAGCCAAAATAAAGGGTGCAGACGTGCAATCCGGGAATGCGCAGAATCAGGGAGCACTCGAAGAGGAACTTGTCGATCACACCACGCCGCTTTTGCGAAAGCGCTTGCTGTGGTCGGTCTGCTTTTTGCTAGTACTTATGTATTTTTCTATGGGGCATATGATGTGGAATTGGCCGGTGCCGAAATGGATGGCAGGGAATCATGTGGCGATGGGATTGACACAAATGCTTCTCACGATCATTATTATGGTGATCAATCAGCATTTCTTCATTAGTGGGTTTAAGAGTTTGTGGCATCGGGCACCTAATATGGATACGCTCGTAGCATTAGGTGCGACAGCGGCATTTGGATATAGCACATATGCATTGTTTGCCATGACGGATGCTGTGATGCGTGGCGCGGACAAGCAGGTTATGGCGTATATGCACGACTTTTATTTTGAGTCTGCGGCGATGATCTTGACATTGATCACAGTCGGCAAAATGTTAGAGGCGCGCTCGAAAGGAAAGACAACGGATGCGCTCAAAGGTTTGCTTAGACTTGCACCAAAGACTGCCGTCGTTGTACGAGATGGCGCCGAAGTGACAGTGGATATTGCCAGTGTACAAAAAGACGATATCTTTGTGGTCAGACCCGGAGAAACGATACCGGTGGATGGCATCGTGCTGGATGGCAATAGTGCGGTGGATGAATCGGCACTTACAGGAGAGAGCGTTCCGGTGGACAAGCAAAAGGATGACCCGGTATCAGCAGCAACGATCAACCAGTCTGGTTTCTTGAAATGCAGGGCAACACGTGTCGGTGAGGATACGACATTGTCACAGATCATTCAAATGGTTAGCGATGCAGCAGCAACGAAAGCACCGATTGCCAAGATCGCTGATAAAGTATCCGGAGTATTTGTGCCAACCGTGATCGTTATTGCAGCAGTGACGATGGTTGTTTGGCTGCTTACCGGCGCGAGCATCGGCTTTGCATTAGCCAGAGGCATTTCCGTACTGGTTATCAGCTGCCCGTGTGCGTTGGGACTGGCCACGCCGGTCGCAATCATGGTGGGAAACGGTGTCGGTGCGAAGCATGGAATATTGTTTAAGACAGCCGTGTCGCTGGAAGAGACTGGAAAGATGGATATCGTATGCCTCGATAAGACCGGAACGATTACAAAAGGCGAACCGCAAGTTACGGATATCGTTGCAGCGGAGGGCGTATCGATCGATGAATTACTGTTGTACGCATATTCGTTGGAGCAAAAAAGTGAGCATCCGCTTGCTAAAGCTGTCCTGAAATACGGACAGGAGAGCAACTTAACTTCAATAGAACCGCAAGAATTTATGGCATTGCCGGGAAATGGATTGTCAGCAATGTGCGATGGCGCAAAGATAATGGGAGGCAGTCGCAAGTTTATTGAGCAGACGATTTCACTCGAGAAAGTGTATAGCGATCGAATCAATTCACAGAATAAGAAATTCGATCGGCCGACAGAGCAGAAAAAGTCAATTGTGCCAGCTTCTGGTCGGTTGACAGAGCAGGAAAAGTCAATTGCGCCAGCCTCTGGTCGGTCGACAGAGCAGAAAGAACTGATCACACTGGTATCTGACCGCTTGGCGGGTCAGGGTAAGACACCACTCTTTTTTGCAAAAGATGGCAAATTGCTTGGTATTATCGCAGTTGCGGATGTGATCAAGGAAGACAGTCTTTCTGCTATTAAAGAGATGCAGGGTATGGGACTGCGGGTCGTTATGCTAACCGGTGATAATGAACGCACTGCGAAAGCAATTGGTGATCAGGTCGGCGTAGATGAGGTGATCGCCGGAGTGCTTCCGGATGGCAAAGAAGCGGTTGTCAGACGCTTGCAGCAATATGGTAAGGTTGCCATGGTTGGAGATGGTATTAACGATGCACCGGCTCTGACCAGAGCTGATATGGGTATCGCGATCGGCGCCGGAACAGATGTTGCCATTGATGCAGCAGATGTGGTTTTGATGCAGAGCAGACTTCGCGATGTGCCTGCGGCAATTCGCTTGAGCAGAGCGACGCTGCGCAATATTCACGAAAATCTGTTTTGGGCATTTTTCTATAATGTGATCGGTATTCCGCTGGCGGCGGGAGTATGGATCCCGTTGTTTGGCTGGGAGTTAAATCCTATGTTTGGTGCTGCAGCAATGAGTCTGTCCAGTTTTTGCGTGGTATCCAATGCATTGAGATTGAATCTCTGCAAAATATATGATGCCCATAAAGATAAAAAAAGAGCTGGAAATTCACAAATTCAGCCCAAAATAGTATATAATGAGGAGGAAACAACGATGACGAAAACAATGAAAATTAACGGAATGATGTGTGGACACTGCGAGGCAACAGTGAAGAAAGCATTGGAGAGTTTGGATCAGGTAACAGAGGCTGTGGTAAGCCACGAGGCAGGGACAGCAGTTGTTACGTTATCTGCAGACATCGCAGATGATGTATTGAAGCAGACAGTAGAAGCGAAAGATTACGAAGTGACATCCATTGAGTAATAGAGCATAACCCAATGTTGATACGGATCCCGGAGTGTACGTTTTTGTGGACAGGAAAGCATTCTCCGGGATTTTTTGTTTTAAAAAGTGAGCTTTTACTTTGCAAAATAAAAATACCTTGTGAGAAGGAAATTGCTGTACCATTACTATTTTATAAGGAGGAGAAATGCAGGCATTTATTACAAAACATAGGAAGGGGATCAAACGAATGTTGATCGGATGTGGGATTGTTATCATACTTAGTGCAGCCGTTATATTTGGCATGGATGTGTATGTGGTGCATTACGCCAAAGGTTATGTATATGAGACGGGGCAGGAAAACAGTATGCCAAAAGCCGACTGCATATTGGTATTAGGGGCAGGCATGAAGCCCAATGGGGAGCCCAGCTTAATGCTTCGTGATCGTTTAAATCGTGCGATCGAATTATACCGTGCGGGGGTATCGGATCGTTTCCTGTTGACCGGGGATCATGGCAGGAAAGGCTATAATGAAGTACAGGGAATGAAAGACTATATTATGGCGAATCTGGATGTCCCGGAGGATAAGATCTTTATGGATCATGCAGGCTTTTCAACGTATGAATCCATGTATCGTGCCAGAGATATTTTTGAGGTACATAATCCGGTTGTTGTCACGCAAAAGTATCACGCATATCGCGCGGTGTACGCTGCACGTAAATTGGGACTGGATGCTTATGCCGCACCGAATAAACGGATGAAATACCGTAATATCTGGATCTGCAAATTGCGCGAAGTGGCTGCGAGAGATAAGGAAGTGGTCAATCTGTGGATACAGCCAAAGCCGACTTATTTAGGAGATAAGATTCCAATCAGCGGAAGTGGACTGGCAACGAAAGATACACGCACTGACAAAACAGAAAGGGAAAGGTAATGACAATGAAAAAAAGCAAAAAAGTATGGAGATTGTTACTGGTATTGAGTCTGGTGATTGGCATGGCAGCAGGAGGTGTGCAATCGCAGGCGTACAGTGTTCCATCCAATATGAAATGGTGGACGAAAGATCGTTTCGGTATGTTCATTCACTTTGGAGCGTATTCCTATTATGGACATGGCGAATGGGCGATGCAGACCGAGGGGATTTCGAAGCAGAAATACCAGCAGACGGTAGCCGCAAAGTTCAATCCGGCCAAGTTTAATGCCAATGAAATTGTAAAATATGCTAAGCTTGCAGGTATGAAATACATCGTGATCACAGCCAAACATCATGAGGGAATGGCAATGTGGGATACGAACGTTGCCAGCTTTAAGGATTATACCGGTAAGACGATGTTTAGTCTGCAGCAGTATACACCATTTGGCAAAACCGGCCGTGATGTGCTGATGGAACTCAAAAATGCATGTGACAAAGCAGGAATCAAGTTTGGCCTGTATTATTCGATCATAGATTGGAACCATTCGTCGCAGACGATCAACGGTGATTTTACGAAGATGAAGTCAATGGCTGCACGCACAGCATACATCCGCGACATGAAGGCTCAGTTAAAAGAGTTAGTAGACCGTTATAATCCGGCAATTATGTGGTTTGACGGAGACTGGACTTATAGCAGCAAGGCGCCGACACTGGCAAAATGGTGGACGAAAGCAGATGGAAAAGATCTGTATAAATATGTAAAATCTTTGAAATCTTCTATATTAGTAAACGAGCGTGTCTGCCGTGGATTTAAGCTGGGTGATTTTGAGTGCCCGGAGAGAAGTATTCCGGAGAAAGCACCATCAAGACCATGGGAGACTTGTCAGTCCATGAACGATGCGTGGGGCTATAAAAAGGATTTGGAGAATTCATATCGAAGCTATAAATATTTAATCCGGGAATTGGTCGATGTTGCTTCTAAGAGTGGTAATTATCTGTTAAATATCGGACCGAAGGGTGACGGTACTATGACAGCGGGAAGTAAGAAAGCACTGCGTGGCATTGGTAACTGGATGAAGAAAAACGGCAGCAGTATTTATGCTACCTCCGGTAATCCGTTTGGTAAGGTCCCATCTTGGGGAACATATACCAAGAAAGGTAAAAATGTCTATGTACATGTGACGAAATGGCCTAAAAATAAAAAGCTGACAGTACGCAAGTACAAAAATAAAAAGCTCAAAAAAGTCTATTTGCTGGAATCCGGTAAAAAGATATCCTGCAAAGGCAATAAAAAAGGAAAGACGAAGGTGACCTTAAAGGTGACGAAGAAAGTACCTAATAAAAAAGATACGGTTATTGTGATGCAGTATAAATAGGTGTCCGTATAATGGCACAGCAAGACGGGCAGGCGTTTAGCGCATGAGATGTAGAGAAAATGATTCACTAGAAGATTAAGAGAAAGGAAGAAAATATGGAGATCGCACAATATATACAAGAAGGAAAAGCAGTACTTGGCATTGAGTTTGGTTCGACGCGTATCAAGGCTGTGCTGATCGGAGAACAAGGAGAACCACTTGCTTCCGGCAGCCACAACTGGGAGAATCGCTTAGAGGATGGTGTGTGGACATACCACGAGGAGGATATCTGGAATGGTTTGGCAGACTGTTATCGTTCCTTGGCAGAACAGGTGCAGCAAAAATATCAGGTAACAATCACCAAACTTGCAGCAATTGGTTTTTCGGCGATGATGCATGGATATTTGGCGTTCGATGCGAAAGGAGACTTCTTGGTTCCATTCCGTACTTGGCGCAATACAATGACAGAAGAGGCGGCAGAGCAGTTGACGGAACGGTTTGCGTTTAATATTCCGCAGAGATGGAGTATTGCGCATTTATATCAGGCAATTTTGAACGAGGAACCACATTTATCGAAGCTTTCTTATTTTACGACATTGGCGGGCTATGTACATTGGAAGCTCACAGACGAAAAAGTACTCGGCGTGGGCGATGCATCGGGAATGTTCCCAATCGACAGCGAGACGGGAGACTACGATAGTAAGATGATGGCACAGTTTGATGAGATGATTGCCGATCGTGGATACTCGTGGAATATAAAGGATATTTTGCCAAAGGTCTTGTCGGCAGGAGAGGAAGCCGGAGTGCTGACCGAGAGGGGAGCCGCGTTATTGGATCCAACCGGTTCTTTACAGGCGGGGATTCCGTTATGCCCGCCGGAAGGAGATGCCGGAACCGGGATGGTCGCAACAGATAGTGTAGGTGTCCGCACCGGAAATGTATCTGCCGGAACATCAATTTTTGCGATGGTTGTACTTGAACAGGCATTAAAACAGGTGCATACGGAAATTGATATGGTTACAACACCTTCCGGTGAGCCGGTGGCGATGGTACATTGTAACAATTGCACCTCGGACATCAATGCATGGGTCAACTTGTTCGGTGAATTTGCGGATTACATGGGCTTTTCGGTAGACACAGGAACGCTGTTTACAAAATTGTTCCAAAAAGCAGAGGAGGGAGCGGCCGATTGCGGCGGTCTTCTTTCCTATAATTATTTTTCCGGAGAAGGTGTGACTGCATTAGATGCCGGAAGACCACTCTTTGTGCGTAAGCCGGATGCGGCATTTAACCTTGCTAATTTTATGCGTACACATTTATATAGTGCGCTGGCAACCTTGAAGATCGGATTGGATATTTTGCAGCAGGAGCAGGTGCAAGTTGACAAAATGTATGGACATGGCGGCTTCTTTACGACCAAGGGCGTCGGACAGCGGATTACTGCGGCAGCAATGAATGCACCGGTTTCTGTGATGGAGACAGCCGGTGAGGGCGGTGCCTGGGGTATTGCGCTGCTTGCAGATTTTATGGTTCATAAGCAGGAGGGACAGTCGCTGGCACAGTATTTGGAAGATTATGTATTTGCCGGCAATGAAGGGACAACAATAGCCCCTGATCCGGAGATCGTGCAGGGATTTGAACAATTTATGGAATCATATCGTGGGGGCTTGCAGATTGAAGAAACTTCGTTACATTGGTAAGCAGATATTTTCGAATGGAGGACACTATGTTAGAAGAATTAAAGAAAAAGGTATATGAAGCAAATATGGAACTGCCGCGCAGAGGATTGATCACGTATACTTGGGGAAATGTAAGCGGGATTGATAGAGATACCGGATATTTTGTAATCAAACCCAGTGGCGTAGATTATGATAAGCTGCGTCCGGAAGATATGGTGGTCATGGATCTGGAAGGAAACCGTATCGAGGGAACGCTTAACCCATCATCGGACACGCCAACGCATTTGGAATTGTACAAAAAATATCCGGAAATCGGAGGCGTTGTGCATACACATTCGCCGGAGGCAACTTCGTGGGCGCAGGCAGGACGTGACATTCCGTTATACGGAACAACACATGCCGACTATTTTTATGGTCCGATTCCTTGTGCGCGAAGTCTGACACCGGAAGAAATTGGTGGAGAGTATGAGCGTAATACCGGACTTGTTATTATTGAGACATTTGAGCAGAGAGGACTGAATCCAATGCATACGCCGGGCGTACTCTGCACAAACCACGGACCGTTTACCTGGGGCAAGGATGCTGCTGAAGCAGTGCATAATGCGGTTGTGCTGGAGGAGGTTGCGAGCATGGCGATCCGAACAGAATTACTCAACCCTCAGGTACAGCCGGCACCGGATAGTATTCGTGACAAGCATTTTTTTAGAAAACATGGAGAAAATGCATACTATGGTCAATAGTATGATGTGAGGGGGGATCGCTGTGGAATTTGCATTGAAACAGGGGCGGGTGCTGGTGCTTGATGCAGCGGAAGCGAAGGAACGCTGGGAGAGTGCCAGCTTTTGGAATGAAATGGAATATATGCTGCAGTCTAACCGTATGCATTTTTCGAAAGCTGTAGTTCTTGCGGACGCTGTGGTGGGCGAAATTATGTGGCATCCGGAAGAAGCATATGACGGCAGGGCGGTCAGTATTATTTACTATCTTGACCGCAGCGAACTGGTTTTGATCGGACAAAAGACCAGACATGATCACTGGGAAAAACAGCTTCGCTCGCTGATCAGCGATGAAGATGATCTGTCGCCTGTACGTTTTTTTATCCGCCTTTTGGATGAATTATTAAAAGATGATATCAAACATTTGCAGAGGATCGAAGCAGGCTGCTTCCAGATGGAAGAGGAGATCCAGTCAGGGGAGAAGACGGATCCGACCGGATTAATGGCCAAATATCGCAAAATATTACTCAACAAGAGCTTTCAATATCAACAGATGATGGATATGAGCGATACACTTGTCGAAAATGTCAATGATTTCTTTGATGAGAAAGAGGTGATCTGTTTTCAGACATATGGACAAAAGGTAGAGCGGTTATACAATCGCTCTAAAATGCTTCGGGAATATATGCTGCAAATACGAGAATTACAGCAGCAGCGCTTGGATGAAGAACAAAATAGGATCATGCGTATCCTGACGATCGTCACGGCTATTTTTTCGCCGTTGACACTTGTGGCAGGGTGGTATGGTATGAATTTTGTTGGAATGCCGGAGCTTAAAAGTCATTACGGTTATCCTGTTGTGGCAATCGTGTGTGGTATCATCATTCTTCTTGAATTTATTTATTTCAAACACAAAAAAATGTTGTAAGAAGTAATGAATCCCCCTTAGGCAGATAAGGTAGATAACCAAAAGTCTGCTCAAGGGGGATTTAATTTGTGTTGATCCATTATTTTGAATAGGAAATTGCTGCTATGTAGCGTGACATCGCCAAGCAAGAATTGCTTTTAATTTGCTGCCTGTGCAATATTCATAGCGTGTGCTGCAACACGTTCCAGATCCATCAAAAGTTCTACGAACATCATACCCTGTTGTGAATTACATTTTCCCTTATTCATACGGACAATATGCTTTTCCTTCATGTCCTCGATCATGCGGTTTACATCTCGTTTCAAGGCATATACATGTGCGTATTTATCCTGATCCGGTGATACCATTTGGGCGTAAGCTTCTTTGTAAATACGTTCAATAATATCCACCAACCCACGGAGTTCTTCCATGGCGGTTTTACTGAAACGCTCCTTATTCTTGTGCATACGAATACTATATTGTGCCATATTTTCTGCATGGTCACCGATTCGCTCTAAATCATTGATCACATGGAATAGATTACCAACGTGCTTAGCCTGCTCTGGTGTCAGATCTGCAAAAGAACTCATGCGGATCAGTGCATCGGTAATTTTCTTATTTAAGAAATCGATCGTTTCTTCCGTCTGGTTGAAATCCTCCTCGTCTTTCAAACGATTATCAAAATAATTCTCGGTAGCGAGACGAAGGTTGGTTTGCACCAGTTCTTCCATACGATTGGTCTCCGCATCGATCTGACCGATCATTGCAGTAGAAGTCGTATGCGTTGTTTCGCTGATAAACTCTAATTTTGCCATATTTGGCTCTTCGTCGGAGCCGCGAATGATCTTCTTAGACAAAGCGGCGATGAGATTTGAGAATGGGAACAGCACGATCAGTGATACTAAGTTAAAGATCGTGTTCGCATTTGCAATACGGCGGCTCGGATCTCCGGAAGTCATCGACAACCAGTCGAGAACCGGAAGGAATGTAGTGGCTAACATAAAGATCAGCATACCACAGGTTTCAAAAATAGCAACGATGGCAGCAACGCGTTTGGCATCCTTTTTGCCACCAATAGAAGCTAAGATCGGAGCGATACTTGCACCGATATTCATACCAAGCATTACATAAAAGGCCGGGCGGAATCCAATGACACCGCTTACCGCCATGATCTGCAGCACACCGACGGAGGCAGAGGCACTTTGGATAATTACGGTGAAAATCACGCCGACCAGTACACCGAGCAGAGGATTGGAAAGATTTGCCACAATATTAATAAACCATTCTTCCTGTGCCATTGGTCTCATTGCGGTGCTCATGGTGGACAATCCGACAAAGAGGATACCAAGACTTGCGACAACCTGTCCGAAGCTTTTGATGTTGTTGGATTTAGCAAACATCAAGAAAGCAACACCCACAAAGGCAATAACCGGAGCATATTTTGAAATATAATTGGTTGCAAGAAGCTGTCCGGTGATCGTTGTGCCGAGCTTCGCACCCATGATGATTCCAACAGAGCGCTCTAACTGCATCATTCCGGCATTTACAAATCCGACGGTCATGACACACATGGCATTGGAGCTTTGGATCAGTGCGGTCAGACCGGCACCCAGCAACACAGCCATAATACGTTTTTCCGTTAATTTTTCCAAAATAGTTTTCATATAATCGCCGGCAAGTTTCTTCAAACCGTCGCTCATGAAAGTCATTCCAAAGATGAAGAGCGCAAGCCCTCCAAGAAGATTGATCACGTGTTCTGAAGTCATTCGTTTTCTCCTTATCAATCACTAAATGGTGTTATTTGCATAAAAATCACAGCACATATCGACGAAAAGCTTTGTAAAATCTAGGCAAATAATGAGATAAACAGTAGCATTTTACGTAAAATCCGCGTAAAGCCAAATATAATTATATAGCGTGTTTCTATGAAAAGCAATCATTTTTATATCATCGATCTATAGGAAATCGATGCATATTCCTCCACAACCAATATGGGAAGTTAAAGTAAGGTATAGTTGATAAACGAGATGGGAAATGCTATAGTTAGGATTAATGTAAAAACAATTGGAGTAAGGAGGATTAGTGTATGCAGACAGCACTTTTAAGTTATTTTCCGGGGATGTATTACTATATGGATCCGACATATGTTCTTGTTATTATTGGTGCGGTAATATGTATGCTGGCATCTGCCAACGTCAGCCGGACATTTAATAAGTACAGTCGATATCATAGCAAACGTGGTCTGACAGGGGCGCAGACAGCAGAAATGATCCTGCGAAGTGCAGGGATTACCGATGTACGAATCGAACATATCAGCGGACAGTTGACTGATCATTATGATCCACGTGCGAAGGTGGTGCGATTGTCAGATAGTGTATATGGTGCATCATCGATTGCCGCCGTTGGAGTGGCAGCGCACGAATGTGGACATGTCATTCAACATCATGTTGGTTATGTTCCGATACAGATACGCAGTGCCATTGTTCCGGTGGTCAATATTGGTTCTAAAATGTCGTGGCCGGTGATCATTGTTGGATTGCTGATCGGGCATACCAATTTGATCTATCTTGGTATTATATTGTTTGCGTTGACATTGTTGTTTCAGATTGTCACCCTTCCGGTAGAGTTTAATGCGTCGGGCAGAGCACTTCGTATTTTAAATGATAGCGGAATGTTATATGAAGATGAGGTGAGAGGGGCGAGACGTGTACTTTCAGCGGCAGCAATGACCTATATAACGGCAACGGTATCCACCTTATTACAGCTGCTTCGACTGGTGTTACTGTTTGGAAGAAGAGATAACGATTAAATCAAACATACACACTTCATACATTTCGAAGTTGTTTATTAAAACTACCGTCAGAGAAAGGAATGACAGATTACGATGGAATTATGGGATATTTATGATAAGGACAAGAAGCCAACCGGGCGAACCATGAAAAGAAATGATTGGTGCTTGAAAGAAGGGGAGTATCATTTGTCGGTACTCGGTGTTATTCAGAGACCGGATGGAAAATATTTGATCACAAAGCGTGCGGCTGACAAAGCTTGGGCACCCGGCTGGTGGGAAGTATCCGGTGGAGCGGCTATTGCCGGGGAGACATCGGAAGAGGCCGTGAAACGTGAAATCTTAGAAGAAACCGGACTGGATGTAACGAATGCAGAAGGTGGCTTTCTGTTTTCGTATCACCGTGAGAATCCGGGAGAAGGTGATAACTATTTTGTAGATGTCTATAAATATCATATGGATTTTACAGAGGCAGATATCAAATTGCAGACGGAAGAGACGAATGCATTTCAGATAGCGGATGCAGCACAGTTATCAGAATACGATAAGCAGGGGATTTTTTTGCATTATCAAAGTATTAAGCAGGCGTTGCAATAGTGACAGTGTATGATGCCGGGTGGGAGAATCATTCACAGATATGTTCTGATATTAATTTTTGGTATGGTAAGTTCAAGTTTGATGTGCGAAGTTTGCGTTTTTGAATCTAAATGCTTTACAAAATCAAAATAAACTCCACAAACCATTAATATTATTAGGAGAATACACGGAAAAACTTAATAATATTAAAAAAATAAAATATTGCAAAATAAAATGAACCTTTTGGGCTTCTAAATAGTCATATAAGTAGAACCGATCAAAAGGTGATCACTGGAGATGGTGAAACCTTGTGCCTATGGTGCACCTCTGGCACAGGGAGGTAATGCACTGGAAGTGTGCGCAGAAAGGAAGGAATAAATTGAGGCGTAGTTTGACTTCTAGGCAATTTGAACAATTTGTTGCAACAGAAAGAGGCATGCTGGTACGGCTCGCAATGAATATACTGCATCATCCGGAGGATGCAGATGATGCGGTGGCAGAAGCGTTATGCAAAGCGTGGGAACGCAGGGAACAGCTTCGATCACCGGATAAAATGCGGTCGTGGGTAGCAAAGATTACAGTCAATACAGCGTTATCTATGATTCAAAAAAGAAAACGGGAAGAATTGGTGGAATCTATGGATGACTATCCGACGAACAAAGCGTCGGGTTATCCGCATAGCGGAATTTGGCATGAGATAGAAAGTCTGGCAGAGCAGGATCGTACATTGGTATATTTGTATTACATATATGGCTTTTCGCAAAAAGAGATAAGCGCAATCTTAAACATACCAACAGGTACGGTAAAATCAAGACTCTATACAGTGCGACAAAAATTAAAAAATTGCAGGTAAATAATGGACTATGGAAGGAAGTAAATACAATGAGAAGTAGATTGGATCGAGAAATCAGCCGACGACTGCTGCAGGAAGTTCCAACTGAACCAACGGTGAAAAACAGTAGAATAGATCAACTGTTATGCCGGGTGCGTGCGGAGGATGTGCAGGATGACGGCAAAGTGGTGCGTGCATTCTCATATCGAACGGCAGTCGCAGCGGTTGGCGCAGCCATTATGTTGACGACGGGTACATATGCTGCTGTAGATAACTATCATGAGCATTTGCAATCAATGTCTCAAGAGGAACAGAAGCAGTTAAACCATATGACACAGGCACAACGGGAAGATGCAGATCACTATTCACGCAAGTTGTCTTCCCAGGAGCAGAAGCGCAAGGAACTGCTGCAGAAGGAATATAAAAAGGGAACATTGCCGGAGACGAAGCTGAAGGAAGTAGATTCTCAGAAAGAGGTGAAAGCGAATGGCGGGAAAGAAGTCGTATACTGTCGTGCAAACAGTACCTTTTATCTGCCGAAGAGCGAATTGACCGATGAGCAGTTATTACAGATCATTGATTTTAATGAGCGGCGTGATTATGCGCTGGCAAAGCAGAATCAGGCAGACAGGGCGAGGGCTGCACAAAGGTCGGTCGACGAAACGTCAAATAAGCTGACAGAGGATCAGGCGATTGAGGCTGCCAAGCAGTATGTCAGCAAAATATATGGACTTGATACAAATCGGGCGGGGACTGCTGTAGATGTGACGACCTATGAAGACAGCGAGGATGACGAATATAACATTGTTTTGAAAAAGAAGGGCTGGAAATATGAATATAGTGTTGCTGTAAAGATCAACAGCGGTGAAATAAATCAATCAGCTATATCTGAAGGAGATAAGTGGATTTCTGCTTCGGATGCAAGTTATCGAAAAGGGATAGAAAGAAAATATTTAAGAACAGTTCAACAGATGATGGATAAAATTGCGCCAAACCAATCAATAAAATCTATTTATGGCATATCACGGTTTGATAAGCAGAATCTTCTTCTGTATGGAGAAATTACCTATTATGTGAGGAGTGAAGATGGAGTTACTTATGTGATAAAGTATGCGCCGTCAGATAAGTGTTTAACAGGAGTATTTATGCATAAAGATTTTCATGAACTTTGGCAACAAATGAAAAGAGAAAAAAAACAGGATCAGAAGGAGGGGATAAATACAATAATAGAGAAGTGCTACTAAGCAGACAGTCAATCGCTAAGTAGGAGGATAACATGAAACAGTACAATAATAAGAAAAAAATGATGTTAATGGTGCTTTGTGTTGCAATAGTGCTTGCAGGAAATATGCAGGCATCTGCCATGGTTACGGCAGATGATATATAATGGCCTCATAAATTAAGACACTGAAAGCGACATTTCTTAATGAATCTGAT
>ENA-OWRJ01002029-OWRJ01002029.1-human-gut-metagenome-genome-assembly--contig:-NODE-2029-length-18851-cov-9.354437_pt1 | contig 18851 bp, 11 predicted proteins | sample MGYA00248269_ERZ651897 | MGnify/ENA primary metagenome ERZ651897 (study PRJEB26924, sample SAMEA4378252) | human gut metagenome | biome: human gut; feature: human-associated habitat; material: faeces...
TGACCCAGATGACCTTCGGCTTCAGCCGTGATGACGCTGCCAAGTTCCTGGGCGCTTACTACGAGAACAAGATCTACGAGAGCGATCCGTTCCAGCATCTGGATCAGATCGGCGTTGGCAAGCTGGTCAAGATGGCTGCCCACGATGGCCGCGCGACCAACCCGAACCTGGGTCTGGGCATCTGCGGTGAGCACGGCGGCGATCCCAGCAGTGTCGAGTTCTGCCACAACGTTGGCCTGGACTACGTCAGCTGCTCTCCCTACCGTGTTCCCATTGCCCGCCTGGCCGCCGCACAGGCTGCTATCAAGTCGCCTCGCGGCTGATTTGCCAGCGAGTATAACCATTAAGTTGAATTACGAACAGGCTCGCGCCTGCCGAAATTCGCGTGGTTACGTACTTTGGCCGGGGAAGTGGAAAGACCTGACAGTTAAGGTTCTTCTATAAATCCTATCAAGTCCCGAATTGCTTGTATCTGCAATTCGGGACTTTTTGTTTTATTTTGCCCCATTTTGTACATTTTCCTGAAAATGTACACGGTTTGATGAGTCAGACAAAAAAAGCGCACACCCCTCGGTGTGCGCTCGGATTTCACGTCTGCGTCGATTCCCGCAGGCTTACCTGGTAACCCAACTCCATGCGGGTTTCAACAGGCTGCCCCTGCAAGGCGCACAGCAGCTGCTGCGTTGCTTTTAAGCCAAGGATATCCGCATTAAACTGCACGGCGGAGATGGGCGGCACGGTATTGACCAGATTCTCATTATCATACAGCGACGCCAGCCGGATATCCTGCGGCACGCGCAGGTTCAGCTGCTTGAGCATATTCAGCGTCAGCTGTGCCAGCCGTTCGTCCATGCACAGGATGCAATCCGCCCCGCGCTCTACAGCCTGCTGCACAGCCTCCATGCGCAAATCGTCGCTTTCCAGCTCCAAAAACAGCAGGTTTTCGTCAATTTTTTGCCCCATCTTGACATAAGCCTGCCGGAAGCCCTCCAATCGGGATTGGTTGACGGTGTACAGCATACTGCCGCCCAGCAGCGCGATATGCTTCATGCCCTTCATCAGCAGCAGACTGGTCATCTCACGGCAGCCGCCCACCTGGTCATGGTCAACGGAAAGTACCTGATCGTCCTCCGGCTGACCGATGGCGACAAACGGCACCTTGCGCGCCTTCAGCAGCGGGATCAAGGGGTCACGCTCCAGTGTGCGGGTCAAGATCAGACCATCGATTTTGCGGTTATCCAGCAGTCGCTCCACAGGACGGGTTTCGTTTTCGTCCACCAGCGTCAGCAGGACATCGTAGTCGGAATCCCCGGCAACCTGATAGACAGAGCGCATCACCTTGCGCAAAAAGGGCAGCTCAAAGTCGGAAAATTGCGTGGAAATCACCAGCGAAATATTGTAGGAGCAGCGCTTCACCAGCCCGCGCGCCATCATACTGGGGGTATAGTTATGCTCTTTTACATAGTCCAGCACGCGTTGGCGGGTTGCTGCGCTGATGCGCCCGTTGCCGGATATGGCACGGGACACGGTTGTCTTGGATACGTCAAGCGCCTGCGCGATTTGCGTGATATCGATCGGCTTGTCGTTCTTCGGCAAAGGTGGCATGGTTTCTCATCTCCGATATGTATTTACTATTATCATAATCGTTTTTTGCCGAATCGTCAATTATTTCTTGCGTAAAGCTTCCCCTTGCACAGCCCTCACACCGTTCGTCTGCACAGTTTTTTGCGTAATTTACGGCACAGGGTCTGTATCTCCTGCGCGGTTTCGGCGGTGCATGGATCGGGCGCAAACTGTGCCGCCTGTACGGCATCCAGCAGGTGCTGCACGGTTTCGAGGTCCGTCTGCGGGCAATGCGTTTGCAGAAATTCCGCAAATGCCGCTTCGTCAGAGGACACCTCCGCCGCCAGCCCGCAGCGCCGCATCTTGCGATGGAGCGCACAAAATTCTGCCTGTACGGTCTGCAAAGGTGTGCGCCTTGCACGGCGCAGAAGTGCCAAGGCCAAGACGAGCAGCAGCAAAACCGTAGGCAGCACCCACAAAAGCGGGACGCTTTGCGGCGTTTCGGCAGGGGAGTCGGCCTCCTGCCGTGCGAGCAGGGATGTATCACTGTCTGCGGCATTTTGCCCTGCCTGTGCGGCATCGGCGGCAAGCTCGCCCTCGGTCAGTTCGGCTGTCATACCGGGGGTGACCTCCAGCGGCGTCCAGCCCTGCCCGGAAAGGTAAATCTCTGCCCAGGCGTGGGCGTTATCGTCCTGCAAAACGGCACGGCAGCTGCCGTCGCCCGCAGCGGTAAACAGACTTTGCGGTGCGGCGTAGCCTACCACATATCGGGCGGGCAGCCCCACCATGCGGCACAGCAGCACCGCTGCCGAGGCAAACTGTGTGCTGCTGCCCGCGTGGCTCTCGCTCAGGAAATACAGCAGCGGGTCGGTGTCGTCGGGTGTCTCGGCGTCCGCGCTGTAACGGCAGTGCTCGTTCAGCCAGCTGCGCACCAGTGCGCGTCGGCCATCGATGTCATCATCCCTGAGTTTGCGCTCCTTCACCAGCGCAGCCAGTTCCTTGTCTATGGCATCGTACCCGGCACCGTCGGGCACATCCAGGCAGCGCGCACGAACATACGCGGCGTAGGCGCTTTCCAGACGGTCCAGCACCCCCGCGTCATCATCGTCACGGGCCGCCAGCAGCTCCTCTGCCTGTTTGCGCGGAAAATAGTAGAACATATCGTCCTGCACGGTCTGCCCCGCTATGGCTCCGTCGCCGTCCGGCGTGTAGTAGTCGTTAAAATATGCGTTGTACGGCGCAAACGTGTAAGCATCGTTTGCATGCAGACGCTGTACGGTCATTTGCTGCGGCTGTGCGCCGCTGTATGCCGCGCGCAAAAACGGCAGGTTCGCAATGGCAAGCCGCCCGTCGCCGTCGGTTTTCCAGTTTGCTGCGGCACTGTCGAAGGCGGCGGCATTCCCTGCCTGCCAGCCTGTGCCGTCATAGTCCACGCCGATAAAACCGCGCAGGTAGACGGTCTCCTCCGGCTTGGCGTCGGTCGTGACCATTATATCCTCCAGCCCCGTCAGCGCCAGGCCGTCGCCCCGTGTCAGGCTGCCGTCCTCCACGCCGCCCGCAGCAGCGCTGACATGGAAATTCAGTGCCCCGCCGCTGATTTTCGGCAGCCACTCAATCGCCGCGCTCAGCCCGGCCGCGCAGACTTTGTCGGTCACAGGCTGCAGCGCGTTCAAGGGCAGCATCAGCACGGGGCGCAGTGCCAGGGCAGGCAAAAACAGCACCGCGCAAATGGCAGCCATGCCGACACCGGCCAGCCTTTGGTTTGTGCGGTGGGTCTGCAGGTTGGCGGCATAGACAGCGGAATCCTTGCCGCGCCACAGCCGTTTGCGCACCAGCGACCGCGCCGCCGCACAGCTTCCCAACCAGCCCGGCAAAAGCAGCAGCCAGCCCAAAACGGCACGGCCCGTCCCCGCCAACAGCGTGAACACCACGATTGGCAGAAGCACCGCCCCCAGCAGCAGCGCGTCGGTGTGGCGGGCTGTCAGCGTGGCCAAAAACATTGTAAACGGCACTGCCGTCAGCAGCGCAAACAGGCCCATCTGCGCCGAAACCGGCGAGGCGGACACCACAAAATTTGCGTTGAAGCGTGTATTCAAGCACAGCCTGACGGCATCCGCGCACTGTGCCGCACCGGCCAAAAACGGCTGCTGCACGGCAAACAGCAGCACCAGATACCCCACGGCCAGCGCCAATGCCGCGCCGTAACGGCCCGCCTTGGAAAGCGGGACGCGGTGCAGTGCCGGCCACGCCGCACACAGTGCCGCCACGCCAAGCCACACCCAAATCGGCAATGCCAGTGCAAACGCACCGTTCAGTGCCGTCAGTAAGCCCAAGGCCAGCAGCTCCGAAATCAGCAGATCCGCCGCCGTTTCCGCCATGGGGTGGGCAGCGGCCTTGGTGCGGGGCAGCAGCACACGGTCCACAAATACCAGCCCCGTAGCGGGGTCGGTGTCCTTGCGGCGGGTCAATCTGCGCAGCCGCTTTACGGCGGTCTGCCCAAAGTGCAGCAACTGCTGCGGCGCGTCGGCCCCCTCTGCCAAAACGCTGCCCGCAGGGTCAGCGCGGTAAGCTGCGCCCAACGGCTCGCGCACGGTCAACTCGCCCACGCGGGCGGTCAGTTTCCAGTGGATCAGCTTTGGTGAATCGCCTGCACGGTAGGGGCGCAGATCATAAACGCCGTCGGTCAAATCGCAGCCCGCCGCAGTCACTTTTTCGGCGCAGTTCTGCGGTTTTGTGCCTGCGCCGTCGTCCTCGCCCTCGGCGGGGGGCAGCACACACAGTTCTCTGCTTTGGGGCGGCACGGCGCAGTGCGCGGCAAACAGCCCCAACAGGTCGCGCACGGTGGCTTCCCGCACACGGAACCGCCACAGACCGCTTTTTGCTGCGCGCAGGGTCACGCGCAAATCGGCACACTGATGCGGGGCCAGCATCGCGCCGCAGGGCAGTTCAATGGCCGTTCCGCTTTCGGCGTCCACAGCCTGCAAAACGACACGCAGCTCCGGCATGGGCCGCCGCCCGTTGTTGTGCAGTTTCACCAGTACGGCAAAATCCTCGTCGGGGTGCACGGGGCGGGCAGGCAGCTGCAGCGTTACCGTCACATCCCTGCGCAGCGTGCGGACATACCACGCCAAAAAGCCGACCAGCAGCACCGCCAGTGCCGCCAAAAAGACCGCAAACGACGTGCGGCTGACCGCTGCCGCGGCAAACAGCACGGCCAGCAGCAGCGCGCAGCCCACCTTACCTGCCATGGAACGGTTTCTCCGGGCGGGGGCGCGGCACGGTGTGCAGAACATCGTCAAGGATATTCTGCACTGTATCGCCGCCGGTGCGGGCCTGTTCGGTCAGGCGCAGACGGTGGCGGGCCGCATCGGCAAAAATCGCGGTAATATCCTGCGGGGCCACATAATTGCGCCCGCCCAGAAAAGCCGCCGCGCGCGCCATACCGGCCACTGCCAGCGACGCACGGGGCGAAAGCCCCAGCATCAGGCGGCTGTCCTGCCGCGTCGCGCGGGAGAGCTCCACGATATACCGTCTGATTTCATCGCTCATATATACTTCGTCTACCTGCTGCTGCATAGCCAGCAGGTCGTTTTTGTCCATCACCGGCTGCACACGGTCCAGCAGGGCGCGGCGCGGCTGGCGGGACAAAATCTCCATTTCCGCCTCCGCATCGGGGTAGCCCATGACCACGCAGACCATAAAACGGTCCAGCTGGGATTCCGGCAGCATCTGCGTACCCACCGAGCCGACGGGGTTTTCCGTTGCAAAAACGGTAAACGGCTGCGGCAGAACGCGCGTCACGCCGTCCACCGTGACGGCGCTTTCCTCCATGACTTCCAGCAAGGCGGACTGGGTGCGGGCGCTGGTACGGTTGATTTCATCGGCCAAAAACAGGTTGCACATCACCGCGCCGGGGTGGTACACAAATTTGCCGGTTTCCTTTTGGTACAGCGAGAACCCCACAATGTCGGACGGCAGAACGTCGGGGGTAAACTGCACGCGGTTTTGGGTCAGGTCCATAGCGCGGGCAAACGCCTGTGCCAGCGTAGTTTTGCCCACGCCGGGGATATCCTCAATCAGCACATGGCCGCGGGCCAGTATCGCCATCATGATTTTCAGCACGACTTCCGGCTTGCCCAGCACCGCCTTGCTTACCTCGGCTGTAACGGCCAGCGCCTTTTCGTTGATATTCTGCATGGGTCAATCCTTTCTATGCCTGCGCCAAATCAGCATACAGCCAATCACGGCGGCAATCAGCAGGCATCCCGCCCACAGGGCGTTATTTTCCAGCCAAATCATCCAGTTGGAGTACGCGCCGCCCGCGTTTTCGCCGCCGCCCTCGTGGGGCAGGGGAGTGATACTTTCGGGGGTGACTTCCTCCAGCGCGGAGGTACCGTCGGCCTCCACCGTCACTTGGCGCGGTGCGGCGTCCCAGGTTTCATCACACTCTTCCAGGTCTGCCGCATGGGTGGCGTCCTCTGCGTCGGGGTCGCGCTCGGCTATCACCAGGTAGCGCTGGGTGTTTTGGGTGTAGGGGTGGCAGGTCGTCAGGGTAAGCAGGTCGCGGCCGGGCTGTATCAGAACGGCGTTTATGTCGTCCGGCTGTATAATTTTCAGCTCGCACACACGGTAGACCAGCGTGTCCCACGGCGTTGTCAGGGTGATTTTGTCGCCGATTTGTATCTGCTGCACGTTGCGCAGCATTTCCGCGCCGTAGTAGCCGCGGTGGGCGGCAATGACGGTGTTGGTGTTTTCGCCGCCCAGCGGCATGGAGGTCTGCCCCAGCAGCGCGCCGCCGCGGGCCATGTTGGCCGCGTTGGCCCCCAGATAAACAGGCAGTTCCAAGTCCAGACGCGGTATCCACAGCGCGGCGATAACGTCGTCGGGCAAGCCGTAGCCCGTCAGGTCAAAGGCGGGGGTCTCGTAGGCAAAGGGGTCTTTCAGGCCGCTTTGGCCTTGGGCAAAAAGCTGTTGGTTGTAGGCCAGAAACGCGTCGTACAGTTCGGGGTAGGCGCGCGCGGGTTCGGCGGCGGAGGTTTCGGGCGCGGAGGGGGCGGCAGCCTCGGCGGCCTGCACAAATTTTTGCACGGTTTTTGTGCTTTTCTGCTCCGTCAGATATCGGCTGACCGTGGGTTGCAGCATCAGCCCAACGCCCAGCAAAATTGCCAGCCATGCAAAAATTTGCAGAAACAGGCGTTTCATCAGTCTTCCTCCTCACGCTTTTTGCAGCGGTGCAACAGCAGCAGCAACAGCAGCGCCTCGCCGCCGATAACCACACTGCCCGTCACGCTGATCCACGGCCAGGCGTCCACAATGCGCTTTACCACGTTGCCGGTATTCAGCTGTTGGTACTGCACGGTCTGCGGCGTGTCGGGCTGCTCGTCCTCTCCGGTATACGGCACACGGGTGCCGCGCACAAGCATACGGTGGGTGTTGATGGCATAGGGTGTGCAGGTGACCAGCGTGCAGTAGTCCCCGCCGGGGATAATTTCCAAATCCTCGGTGTTTTCCGGCTCCACGACCTTGACCTGGTCTACCTGATACGCCAGCACCTCGTCCATGATGTGGAGGTAAAAACGGTCGCCCTCACCCAGCTTGTCCAGGTCGGTAAACAGCACGGCCTCGGCCAGACCGCGGTGCCCCGTCAGCACACTGTGGGTGCCCGCGCCGCCCAGCGGATAACTGGAGCCTTCCAGATGCCCAACGCCCTTTACCAGCACATCGTCGCTTGTGCCCTCATAAATGGGCAGGTTTACGTCAATTTTGGGTATGGTAATGTAGCCAAGGCTCTCGCCCACATCCAGCATGTCCACATAGCTTGTGCCGATGTCGTCCGCTTCGCCCGCCGCGTCGCGGTCGATGGCATTGTTCAGCTGTTGGTTGTAGCGGCGCGCAGCCTCCTTGGCGGCGTCGATTTTCTCGGCGTCCATCGACTGCACGTTGTCGTTGTAGCTTTCAATGACCGAGCTTGCGTGGCGCTGTGCCACCGCGTTGCTGACAACGGGGTACATGGCCACGCCGATGCCGGAGACGATCATCAGCGCAGCAAAGCCAAGTTTTAATTTGACGGTGGTTTCCATTGCAAAGAGCCTTTCTGTAAAGGGTTGACGCACTGCCACAACCGTCCATAGGGGAAGAACCGTTTCCGGCCCTTCCCCTATGGATTACCCGTTTATTTTGCTGTGGGTGTTTGGATGGTGTGCATTACGCACGGTTGGATTTCTTTTTCAGGCTGAACAGAACGCCGACGCCCGCCAGAACCAGCAGCACACCGATACCGCTGAACAGCAGCGTACCGAAACCGCCGGTGACAGGCAGCGTAAAGCCCTTGCGGTTGACGATTTCAACCGTTTCTTTGCTGGGGTCGGCCACAGGAGCGCTATCTCTCGTGTAGGTCGGCGTAGTTATTGTAGACTTGGTCTGGTTGCCTTTATCATCATACGTTGTCTTGGCTGTCCATGCTTCAGAATAGGTAAGGTTCAGTTTGGCATCCACAGGCTTAGACAGCAGGTTGTAGCCGTCCGCGGTCTTGGTCTCGACCAGTTTATAGGTGCCGGAGGGCAGACCCTTTGCGGAGACGTAGCCGCCATCACCCGTTTTAAGGGTCTCGATCTTGATCCATTTTTCATTTTTGTTCTCAGTCAAGCCCAGTTTTACGGCATCGTCACCACTGATAGCGGCGTATTCTTGGCCGCAGAAGGGATACTTACTATTTCCATTCAGCGTTTCCGTATCCACCTTCTTGTACAGGTCAAAGGTAACGTCCTTAAGACCCGCTTCGTCCTTGGTACCGCCCTTGGCAGTCTTGTGGATGTTCAGACCAAAGGTGTAAACAACGCCCTTGTCCGTGATTTCGTAGGGCTTGTTGCCGCCGGTTTCTTCCGTCAGGTTGGTTTTGCGAGAATAGACGATCTTGGCAGTGTTCACGTTGCCGTTTCCGGCAACAACTGCGGTATCCTGAACGGTAGCGGTATAGGCAATGGTAATTTCACCGCCTGCAACGTCAGTCAATGCACTCGGCGTAAAGGCAACCGTCATAACGGAGTTGTTGGCATCTGGTGCAACAGTAATGGTGTAAGCACTCTCAGCAAGGGTTACATCGCCGCCAGCATTATTCTTGCCGCTGATTTTTACACTGTCCTGATTCTGAATCAACTGTGCTTTAACCGTGGTATCGGTAACCTTGAAGGTTTTCAGGCTGGTGATGTTTTCAGGGACTTTGATAGTCAGGGTATACGGCACGGCATCGCCAACACCGTAATCGGCTTCATGTGTATTTGCGGTGCCGTCGCGCTTGGTGACGGTCTTTGCAATATCGGGCTTGTAGTTCGTAACGGTCAAAGTGGCGTGGGTGCTGTCGATGGTAAAACTTGCGTCATCCACCTTACCGGCAATGGTATCGTCAACTTTCACAGCCTTACCATTATCGTCAATGTCAAAGTAGAATTTGCCTGTGGTGTTCAGGATATAGCCCTTGTCATTATTTGCGGTATAACCTGTTTCTTGCAGATAGTAGCGGCCTTTGGGAAGGTCTTTCAAAGAAATTTCGCCCTTATTATCCGTGACAACGTCAGTTTTTACCGCAGTATAGCCATCACCTGTGTCATTCTTCTTGTTCAGGGTAAATTTGACGCCTTCCAGCGGTGTTGTTGTACTTCCCTGTTTGCCTTGCTTGACAAGTTTTACCGTGCCTTTGGCAATGCTGTTTTTGGGGTAGACAGTCACATCATACAGCCATTCTTTTTGGTTTTGGTTATCAGCGCCCGTAGTCTTGTCGCCAATGCGGGTCATAGGAATCGAAACCAAGAAAGGCTCTACGGGCATGGTAACAGCCTGCGGGGTTTTGGTTTCAATTACAAGGTACATACCGACAGGCAGTTCGGTGAAGGTAGCCTTGCCGTTTTCATCTGTACGCACTTCTGACTTATAAGCAGTAGCATAAGCAGTTTTCAGCCCTGCTGCCGTCTTATTCTCAGCATAGTTAGTAAAGTAGTCCTTAACATCTACCTGATCGGCAGTTGTGTTATCATTATAGTAGGCAAGCAACGTATTTGTATCCATGACCTGATAGAGGGTAAAGCCTGTATCCTTCAATGCTGCCCCCTGCGGACTCACCATTGTTTCGCCATCACCGGCAGTACCTGCATTTCCGCTACTATCCAGTGCCCGCTTATAGATGGTGATAGAGCCTTTCTGGTTTTTGTCAATCGTGCTTGTGCTTGTCTTAGGCATCGCCCCCGCCGTCGTCGCCCCTTCCGCCATGGCGGGCATGGCGCAAAGGCTCAGGGTCAGGGCGACGCTGAGGATTGCGGTAAATAAACGTTTCAGTTTCATTTTGATGCATACCTCTTTTTTCTATGTTGGTTTGTGTAGAGGGGTGGGGGTCAGGAACGTCTGCCCCCTTTCTTATTGTATCGGAACACCAGCACCAGCAGCACAGCCACCAGTGCGGGCAAACCTATCAGCAGCCACAGGCTGGGTGCGTCCGCGCCCGTGTGCGGCAGGGTAAAGCCCTTGCGGTTGTAAATAGTCAGGGCAATGTTGTATACGCCGCTGGTATCTTGGGTTACCGTTCCATAATTCGTGCCGTTGCGTTTGCACTCCCCGTTTACTGTCAATTCAAACTCGATGGCTTCGCTCAGCAGGGTGTAGCCCTCGGCGGTCTTGGTTTCGGTCAGGCGGTAGCTGCCGGGGGTCAGGGACGCAAAGCTGCATTTGCCTTGGTTCGTGCTATCGCTGCCCGTCACGCCGTTATAGGTTGTTTCAGCCGCGCCGCTATCGTTCAGCTTTTCCAGCTTGAACTCCACGCCGCCCAGCTTTATGCTATTATCCTGTGCATCCTGCTTTGTGATGACCAAGTTATATTTGGCATCTTGCAGTTGGTTGGTCAGGGTCAGCGTTTTGTTGGTCGAATCGCCTGTGACGCGGGTGGTATTGAGAACCTTGTACTTCTTGCCGGAAATCTCAATCACATCATCGGCCGCACCGCCGTAAAATTGCCCAGTTTTCGTCGCGCTTTCCAGCACGCGGTAGGTGTAAGGTGTGCGGTCTTGCCCCGTCTTGTTCGCATCGTACTTGTCCAACCCGGTAAACTGTTTGGTCCAGCCTTCGTAACCGTCGGGTTTTTTCAGTTCTACGCTTTCATACCCCGAAACCTTCTGCCAGCTGTCTGCCTCATCCGGCGTTTCGGTGCGCTGCAGTTGCAGGTAAATGGCGTCGGGCAGGTCGACTTGCGGAATGTCCGTCGTACCGTCCTGCTTTTTCCACTCTTTTTTGACCGTTATGTCAAACAGCTCACGGGCGGAGTTGACAAATGTTGCCGTTGCAGCGTTCGCATCGTCAATGGCGCCGTACACCTTTACGCCGTCCGCGGCAACAGCGCAGTCTTTGCCGCCCTCGATAGACACCGATTTCAGGCTTGTGCCCGTCTGTTGATTTTCCGACACAACAAACCGTGTGCCGACAGGGATTTTGTCGATCACGATCTCGCCGTAGTACTCGTCACCGTGTTTTTCCACCGTGCAGGTGTATTCTTGCGGCGGGATTATGTTGCCGAGGCTTTGGCCGCCAACATCGCCGAATCGGACGGTAAAGGTAAACGTCTTGCCTTCCAGTGTCTCGCCCTCGGCGGGAACCTTGCGTATAATCAGCTTGCCTGTCTTGACCTTGTTGTTGAAAACCACTTTCAGCTTGGTCAGCTCGTTATCATCGGCCGAATTGCTGTAAGAGCGAAAAACCAGTGCAGTGCTCGGCTTTTTGGCCTCTGTGTACTCGTTCTTGGTGTTGTGTCCGTCAAGGGTTGCATCAACCGCCTTTTCCGTTCGGCCATCGTTCGGGGCGGTGCCGCTGATGTTTTGCAACGTGCTAACACTGCCCGTCGTAACAACGTCAGCCTTGCCGCTTACATTTGTAACAGGTACGCCGTTTTCGTATACCGTCCAAGTTGTATCGTACAGTTCGGTGTCGATCTGCTCTTGCAGGGCTATGTAGCTGCCGCGGCGGAACTGGTCATTAAAGGTAACGGTCTCACCGTCCTGCAGCAGGAATCGGCCTTTTTCATCCACAACGTCGCCGTTGCCAAGGTTGGAGGAAAACACCGCATAGGCCGCGTTTTCCAGCTTACCGCTTTCGGCAGAGCCATAGTCGGGGACGTTGTACTGCGCGGTGGTAAAGCCTGTTTGTTTCGGCAGGGTCGGCGCACTGCTGAATGTAAAGTTGCGCAGGTAAATGCTGCGCGCATAGTTATCGCCCACCGTTATGCTTTTTAGCTGCGTTTTGTCGAAACCCTCGACTTGTTTCAGGGAGTTCAACATCAGCCGTACGGTGTACCACGTTCCCGGGTGCAGCGCGGTCGCCGCGCCGTAGACATCGCTGCTTTGCAGCCCCCTGGTGCCAAGGCAGCCCATTTGCTTGCCGCTTGTGTCCCAAACTCCACATACAGGTTGCTCAGGGCGCAGGTATCGGTCTGTTTGCCCTGCACATAGACATCAAAGGTCAGGTAGCTGTACGGACTTATATTTATGGCGCTGTCCAACGTCAGTGTGCCGCGGCGCTGGTCGCGGTATAGGCTGGATGGGTCACTTTTATCCGATGACCACAGCACGGCGCTGCCTGTGCCTACACCCTCCGGCAGGGACGACGCATAGCTTAATAGTCCCGTGGCTGAACTGTATGCAGTGTCCGGAAGTTTGTAGGTCTCGATTGCCGGTTCATCAGTTGCTTTTGCTTCGTAGTGGGTGGCCAGATTTTGGATGTTGAAAGTGAAAATTTTCTGGTTTTTGAAACTGTCTTGGAACAGCGGGTTCACATCCGAAACATCGACCTGCTTTTCGACCTGCAATTCGTTATGGTCGGGGAAGTTGAACGCCACCGCCATGTTGGACTCCCACATACCGCGCTCCATATAGAACATGGTCAGGGTGTGGGTGGATTGTTTTTTAAGGGTTTTGGTGGTGCTCTTCTTATTGAACGTGATCGGTTGGCCGTTGTAGTTGACGGTTTTGGTTGTTTCGCCGGGCTCATACCCCTTGTAGACCATGGTATCATTTTGATCGGTGTTCTTGTTGGAGCTGACGTAAGGGGTTACGGTGCTGTCCGCGCCAAATTCCAGCAGACCGGACGCTTTACCGTGCGCGCCGCCGACATCCAGCATCAACTCGCCGTCAATGTAGACCCACACGTCATCGTCGCCGGAGAAGAAGAACTTGATAGGAACTTCAATGTTCCTGCCGCTGGTGTCTTTTCCTACAACAACCTTGCCGTCCTCGGTAAGCGTAAAGTCAAATTGCAGCTTGGCGCCAAAGCCGTAGTTGTATTGGGATGCCCCGACTGTGCTGACTGTTTGGTTAAACGGGAAAAAGCCGTAGGTGCCATTGGTATTGTTTGGTGACGAAATGTTTTGTGATTTGCTGTCCGTGGTGGGGTTGCCGTCACCACCTTTGGGGGATTCCAGATAATACTTGCCGTCGGTTTGGTTCTGCTTCAAATACAGAGAGCTTTTGCTGCTGTCATAGTACCAATATTCGGCTTTGCTCTCCGGGTCGTTATCGTCCGGACTGTCCGGATTTTGCGCAAAAACGGCTTTTTGCTTGAGCGGGAAGGAAACATCCTCGTACACCTTGCCCAGCACGGTGTTAAAGGCGTTTTTGCCTTGCAGGAAGTCTTTGTCAAAGTGCGGGTCAACCGACGCATTTACGTTGGGATTCTTGGTTCTTAACAGCGGCAGACCGTTTGCCGTACCGTCAGAGGTCTTGCTTTCCACAAGGCCCTGGAAGGTGCGATTGTAATCGGAGCTTCCATTACCATTATCATCCAAGGCCGAGTTATTCACGGCCATAAAGATATTGTAGTTGGAACTACCCTCAGCGCCCCAGCCGTATAGACCCATACCGGCGGCAACGGTTGCAAAGGGGTCGCCCCAGCCTGACTTTTGGAAATGCCCGGTATAAAGCGGGTATTTTACATTGCCGTTTGCAGTGTAAGCGCTGCTTAATGCGCGGTTGAACTGCTCAAAAGTGACGTACCCGCGCTGGGAAGATGTGGTCACCCACGAGTAAGTGTCGCGGTTCAGGCCATTCAGCTCGTAGTCGGTGTAGTAATCGTACAGGGTGCTGGTGATATACTTTGTATCCTTTTGTTGGGTAAAAATGCCGCTGTTATCAATGTCCACAACGGTGGTATTTTTGCCGCTTTCGGCATCGCGGACAGAGGCTTTCTCGCCCCAGTAGCCGTCACGGTTGACACCTTCGCCGCCCGTGTAGGCCGACGGGTCGCCGTCGTCGGCAAAGAAGCAGGGTTCTTGCAGGGCTGGGGGGATTTCTGCCGTGCTGTACTTTCTGGTCTTGTTGTCTTTTGCGGGGGCGTTTTGGTTATCCGTTGCGGAGAATTGCACCGCGGTGTAAGTTTTTCCATCGCCGGGAATCTCGCAAGACCACAGCTTGCGGTCAGCGGCTGTGGAGTCAGGTTTTTCCTGTGTCATCGGCTGCTGTGTGACCGCGCCGTCTGAACTCGTCAGGAAGCAGTACATGGTTTCGCCGTCGCCCATGGCGGACTGCGGTAAACCTTCGCCCTCATAACTGTACGCGGACAGCGTGGCGTCAAAGTAAATCTTTTTGCCCGCGGTAAGCAAATCACCGCCCGCGCTTGCCCAGGTGCTTGTGGTATCGTTGTAGACATAGCAATTTGCCGCTGTTAAGTCCAGTTTCTGGGCATCCGCGTAGGGGGATGTGGTGAAGTCTGTGGTGAAATCATACAGGGCGCTTTGGCCATTGTTCCAAGTAAACTGCACAAACCGCGACTGATTGTTGGGGATCCGGATCTGCTGCGCGGCAAGTTTGTCCGCATCCACCGTGCTGATCGTTTGGCTGTCGGTTGGTGCCAGGGCACCGTTTACCAGCTTGTAAAATGTTGCGGTTACGTTGGTAAGCGCGGTGCCGCTTGCATTTTTGAAGTAAAGCGGTGTGCCTTTGTAATAGTACTCCACGCGCGTCCATTGGGCGGGATTAAATGCATTGCCTCGGTTACTGCCGTTATTACCGTCAAACATTTGCCCGGCAATTTTGTCAATGGCTGTTTCTTTTTTAAAACCATTGCCGTTGTCATCGCCTGATTCTCCGCCAAAGGCAAAGAATTGATCTTTAAAAACAGTGCCATCAAAATACTGGAAAATCAGTCGATAAAACCCACCCGCTGAATAATCAGCCTGATTCAGTGTAACGCTGTATATCTTGCGACCATCGGTTGTTGTCGTTCCAGTGTCAACCATATCCTTGTCCAAGCCGCTGTCGTCCAGCTTATGGGCATACAAATGAACCCGATAGGAATCTCGGAATATTGTATTATCAACCTCAAAATAAATGGTTGTCGTTGCCGGGATAAAGCCCGTCGATACACTGGTATCCGCTATCGTATCAGGTGTGTTCGCGTCATCGTTGTCAGGCGAATCATCCGCAGGCATAGTATCTTCTTCGTTGGGGTTGTCCCCGTCAGCAAAAAGAACATCTTGCTCTGTGTTGGTTTTTGCCGCCGTGGTTTCCTCTGCGTTGATGGCATAGTTTGGCGCGGCAGCCGTATCGGAAGTGTCCGCAGGGGTTTTGTTCGTCAAGGCTGGGTCGGCAGGGGCGGTGTCCGTATCGGCGGCGGGAGTCTGATTTTCTGCCGCTTCCTGGGTTTTGCCGTCATTGTTCGGAACCGCTGCTGCATTATTTACCGTGTCTCCCGCTTCTGTTCCCGGCTCGTTCGCAGTGGGCGGGGCATCTCCTTCACCCGGAATCGTTTCCAAGTCGGATACAATAGGCTCTTGCGCAGGTTCTACACCCGCGCTTGACGTGTCTGCGGCAGGAATGGTCGGAATCGTTTCCGAACCTGCCTCAAAAAATAAAGCCTCATCCTCAGCTGCATAAACCGGCAGAGCCATACCGACCAGCAGGCACAGGGCGACAAGCAGTGCCGCCGCACGGTGCAGGATAGAAAATGCTTTCGTCATTTGCTTCGACTCCTTTTCTATATATGTGTATATGTGTGTTCTCACGATATATCGGGGGAACGCGCGCCATTCGGCGCGATTTTATGCGCTGCGCACATCTGGCCCGGAAACGGACTTTTTCCACAAGCTGAGCTGTATTTACAGTCTTTTTTGAGAATATAATCCGATGTGCAAACATTTGCGCTTACGTCGGGAAAAGTAAGACACGGTATGTTTGTTGTGTGCCTTTTTATAAAAAGCAGTATAATACTTTGGGATGAAAATTTCAATACGGCTACATTCAAGCAAGTGACTTTTGGCAGATTGCAAAATTTTGACTTGTCGAATTCGTCACAATGACAAGCGCTTTCGGCAGCTATTATACACACCGCCCAGCACTTGTTAGAGTTTTGCTGATGTTTTTGCGCAACTGTTGCGCAAAAACCGCCACAAAAAAGCGTAAACACAACACAAATTTAACGGGAATGTCCGTGAATTTGGTCGTGTGTGTGCTTGCGGTTTTATCCTTATCCGGAGCCCAAAAGGGCAGGGGGTCAGCTTATGAGGCACACCAATGTTCAAGCTGAAGATGGAATCTTATATCTTCCCTGAGTATGCAGACTGTCAAAAAACTCTTGTAGGGGCGAGCATTGCTCGCCCGTGCCCGTTTGCCTGTGAAAAAAACTTACCCGGAAAAGGCGTTGCTGCGCCAAGTTGGCGGGCGACCAATGGTCGCCCCTAGATATTCAATAGACCACGAATGTGATTTTTTGACACGCCGGAGTATGAGCAGGAGCTGACAAGCAAGTTGCGGTGGCCGCATAAAAAGGCGCACGGCAAACACACCCGGGCAAGGACTGCGCTTGCCGGGAACAGCATGTGAGAGGTGTCCCTTGTGCTATAGGACACCCGGCAAAAGGGCGCACCTCGCCACTGGTCGGAGCCTTTGGGGGCGGAAGGCTTTACCCGCCAATGGCATCCTCGACCACGTCCAGCAGGTGGCAGGGGTCGAGCTGGGCGGCGGTGCAGCGGCGTGCGAGGGCCTCGACGAAGGCGCGGTCCAACGATACGTCGGAGATAAACTGTACGACCTGCTGGCAGCCACGGAGGTCCCGCGCGGCCAGAATGCCGTAGGTAGTGTAGGGCCCGAGCTCGGGCGCGGAGAGCTTTTGACAGACAACGCGATAGGTATACACGATTTTCACCCACTCCTGCTATGTTACATAACAAAATATATTGACAAAAAATGGTAACTGGAGTAAAATTACGGTAGTGTTAGTGTACTTATGGATGCCGCCCTTCACAATATAGCATATCCCGGTGTGCAAAGTACACAACCAGTGCCGGGAATTTTGGCGGCGCATTTTGCACCGCCGCTTTGCTGTTTTTCCGGCGGTGAATCGCGTTTTGAGGGGAGAGAAGATGTTATGTCCGCATATCGATGCCGTGTGGCAGAAGCAATGACCGCTGCGAGGGAGGCAGCGGGTGTTTCACAGCGGGAACTGGCAGACCGCCTGGGTCGGGATAAGCGCACGATCCAGAAATGGGAAAAGGGCGAGATGAAGATCGCGCTTGAGGATTTTCTGGCCGTCTTTGATGCACTAAAAGTGCAGGTGGAGCCGTACTCCAAATGGATTCGGCACCCAGAGCTTTTCCTCCATGGACTGTCGGACATCCTGCAATACTCCACCGATAAAAAGCGCAAGGCACTGGGGGATTTCTACCGCTGCCAGGCGTCGCCCATGGAGGTCGAGCAGGAATATTACTTTCTGTATGCTGACCACGGCAGCGACTACCACGGCATGTACCAGCAGTGGATGGCCAACCTGCTGACACCGCTGCGGGATCGCCGCCGCATCTGTGCCCAGATTATTGAGAATTATAACGAGGCTCTTGCCACCGGGACCATCACCGACCCGGACGCGCCCCAGCCCAACATGGAGGTCCTGCAGGCCTGCTATGAGGCCATTGGCCAGAGCATCCAGAGCGGCGCCAACGGCTACACGATGCTGAGCCTTGATTTGAACCGCTGACAAAAGCATAAACCCGCCGCCCCCTGCGTACACTCTGCGCAGGGGGCTTTGTTATGGCTGCACTTCTACAAAGGATTCGGGCGCGGGCGGCATCGCTGCCGACATTCGACATACCGTTTCTGCTGATCTTGCTGCTGTTGTTGAGCTACGGGCTCATCATGCTGTTCTCCGCGGGGTACGCGGTGGCGCTCTACCGCCGCGGCGACGCCTACACCTACATCCGCCCGCAGCTGCTGTTTGCGGCGCTGGGCGTGCTGGCTATGTACGCGGCCAGCCTGGTGGACTACCACGTCTGGCACAGGCTGGCCTGGCCGATGCTGGGGATCTCGCTGCTTTTGCTTGCTATCGTGCTTTTTATGCCGGAGTACAACGGCTGCAAACGGTGGATCGTGCTGCCGGGGCTGGGCACGCTGCAGCCCAGTGAAATCGCAAAATTCTCGATTGTGCTGGTGTTCTCGCATATCATCTCACTGAATCACGACAGGATGAAGTCGTTTTCCACAGGCGTTGTGCCGTTCGCGTTGATTCTGGGGGTCGTCACGGTGCTCATGCTGCTGGAGCCGCACCTGTCCGGCACGCTGCTGATCCTGTCCATCGGCGCGGTGCTGATGTTTGTGGGCGGCACGGGGCTGCACTGGTTCGGGCTGGCCGGGGGGCTGGGCGCGGCGGCCATTGCGGCGGCGGTCATTGCACTGCCGGAGCTGGTGCCCTACGCCACGGACCGGCTCGCGTCGTGGCGCGACCCCTTTGCCGACCCGCTGGGCGAAGGTCACCAGACGATCCAGAGCCTCTACGCCATCGCGTCGGGCGGACTGGCCGGGCTGGGGCTGGGCAACAGCCGACAGAAATATCTGTACGTGCCGGAGCCGCAGAACGACTTTATTTTTTCGATTTTGTGTGAGGAGCTTGGTTTTATCGGGGCGGCGCTGGTCGTGGCGCTGTTTTTGCTGCTGCTCTTGCGCGGCATGTCGATTGCGGTGCGCGCGCGGGATAAGTTCGGCGCACTGCTCGTCGTCGGGTTCGTCGTGCAGGTCACGCTGCAGGCAATTCTGAACATGGCCGTTGTGACGAACACGATCCCGAACACCGGCATCAGCCTGCCGTTTTTCTCGTCGGGCGGCACCAGCTTATTGATGCTGCTGGGGGAGATGGGCATCGTGCTGTCGGTGTCCAGGCAGACGGATATGGTGTAGGGAACATTCCCTTGGCCCCCTCTGCGAGGGAGGCAAGGACGTCCTAAGGCAATACCGCACAATTCCCGCCTAACGGCTTAAGCACCGCTCCGGCGGCTG
>ENA-OWRJ01002042-OWRJ01002042.1-human-gut-metagenome-genome-assembly--contig:-NODE-2042-length-18749-cov-3.610089_pt1 | contig 18749 bp, 22 predicted proteins | sample MGYA00248269_ERZ651897 | MGnify/ENA primary metagenome ERZ651897 (study PRJEB26924, sample SAMEA4378252) | human gut metagenome | biome: human gut; feature: human-associated habitat; material: faeces...
TTACGTTATCAATACCAACATGGAAATGCAGGTAGTGAAGTGGACAGACCACGACAACAACAAGATTAAGAATAAGTGCTTAATGGTAGTGGACGGCAAAGTAGCTGACGCTGCGGGTATTATCTTGGTTAAAAAGGGCGTAAAAGCAGTGTAAGAAAGCGAGGTAGAGCATGAAAGGATACTTAGACGCAAAAGAGCTGGAAAGCTATAAGAAAGAGGATTTGCAGGAACTGGCAAAGCAGCTGGGCGTAGATGCAGAAGGAACAAAGAAAGAAATTGCTGCACGCTGCGCAGCCGTCGAGGTAGATATACCAGACGACAGCGAGCTTACAGAAGAGGATAAAAGAGCAGCGGCAGAGGCAGCAGCAGAGGCAGCAGCGAAAGCCGAAGAAGAGAGAAAGGCGGCAGAGGCAGCAGCAAAAGCCGAGGAAGAGAGAAAGGCAGCAGTTAAAGCCGAGGAAGAAAAGAAAACAGCAGGGCTGGTAAAAGTGAGAGCAAAGAACCGTTTTCTTGATAAGGAATTGAACCAGATTAAGGATACAGGAGATACTTACACAGTAACCAGAGAACGTGCAGCAGTTCTGGTAAATGCAGGAGTAGCGGAAGAAACAGAGTAAGAAAGAGGGTGCCGGCTATGGCAGCAACTGCCACAACATTAACCGAAAAGATGCGGGCGGCGCTGCGTATCAGCAGCACAAGCGAAAAAATCACGGAAGAAATAAACGACTGCATAGCCGCCTGCAAAATGGATTTGCAGGACGTAGGCGTAAAGAAACTGGAAGAAACAGACGCACTGATTATTAGAGCCATTACGCTATACTGCAAGGCAGAATTTGGATACTCTGATAAATCAGAGCAATTCTGGAAATCTTACGAGTGTCTTAAAATGCACTTAAGCCTATCCAGTGAATACACAGGCGGCGTTACGCCAGATACTGCGGACGACGAAGTAGGAGAGCAGGATATTAAGGATTTGTTTGGATAGGAGAAATAAGAGCAATGGCAATTAAGAGAGTTACATACGATACCCTTAAATTTCTGGTAGCGGAAATTAAAGAACGCTATGCAGAAAAAGGAGACATAGGGGCGCTGGGGGGGCTTGATAAGGTAGCTGTAGAAAATCTTACAGAAGATTTGAAAAGCCTTATAAACGGGAAAGCAGACGCAGCTACAACGCTTGCAGGCTATGGAATTAAAGACGGAATGACCGCAACAGAGGTAGCCGCCGCTATTTCCACAGCGATTGCAGGGACAGACCACTTAAGCCGTGTAATGGTAGACAGCACGGGAGATATTGATACAGTAGCGGACGACGCAGAAAAGAAAATTTACATGGTAAAAAATGCCAGTGGAGAGGCAGGAAACCTTTACAGCGAATACATGGTAATTAACGGTAAACTGGAAAAGGTGGGAGACTGGAAAGTAGACTTAAGCAGTTATGCAAAGACTACGGAAGTAACGGCAGCCATTGCAAATGCACTGAAAACATACGCAAAGACCGCAGACGTAACAAAAGCAATCAACGAGGCAGTAGCGGGACTTATCCAACTGGACGACTTAAGCGTAACAGTTACGGGCGCAGGCAATGTGATTACAGGGCTTGCGTATGATAACAAAACAGGCAAATTTACAGCCACAAAAGGAATAACGGCACTGACAGCAGCAGACCTTACAGAAATTACGCAGCAGGAAATAAAAGCCCTGTTTGCATAAGTGAGGCGCTGGCATGAGGTGGTTTAGCTTTACCAGCTTAAAGGCATTGGTACAGGAAATGAAAGCCAGGGAAAGCAGCAATATGCAGGCTGTAAATAATACGTTTTCAGAAGTTTACGAAAACATGGAAACATTGGACGGGCGCATAGATGCCTTAGAGCATAAAACAGATGCTGCATATCTGGGTAACTGCTATTGCGGTAGCGTTTATTTGGGCTATGTGTCCGAAACGGACACCTAAAAGAGAGGTAAGGTATGGACTGGATAGACGAAATAACGCTGATAAGCGAGGCAAGCGAAAAAGACAGGGTAAACAAAAACGGATTTGCGACAAAGCCGAAAGAAAGCACCCGTACTGTATTTTGTAATAAAAAATCAGTGGGGTATAGCGAGTATTTCAAGAGCCAGCAGACAGGAAAGCTGGTAGAGGCAAAGTACGAGGTACATAAGGCAGATTATGGCGGCGAGGACGTAGTAGAAGTAAACGGGCGGCGCTATTTTGTACTTAAGACCTACGATACAGGAACAGACACCATAGAGCTTACGCTTACAGATTTACGCCACAGAAACGAGGTATAAGCATGGGGGAGTTTAACACAGTCGGACTGGAAGATATTATAGACGCTTTCAGCCGGAGAGAGGCGGCTACAGTTGAGGCAGTACCCAAAATGCTTAAAGCTGGTGCTGATGTGCTGATAGAGGCACAGAGAGCAGAGGCACAGGCAATGGGACTGAATGAAACGGGCGGTTTTATCAATTCCATAAAAGCTACGGACGTAAAGGGCGACGATACGGAGAAATACGTAGAGATATACCCACAGGGACGGGCAAAGCATGGAAACGACAGAAAAGGAGATAAAAGCAAGGTGCGCTATGCAACAATCGGCTTTGTGGCAGAGTACGGCACAAGTAGCCACGCTGCACGCCCTTATATGACAGTGGCAAACGAAAAGGCGCACGAAAAGGTAGTAGAGGCACAGCGCAGTATATGGGAGAGTGAAACAGGCGAATGAGTATACAGGAGATTTTAGAAAGCGCAGGGTTGCCAGCCCAGAGAGGCGTTTACACTGGACGGGATAAGCCAGACGCATATTATACGTTTCTGCGGCTGCTGGGTACGCCTGCGGTAAATGCAGACGACGAAGAGAAAGAGCGCAGGGAAATGTATAGAGTTACGCTTTTCCATAAGGGCGATTTTGAGGCGCAGCTTGATAAGACAAAAGAGGTATTGAAAGCAGCAGGCGTTTATATCAACAGCATAGACGCAGAAAGCTACGAAACAGAAACGGGGTACTGGTTAGTGCCTATCACAGTCGAGATTTTGAAAGAGGAGTGATTAAACAATGACACTGGGACTGAAAGATTTATATTATGCCGTATGCACAGAGGCAGACGGAGCAGAGAGCTACGGGACACCTAAGAAAATGGCAGAGGCAATGAGCGCCGATTTATCCGTAAAGACAGCAGACGGCAGCTTGTATGCAGACGACACATTAAGCGAGAGCGTCACGGAGTTTGCAAGCGGAACGCTTAAGCTGGGAATTAAAGACCTTACGCCGGAAGTGCTGGCAGAGCTGCTGGGACAGGCAGTAGATAAGAACAGCGTAGTATGGGCGGGAAAAGAGGACGAGCCGCCGTATGTTGCTGTAGGGTTCAGAGCTAAGAAAACGGGTGGTAAATACCGTTACGTATGGCTGCTTAAAGCAAAATTTAAAGTACCGTCTGAAAAGTACGAAACAAAGGGCGAGAGTATCAAGTTTAACACGCCGGACATTGAGGCATCTTTTACAACAAGAAAGAAAGATAACTTGTGGAAAGCAGACTTTGTGGGAACAGAGGAAAGCGCAGCGGCTAAAACGTGGTTTACAGCAGTGCCGGAAAAGGCAGCAGCAATGGAAAGTGTATAAAACAGGAAAGGAGAGAGGCGTAGCATGGGCTGCGCCTTAATTTTATATCATGGGAGCATTAAAGAGCGGGGCTTTTCCCGTAGAGCTGAACGGCAAAGAATATGGTTTACTTTTTTCACTGAACGCATTAGACGAAGTACAGGAAAAGTTTGGGGGCTACGACAAATTAAGCGAGGTATTCAATAAAGATAACCCAAACCTTTTTAAAGATACAAGGTGGTTACTTACGCTGCTTATTAACGAGGCACTTTTAGCAGAGGACGAAAACGCCCAGCTGCTTGAAGAGAAAAGGGTAGGCAGACTGATACACGCAGGAAATTTGCAGGAAGTACAGAACGCTATTTTTAAATCGTTCTACAGAGGAACTGCGGGAGACAACAGCGACACAGAGAACGAAAACGACGGAGAAGAAACAACAGAAGAGGGAAACAGGGCAGCCGTGCAGGAAAATTAGATACTGCACGGCTTTTGTATATTGCAGTAGTGCTTTTGAGATACAGGGAACGTGAGGCGTGGAGAAAAACACCATACCAGATAACGACACTGTTTAAATATCACAAGGAATATAACCCGCACATTTTCCGACAGGAACAGGCGGGAACACCAGCAGCTACAGAAAACATGGACGATATAGACATAGCGTTAGGGGGCTTTTAATTATGGCAGATAAGACGCAGAACGTCAAAACAAGGTTAAGTTTTGACGGAGAGGCAGAGTATAAAGCAGCCTGCAAGGAAATTAACAGCACCCTTAAAGTGCTTAATTCTGAAATGAAACTTGTAACGGCTGAATATAAGGACAATGCAAGCAGCGTAGATGCGCTGAAAGCAAAGCAGGCGGTACTACAGAAAACATACGACGAGCAGGCAAAAAAGGTAAAAGAAACCGAGGCGGCTTTAGAAAAATGTCGCAAGGCAACAGGAGACAATAGCGAAGAAAGTAAAAAACTTGAAACCCAGTTAAATTACCAGAAAGCAGCGCTTGTAAAGACAGAGCAGGAATTAGGCAAAACGACTGACGAAATGGAAAAAGCAGAAAAAGCCGCTGACGAAATGGGAAAGGAAATAAAAGACAGCGGGGAACAGGCAGACGACGCAAAGGGAAAATTTTCTGGATTTACAAGCGTGCTAAGTGGAATGGGTACAGCGCTTAAAGCAGCAGCAGCGGCGACGGCGGCAGCAGTTGCGGGAGCGGCAACAGCCATAGGAGCGCTTACCACAAAAGCGATAGAGGGATACGCAGCACAGGAACAGCTTGTAGGCGGTGTAGAAACTCTTTTCAAAACGTCGTCTGATACGGTTGTTGGTTATGCAAACGACGCATATAAAACAGCCGGAATGTCTGCAAATGAGTACATGGAAACAGTTACCAGCTTTTCAGCGTCGCTGCTTGCCAGTATGAATAATGACACGGCAGCGGCAGCAGAAAAGGCAAACGTGGCAATTACGGATATGTCAGACAATGCAAATAAAATGGGTACTGATATATCGCTTATACAGAACGCCTATAACGGTTTTGCAAAGCAGAATTATACCATGCTGGATAACTTAAAACTGGGATATGGCGGTACAAAAGAGGAAATGCAGCGACTGCTTGATGATGCAAGCAAGCTATCCGGCATTAAGTATGATATTTCATCATATTCAGACGTTGTAGACGCTATTCACGTCGTACAGACGGAAATGGGCATAACAGGGACAACGGCAAAAGAGGCAAGTACAACAATAGAGGGTTCGGTTAGTTCTATGAGTTCAGCGTGGGACAACTGGGTAGCTGGAATGGCAGACAGCGAGGCGAATTTCTCACAGCTTACAAGCAATCTGGTAGACAGTATTGTAACAGTGGTAGGGAATATAGCACCGAGGGTAATAGAAACAGTGCCGAGGCTGGTAAGCGGACTGGGAGAAATCGTAGAGCAGCTTGCAACGTATATACCACAGGTTATACAGGAGTTATTACCGCCTTTAATGAGCGGCGTACAGGACTTGCTTAATACGCTGGTTGGAATGCTGCCGGAAATGATAAGCATAATCGGGCAGATTATACCGACAATCATAGATACGCTGCTTACTATATTACCGCAGCTTTTAGAGGCAGGCGTACAGATTATTACGGAATTGGCGCAAGGTATCGCACAAGCGTTACCTACATTGCTGCCAACAATCGTAACGGTGGTTACGAACATTGTAACCATGCTGATAGAAAATATACCGTTGCTGATTACAGCAGCATTACAGCTGCTTACGGGGCTGGCACAGGGGCTGGTAGCAGCGCTGCCCGTACTGATTGAGGCACTGCCGGAAATCATAACGGCTATCATAAATGCACTGGTTGAGGGCATACCGCTTATTATCGAAAGTGCGGGCGATATTATAGTTGCATTGATTGACGGCATCATAGATGCAATACCGCTTTTAATCGCAGCCATACCGCAGATTATAGCAGCCATTGTAACAGGACTGATTACGGGGCTGCCTAAGATTTTGACGGCGGCAGGCAAGCTGGTAACGACAATCATAAATAAAATAAAAGAGCTACCTACTCTGATACCGCAGGCAATCGCTGCGGGTGTTGAGAAAATAGCAGAGTGGGGCGCAAATATGCAGGAAAAAGGCGGCACAGTTATAACAAATTTTGTAACGAAAGTTATAGATATTGTTAAGGAGCTGCCGCAGAAAATCTGGAACAGTATAGTAAGCGCAGTAACCAGAGTGGCTACGTGGGGCGCAAATATGCAGACCAAAGCCAAAGAAGTAATGAACACAATGCTTACGAACATTGTAACGATTGTGAAAGAAACGCCTGCTAAAATCTGGAACAGTATAGTAAGCGCAGTAACCAGAGTGGCTACGTGGGGTAACAATATGCTTACGAAAGCCAAAGAGGTAATGAATGCCATGGTAACAGGCGTTATTACGATTGTTAAGGAACTGCCGCAGAAAATCTGGAACAGCATAGTAGGGGCAGTAACCAGAGTGGCTACATGGGGTAACAATATGCTTACGAAAGCCAAAGAGGTAATGAACGCCATGGTAACGGGCATTGTTACGATTGTTAAGGAAATACCGCAAAAGATTTATAACAGTATTTCTGGTGCAATTACCAAAGTGGCTACATGGGGTACAGAAGTAAAGAACAAAGCCGTAGAGGGAATGAAAAATGTAATTACTGGAATAACAGACGTATTTAAGGATATTGGCAGTACGTTTGCAGGGTTCGGTAAAAACATGGTAGAGGGCATCTGGAACGGCATAAGCGGCGCTACGAGGTGGATAAAAGACAAAATAAGCGACTGGGTAGGAGACGTTACCGACTTCCTTAAAGATTTATTCGGAATTGCCAGCCCGTCTAAGCTGATGCGTGACGAAATCGGCGTATATCTGGCGCAGGGTATCGGCGTTGGCTTTTCTAATGAAATTGGCGGCGTTAAGAAAATGATTGAGGACAGCGTACCGCAGGAGTTTGACGTAGACGCAAAGGTAAATGTAGGCAATGAATTTAAGTATGATAACGACGACAAAAAGCCAAAGCCGAGAGGCGGCAGTGCAGCAGGCGGCGTAGTTGTCAATCAGTATATTTATGCGAATACCACGGACTATGCAAAACAGCAGAAAGAGGCAGCCCGACAGTTCAGAATGATAGCAAGGACGGTGTAACACATGGAAAATGAAAAACTGACTTACATAAATTCAAGGGGCGAGCGGTTAGAGCTGGGAGTAGACAGCGTATACCATTGCAATATAAGTAAAGACGTAGAGGGCATTTCCGGCGTTACGAGCGTCATTTACAGCACAAATAGTATGGGACAGCACGGCGACACCTACGTAGGGCAGCGTATCGAGGCGAGGGACATAGACGTAGTGGGACATATCAACACACGGGACAAGGCGCAGGCATTGGAACTGCGCCGCCGTATGCTTAAGATATTTAACCCAGAGCTTAGCGCTACGCTGGTGTATGAGTACGGCGGCTTTAAGCGTGTGATTGATTGCAGGGCGTATGGAGAGCCTAAGATACTAAAGAAAGAGGTACTTTATGAGTTTGATTTACAAATAGAGTGCCTTAACCCGTTCTGGCGGGAAGAGGAAGAAACAAAAGAGGATATAGCAAGCTGGGTGGCTGCGTGGCATTTCCCTTGCGTTATCGAAAAGGACGGCACAAAGAGCATGATATACGGATACCGAGCGGAAAGCGTAATAGTGGACTGCTACAACGAGGGCGACGTATCAACGGGAATGAGGATAAGGTTTACAGCACTGGGGACAGTTTCAAACCCGATACTGCTTAATGTGGATACCGAGGAATTTATACAGATTAACGCCACTATGAAAACGGGCGACGTGATAGAGATTAACACGAAGTACGGCAGCAAGGGCGCTAAGCTGATAAGGGACGGCGTAGAAACCGACTATTTCCGCTACATTGATGTAGACAGTACATTTATGCAGCTTGCCATAGGCGACAATATGTTTAGGTATGATGCAGCCAGCGGCGTAAATTCTCTGGAAGTATCCATATTCTACAGCAAGGAATTTTTAGGAGTGTGACGGTATGGAGCTTAGAGTATTTGACAAGACAGTACAGCCGCTGGGAGCTATAGACGAGCTGGCAAGCCTGCTATGGCATACAAAGTATTTTGACGTAGGAACTTTTAGCCTGCTTGCGCCGATTACGGACAATAACAGCCGTTTGCTGGTAGAGGGTAACTTAATAACCAAGCACGACGGAAAAAAGGAAGTAAAGACCGCTGACGGCGGCGTATGGCGCAGGGCAGCGCAGATAACCTATGTACACATTACCAAAGACGAGAACGGCGTAGAGCAGTTAGAGGCGCAGGGCTATATGCTTAGCTGGTGGCTTAATAAGCGTTGCATTTATCCGCAGATTGTGGCAACAGGTACAAACCAGTACCTTATAAACCTTATGGTAAAGAACAACTGCGGCAGCGCAGCAGGAACAAAGCGGCGTTTTCCATTGCTTACATTTCTGGCGCAGGAAACCATTGACGGCGTGGCGGTTGAATATGCAAACGAGGTATACGCACAGCTGGGGCAGGAAGTAAAGGCAAGGGCGCAGGCTGGAAAGTTGGGCTACGACATTCTGCTTAACGAAAGAGAGAGAATGTTTGGTTTTTATCTGTATAAGGGCAATGACCTTACAGCCACAAATACTGAGGGTAACACGCCCTGCATATTTTCAAAAGATTTTGATAATGTCAATGAGCAGGAATATACAGCAAGTATAGAGAACTGCGGCAACTTTATTTATGTGCAGGGAGCAGCTGACGACGACGGCAGCCAGCCAGTAACCACAGTGGACGGCGAGGGCGCAGCGGGGCTGGATTTGGTAGAGGTATTTTGCGACGCTACGGACATTGCCAGAAAGTACCAGCAGGGGGAAACAGAGGTAACAATACCGCTGAATACCTATATTGCAATGCTGAAAACGAGAGGCAGCGCAAAACTGGAAAACTACGGCAAGAACATAAATTTTGTAAGTACCATAAATACAAATTCAAACTTAAAATTTAAGGCTGATTTTGATTTAGGCGACCGTATTACTTGCAAAGAAACCAAGTGGGGCATACAGATAGATGCACGCATTACAGAAGTAGCAGAAATATACCAGAAAGGCGAGGAAACCATAGAGGCGACTTTTGGCGACAGCCTGCCGACACTGGTAGACCAGATTAGGAAAGTGAGGTAGCAGAAATGGCAAACAGCTTACCGTTTAATGCCGTGGCAGTAGACGGAGAGTACGACAGGGTATATAAAGCCGAGGATTGGGCGTGGTACTTTGCTACTTTCATTGCAAACGGCATTTTTCCAAAGCCGAGCGACGGGCTACAGGTGGTAGCTTACAGCGGCATGGAAATAAGAGTAAATGCAGGCTATGCCTTTATAAACGGCTACGCCTTTAGAAATCCTGCAACGCTTAGCGTAACACTGGATACGGCAGAGGGAGCGCTTAACAGGGTGGACAGGGTAGTAGTTCGCTGGGATTTGCCGCAAAGAGATATGTATATTGCGGTGCTGAAAGGCACACCGTCTGCAAAGCCGACAGCAACGGCAGTAACACGCACTACGGAAATATGGGAGCTTGCGCTTGCAGATATTTACGTAGGCAAGGGTGTAACAAGGATACAGACGCAGAACATCACAGACCAGCGGTTTAATAGCGCAGTCTGCGGCATTGTAACAGGAACGGTGGAAGAGATAGACGCAAGCGTGCTTACAAAGCAGTTTACGGACTTTTTCAACACCTACAGCGCAGCCGTGCTGGACGAGTTCAGCGCATATAAGCAGAGTATGGAAAAGTACCTTACAGAGATTGCGGGCGTATATGACAGCTACGTAAGCAAGACAGAGGGCTTATTTGCACAGTATGAGAGCCAGTTTAACGAAAGATACAGCAGTTTTGAAAGCACGCTTGACAACTGGGATAAGGAACTTTTAAACGCCTATACAGACTTTATGGCAAAAATTAAGCTATTCCAGTCGGACGCTGAAAACGAATTTAACACATGGTTTGAGAGTATCAAGGACAAGCTGGGCGAGGACATAGCAGGCAGCCTGCAACTGCAAATTGAAGAGCTGGCAGCAGCCATGCAGGAAGTGAAAAAGCAGGCAGAGGCAGGCACGAAAGAAACAAAAGAGGCAATAGCAGCGCTGGACGAGCGACTTAAGAGAGTAGAAAGCGGCTGGGGCATTGACTATAAGCATGATGCTGTACTGGGATTGTGCTACATGGGTGCGGCATACATGAGCCAGCATTACGAAAGAACAGTAGAAACGGCAGTATTAGGGGCTACCTACGTGGGTAATTCCTATCTTGCAAATACATTTTAGAAAGGCGGCAGACCATGAAAGGATTTCCTAAAGTATTAAAGACAAAAGAGGATTATTACAACTGCCTTGCTATGGTAGCAAGCGGAGAACTGGCGGCAGCGGATTTGCTGGCAAAAATCGAGAGCGCAGAGAACCAGCGTTATATTGAGTGCGGCGTAGCAGCTGTAGAGGAAGAGAAAAAGGCGGTTACGGTATATTACTGCGACGAGGCAGCGGTAGGTATGAAATTTGTAGCGGGCGACGTATCCGGCACGGTGCAGGGAGTAACACATATCCAGACCGACGAGGCAGCGGCAGCAGGAGAGGCAGGAAACGACAGAACAGCCCTTACACTTTCCAAAGCGGTAAAAGCGGGCTGCAAGGTAATTGCGCTGGAACGCACAGACACCGTGGCAGGAATGACAACAGACGACATTGCAGCACTGAAAGGAGTATTAAAGCAGTATGAGTAGATTATTAGTGGACGACGTTACAAAGACCGACGCAAGGGCGCTTTTGAACGTAAATAAAATGGCTACAATCAGCGATATTGTAGCACCGAGCAATGAGTACATTTACGCCAGCGGAGCAAATGAACTGACCGTAGTAGAGGGCTGCGTAATTGCCGTGGGTGGTGCTGGAATTTTCAAGACAGCAAACACCATTCTTACGGCTGCTAATCTGGACGCAGGCAGCGCTTTTGCGGTAGGTAAAGACTATTACGTATATATCTGCGATAGCAGAATTGACAGCGCAGACGAGAAATACGTAATTTCCCTTAACTCTACATACCCGACAGGCTGGAACGCTACAAACAGCCGTAAAATCGGCGGCTTTCATTATGGACGCTGCCGCAAGGTGGACAGCAATTTACAGCCGCTTAATGGCAGCAGTGTTATTTTTGGCACAGGCTGGGAAAGTGCAGTAAGCAACGGCATTGTACCACGTTCTGTATGGACACTGGGACACCGCCCGAAATGCAGCCCAGAGGGTATGGTATATTTAGGCGGTGGCACATGGGTAGATATTTACCTTAATTCTGACGACGGAGCAAAGGGCTTGAAATCAGAGTACGGCTGCGCACCTATGACGGGTACAGAAAGCATGAACTGGTATAACTTTGTAGAACGTCTGGCAAAGAGCGGTAAACGCCTGCCGAACTATGCAGAATTTTGCGCTTATGCTTTTGGAAGCCCTGCCGGACTGGATAACGCAAATACAAACGCATGGAGCGCCACCAGCAACACAGGTAGGGGCGTAACAGGCAGTGTGGTAAATGCCGTTTCTTCCGTGGGCGTTGTAGATGCCGTGGGGCGTGTCTGGGAGTGGCTGGACGAGCTTATTACAAGAGCGGAACACGCCACAAATGCAGACTACCACGCAAGCGTAGCGTGGGGCTGGGACAAGAAAAGCCCATTGAACACAGGCGAGAAGTCTTACGACGTTGGTAACATTTACCAGTATTACGCATATTCTCTGGCGGCGCTGATAGCGGGCGGCTACTGGGGCGATGGGGCGAATTGCGGCGCTCGTGCCGTGAGTTGCGACATTTACCCGTGGAATGTCGGTACGCGCGTTGGCGCTCGTGGGGCGTGTGACTCTCTGTAGACGGCGGGCGAAAGCCCAGCCGGATAAACGGGGGTAAGGCATGGACATACAGACAAAAACAGATATTATACACCAGAAAATATACGATTTTCTGCTATATATTTACCCTCTGCTTACGAAGTACCCAAAGTATGAGAAATTCAGTTTACAGACGGCGACCAGAAACGCAATTCTTGAAATGCTGCAAGAGGTTATAAAGTGGGATAAGACGGCGACGAAAAGCCACTTATACACGGTAGATACGGCATTGCAGGAAAGTAAAGAATTGCTGCGGCTGGCGCATGATTTGAAATATAGCGCCATGAACGCACGGCACTACGGCGAGAGCTGTCGCAAGCTGAAAGAAATAGGCGTTATGCTGGGCGAACTGATAGAAGAGGTAAAGACCAGAAAATAGCAGGATATGGGGCAGCTGCTTACTTACAGCCTCTGGCGGCGCTGATAGCGGGCGGCAACTGGAACAATGGGGCGAATTGCGGCGCTCGTGCCGTGAATTGCAACAATTACCCGTGGAATGTCAATACGAACATTGGCGCTCGTGGGGCGTGTGACTTAGTGAGAACATTACAGGCACAGAGTTCTACGGAATACTGGCAAGGACTTAGAAAGGGATAAGACCGAGTGTTTAATATCCTATAGTCAGAGCGGCTGTCCCGCCGTGAGGCAAAGAGAAAAAATACGGCTGCTGGTTAGTAGCTACGGCGAAAGGCAGGAGCTTAATACTTGAAGAGAGTAGGATACATTACCGATAAGGACGGGCGGCGCATTACGCTTTTAGAGGCTATGGGCGACTATGGAAACGTACAGAAAGCCTATAACAAAGCCAGAAAGTGTAAACGCCACAGAAAAGACGTACTGATTTTTACGAAAGACAAAGAGGAAAACTTAGACAAGGTGCGGGAAGATATTCTAAACCTTGCCTATGAGCCGAGCGAATACCATTACTTTAAGGTGTACGAACCGAAAGAGCGGCAGATAATGGCGCTGCCGTTCTATGACAGGGTGGTACAGCACGCCATAAACAACGTGTTAGAGCCTATATTTGATAAGAGGTTTATATCGCAGTCTTACGCCTGCCGGAAAGGTAAAGGTATGCACGCTGCGTCTGATACGCTAAAAGAGTGGCTGTATGAGTGGAACAAATACCACCCAGACCAGCCGCTTTATGCTATCAAGGCAGATATACACCACTATTTCCAGAGCATAGACCATGCGGTATTAAAAACTGAAATACGTAAGGTTATAAAAGACGCTGGGGTACTGGCATTGCTGGACAGGATAATAGACCACAACGGCAATATGCCGGACGGCGTAGGGATACCAGTAGGAAACCTTACCAGTCAGTTATTTGCAAATATCTATCTGGACGCATTAGACCAGTTTATTAAGCATGAGCTGGGCGTAGAGGCGTACATACGATATATGGACGACTTTGTAATATTAAGCCCAGACAAGGAACAGCTGCGCAGCTGGCTTGCACGGATAGAGCAATTCTTACGGGAAGAGCTTAAGTTAGAGTTTAACCCGAAAACTACCATACTGGCAGCAAAGAACGGTATAGACTTTGTAGGCTACAAACACAGGGCAACGCACAGGAAAGTACGAAAGGACAGCATAAAGCGCATAAAGCGTACTATCAAGAAGTGCGAGAGCGGGAAAATCACAAAAGAGCAGTTACAAAAGAGCATACAGAGCTGGACGGGACACGCAGGACACGCCGACAGTTATAACCTACGAAAGAAAATAGAAACGCTGGCAGAGGCAGCCATAGAAAAGGCTGCTTAAGCGGCAAAATGCAGGAGCGAGTACATGAGTAGCAATTTATTAAGGGTAGTACAAGAACAACAGGAAACCATAGAAAAGCAAAGCAGGCTTATTGCTGATTTAATAGCCACTCTGGAAAGCTGGGAGCAGACAGCAGGCTACGACGGCGCAGAGCTGAAAGAGCGGGCAAAAGATTTGCAATTAAGAGAAAGGCAGGATTTATGAACATGACTATTACAGAATTTATTGAGGCGGCGGCACATAACAAAATTATCCAGCTGGTAGTATTGGCGATTGTGTGCGACACGGTTTTTGGCGTGCTGCGTGCAATCAAAGAGAAGAAATTTAACAGCTGCGCAGGCATTGACGGGGCTATCAGAAAAGTAGGTATGCTTATTTCTCTGGTATTCATGCTGGCAATCGACGTACTGATTAAGATTAACTTAATCGGATTTATACCGGAGCAGGCACGTACATATTTAGGGCTTGATACCGTGGGCGTGGCTGAATTTTTCGCATTGCTTTACATTGCCTATGAGGTAGTGAGCATTTTTAAAAATATGGCATTATGCGGGCTGCCCGTAAAAAAGGTATGGGAAAAGGTGCGGGAGTTTCTGGCGAAGTATACGGACGAACTGCCGGACACAGACGAACTGGACGGGGACAGCACCACAGGCAACGTAGAGGAACACAGGACACAGGAAAGATAAGAATAATAAGGACATAGCAGCAAAGAGCGCTTGCGGGACACCGCAGGCGCTTATTTTGTATGCGGAAAGGCAGGAAATATGAACATTAACAGAAAGATAAGTAAGTACAATTTCAATAAGGGCAGCGTTTCCAGAATTAAGTATATTGTTATCCATTATGTAGGCGCACTGGGCGGCGCAGAGGACAACTGCCGATATTATGGCGGCGGCAATAGAAATGCGTCGGCGCATTACTTTGTAGGATTTAACGGCGAGGTATGGCAGTGCGTAGAGGACGCTAATATAGCGTGGCATTGCGGAGCGTCGAGCTATAAGCACGCAGAGTGCCGAAACGCTAATAGTATCGGTATTGAAATGTGCGTAAGGAAGAAAAACACAAAGAGCATGGGCGCAACAGATAAAGACTGGTATTTTGAGGACGCAACAGTAGAGGCAGCGGCAGAGCTTACCCGTTACCTTATGAATAAATACGGCGTGCCTGCATCTCATGTAATCAGACATTACGACGTAACGGGCAAGATTTGCCCTAACCCGTATGTATATAACACCAGCGCCCACACATGGGACGAGTTTAAGCGTAAAATCAGCGGACAGGCAGAAACACCGCAGGGCGGCAATGAAAAAACAATCTGGAATTTTCTTACAGGAAAGGGCTTAAATGCTTATGCCGTGGCTGGTATTATGGGTAATCTGTATGCTGAAAGCGGGCTTATGCCGAACAACTTACAGAACACCTATAACAATAAGCTGGGTAAGACGGACGCAGAATATACAGCAGCGGTGGATAATGGCAGCTATGGCAATTTTGTAAAGGACAGTGCAGGCTATGGGCTGGCGCAGTGGACGTATTGGAGCAGAAAGCAGGCGTTGCTTAATCATGCAAAACAGGAGGGCGTATCCATTGCAGACCTTAATATGCAGCTGGGCTTTTTATGGGAAGAATTGCAGGGATACACAGCAGTAATGGACGCACTGAAAAAGGCGGGCAGCGTGCGTGCTGCATCTGATGCCGTTCTTACTGGATATGAAAAGCCAGCAGACCAGAGCGAAACAGTAAAGAAAAAGCGTGCAGAGTACGGCGAGGGATACTATAAAAAGTATGCAGCAGGAAACGGTACAAAGTATTACAGAGTGCGCAAGAGCTGGACGGACGCAGCAAGCCAGCTGGGGGCGTTTACGTCGCTGGAAAATGCAAAGAGCGCTTGCAAGGCGGGCTATACTGTATATGATGATAACGGCAAGGCGGTATATACCGCAGCAGGGCAGCAGGCAAGCGCAGGAGTTCCGTTTAGCGTACAGGTAGATATTTTAGACCTTAATATCAGAATAGGAGCAGGCACGAACTATGCAAAGACAGGAGAAACCACAGGAAAGGGAGTATTTACCATTGTGGAAGTGAAAGCCGGACAGGGTGCAAGCGTTGGCTGGGGACGCTTGAAGAGTGGCGCAGGCTGGATTAGCTTAGATTATGCCACAAGATTAGCTTAAGTTTTCGAGGGTGGGCGGTTTGCTGTCTGCCCTCTATTTTTTGCAATTTTCTTAGAAATCTATACAAAAGTGTTGACAATATACCGAAAAAGGTATATAATAAAATCATGGAAAGGAGAAAAGAACAAATAAGAGGCAAAGCCACTGGAAAGGAGAAACGGCACAATGGGTAAGAAAAAGAAACAAAAGAAAAAGCCTATCAACTGGCAAGAATTGGCAATCAGTGCAGTGATAGACTTAATCATAGGAACAATACTTATCATAATTGGTAAGTACATAGGTTAGGGCGAAAGCCCTAACCAACAGGCGGGCAATAAGCCCGCCGCCTATAAGAAATATAACACAAACCCAAAGCCGAGTAAAGAGTATGCTTTTAAAATTAGGAGTATTTTTAGTAGCAGTAGGACTGGTAAAGCTGCTGGTTGCTTTCATTTTGAGGGCAAGAGAAAAGAGAGGTAAGGCATGAATTTAGGCGAAAACATTAAAACGGCGAGAAAAGCGGCAGGCGTGACGCAAAAGGAACTTGCAGAGCGCCTGCAAGTATACCAGAAAGATATAAGCCGCTGGGAAAACAACGAGCTTACGCCAAATGCAATAACACTGGCGAAAATTTGCAGAGAGCTTAACGCCTCTGCTGATGAAATTTTAGAATTGAAGTAGAAACGAAAGCGAGGGCTTACTATGACAAAGAAAAAGGTAATTTTATTGGCAGCGGCTGCATTATTTGCAGTAAGCGGCTTAACGGCGCTGCCGTCTGGAAATATAACAGGCGGGGTGGGCTGCATTGTGGTTGCGGCAGTATGCGCCTATTTTGGACTGAAAAAGAAAAGCGCAGGAAAAGAGAACGAAAACAGAACGTCAGCACCTGCCGCCGCATCTGGTAGCAGGGTTTTAGATACAATCAGAACGAAAGTAGTAGGCGTGACGTTTAATAATGAGGATGGAGAAAACAGGCAGGATATTTTAAGCAGAATGTCCGGCAGTGAAGATATTACAGTAGAAAAGTATACATACAACGGAGAGCCTGCCGCATACGTAAAGTGGGGCGATAAGGTAATAGGCAATCTATCGGCAGAGCTGGCGGGGGACTTAGCGAGAAAGTACCCGAAAGCCCGCTACACCGCAGAAATACTGGAAATTTCTGGGGGGGGGGTACAGACGTTCGGGTGCAATATAGAGCTTGACGTAATCGAGGACACAACGCCCAGCGTAAGCCAGCATACGGGAGAAACTACAGTATATGTAGACCGTAGCAACAAAAAATACCATAGTAAGCCTAACTGTTCGGGAATGAAAAACCCAAAGAGCATACCGCTAAGCCAAGCAAAGAAGAAATACACCGCTTGTAAAAAGTGTTGTAAATAGGTAAAGGCATAAGCCGCAGACTTGTAAAAGAGTTTGCGGCTTTTCGTCGTATATGGGGAAAGAACAGGAACGAAAGAGAGGTAGCAGAAATGGCGAATAAGAAAGGCAGCCGACAGCTGACATGGACAGACCGCATAAGTATTGAGGCATTGAAAAAAGCAGGGCATAGCGTGATAGAGATAGCAGAACAGCTGGGCGTACACCGCAGCACTATATACAATGAGCTTAAGCGAGGGGAATATATGCACAGAAATAGCGACTATACAGAAACATTAAGTTATAGCCCAAACAAGGCACAAATGAAAGCAGAGGAGAATTTAAAGGCAAGGGGTACACAGCTTAAAATAGGAAACGATATTGCATACGCAAATTATATAGAGGATAAAATAGTAAATGAAGATTACAGCCCAGCTGCGGTACTGGGAGAATTGAAAGCACAGGGGAAAGAGGGGGACTTTTCCGTAACAGTATGCGTAACGACTTTATACAGCTACATTGACAAGGGTATTTTCCTTAAACTGTCTAATAAGAATTTGCCAGTAAAGAAGAATAAGAAGAGAAATTATAAGAAAGTACAGAGGCAACAGAAAAGAGCGGCAGCAGGAGAGAGTATAGACAAACGCCCGAAAGAGATAGATACACGGGAAGAGTTCGGCAACTGGGAAATGGACAGCGTTTTAGGACAACGGGGAAAGTCAAAAAATACGTTGCTGGTACTGACAGAGCGGAAAACCAGAAACGAGATTATATTTAAACTGCCAGACCATACAGACGAGGCAGTAGTAGCGGCACTGGATAGATTAGAAAGAAAATGGGGCGCTGATATGTTTAAGCGGGTATTTAAGACAATCACAGTAGACAACGGCAGCGAGTTTGCAGATGCAGAGGGCTTACAGCGTTCTATTATCAACGAGGGAGAAAAGCGGACAAAGGTATATTACTGCCACCCGTACAGCAGTTGGGAGCGTGGCACAAATGAGGTAACAAATAAGATGATACGCCGGAAGATACCGAAAGGCACAAATTTTGACGACAGGACAGAGGAAGAGGTAGAGAGTATAGAGAACTGGATAAACGGATACCCACGCAAAATACATGGCTATCATTCAGCAGGGGAACTATTCGAGGAAGAGGTAAAGCAGCTTGCGTAAGAACGAAAATAGGGAGCGTGAGAGGCTGGCAGCAGTGGCAGCCTTACTATTGCGCTGCCTAAAAGTGAAAATATACAATAAAACAGGCTACGTATTGTGCAAAACGGCAAAACGATAAAAATATGAAAAAATGTCGAATTTAATGTTGACATTTTTAATTAAGATTTATTAAGACTAATTTTAATATTAAATTCAAGAAATGATGACAGAAGATAA
>ENA-OWRJ01002058-OWRJ01002058.1-human-gut-metagenome-genome-assembly--contig:-NODE-2058-length-18606-cov-4.183602_pt1 | contig 18606 bp, 19 predicted proteins | sample MGYA00248269_ERZ651897 | MGnify/ENA primary metagenome ERZ651897 (study PRJEB26924, sample SAMEA4378252) | human gut metagenome | biome: human gut; feature: human-associated habitat; material: faeces...
CGTGCCGCTTCGTCAATCTTAGCGCAATACTGTCTTACGTACACCCAGCTATATCCGGGGTGCGTTTTTTATAATTCTGCGTTCTTCACGCGCGCGATGAGGGCTTTCTTCTTCTCCTCCGGCAAAAACGCGGCCTCGGCGGCGTAGACGAGCGTCTTTTTGAGATCGTCCGACGTAAAGCACATGTCCTGCGTGCAGTGGCGGTACTCGTCCGGCAAATTCACAGCGGCAAGCGTCATGTTGTCCGTATTGATGCAGAGCCGCAGCCCTGCGTCCAGGAGCTTTTTGGCCGGATGCGCGCGGTAGGACGGCTGCGTGTGGCACTGGATGTTGCTCGTCGGGCAGATCTCCAGCGTCACGCCGCGGGAAATTGCCTCGTCCCAGAGCGTCGGGTCGTCAAAAATATGGTGCCCATGCCCGATACGCCTCACGCCGAACGAGAGCGCGTCCCGGACGGTATCGGGTCCCTGCGAGTCGCCTGCGTGGCACGTCGCCGGAACATGCAGCGCGCTTGCCAAGTCAAATATGGGCCGGAAATTGCGCAGCGGCACAATGCCCTCCGCGCCCGCCAGATCTGCGCCGACTACGCCCTGCTCCAGAAAATCCTTCGCCAGCCGCACGGTCTCAAGATTTTCTTCCATATTGACCGTTTCGGGCCCAATGCACATCGCGCAAAGAAGAATCCCCGCGTCGTAGTCCGGGTATTCGGCCAGCGCCTGCCTGCGCCCCTCCAGGACCGCTTCGACGGCCTGCCGCTGCGTGAGCCCCGCGCGCTTGTGAAGCTGCGGCGCAAAGCGGACCTCATCGTAGATGTGTCCCTGCCGGGCGAGTACGGATAACACATCCCTTGTCACGCGGACAATGCTTTCTTCCGTCTGCATCAGCTGCAGGGGAAGCTCGAAGCGCGCCAGATATGTGTTCACGTCCGCGCAGTCCGAGGTCCGGGCCAGCCAGCGCCGGAAATCATCTAACGTCGCGGCGGGAAGGGGAAGGCCCTGCGCATTTGCTAAGTCCCACATCGTCTCGGGCGGAATGGCGCCGTCTAAATGCAGGTGCAGCTCGATCATCGGAAGGCTTGAAAGCTCCATATTCATCTCTCCTTTCTTTCATTGTACTGGGCGGGGGCTTTCCGCGTCAAGCCTGTTTTCCCTGAATATTTTTGTGGAGGGCTCTTTTTTCGTTTGTACGGTGTTGACAGAAAGGTAGAAAGTATGTACAATAAACGTGTATCTTCGGATACCAATTTTATCGAAATACACAAAATGGAGGAACCAAAATGAAAAAGATCATTGCGCTTCTGCTGGCTCTGGTCATGGTGTTCGCTCTGGTAGCCTGCGCTGCCAAGACCGACGCTCCCGCTGAGGAAACCAAGACCGAAGAACCCGCAGCCACCGAAACGACCACCACCGAAGAGACCACCGAGCCCGCCGCGGAAGAGACTGCGGAGCCCGCAGCTGAAGAGGGCAAGGTTTATAACGTTGCGTACCTCGTCAACGGCAACCTCGGCGACAAGTCCTTCTTCGATTCTGCCGAAGCAGGTCTGGAAGAGCTGGAAGCGGCCGGCCGCATCGAGCTGACCACCATTGAGATGGGCGGCACCGACGAAGACCAGCCTACCTGGCTGTCCACGCTGTACGACGTCTCCGAAGACGGCGGCTACGACCTCATCGTCTGCGGCACCTATCAGATGCCCGACTACCTGAAGGAAGTTGCGACCCAGTATCCCGACCAGCTGTACGCCATTTTTGACGACACCACCTATGTCGGCGAGAACCAGAACGTTGTCAACATGTCCTATCGCCAGAACGACATGGGCTACCTCGTTGGCGTCTATGCGGCTTGCATGACCGTCGACACCAACATCCCCAACATCAACGAGGACGCAGTCGTCGGCTTCGTCGGCGGCGTTGACTCCCCGGTTATCAACGACTTCCTGATCGGCTTCATTGAGGGCGCGCAGTCCGTCAACCCCGACATCAAGGTCGATACCCGCTACACCAACGACTATGTGGATACCGCCATCGCCAAGGAATATGGCCTGTCCATGATCAACGACAACAAGTGCGACATCATCTGGGGCGTCGCAGGTAACGCCGGCAACGGCGCGGCAGAAGCTGCTCTCGAGACTGGCAAGGCATGGTTCATCGGCGTTGACTCCGACCAGGAGCTGACGTTCTCTCCGGACCTCGCTGCCATCACGCTGACCTCGGGTCTGAAGAACATCGGCAACTCCCTCGTCTGGCTGTTCGACGAGTGGGATGCCGGCCGCACCTACTGGGGCCAGGTCGTTGAGCTCGGCATCGCGGAAGGCGGCGTCGGCATCGTGACCGACAAGAACTACGACAAGCTGGCCTCCGCCGAAACGAAGGCTGCCGTCGAGGCTGCGCAGAACGCAATCCTGAACGGCGAGGTCGTCGTTGACTCCGCTCTGACCAACCAGGAGCTTGCGACTCAGCTGCGTGACGCTGTTCGCCCGTAAGCGAAGCCTACAAGCCAAGATCCTTTGAGCTATCCGGGGGGAGCTCCCATGAGCTCCCCCTTCGGTGTTTTTCATACTGCCTGCGGTGCACTTAAAAATCTTAAATGCGCCGCAGAACGCATGGAAGCACAATCGCGCGCTTGCGCAAGTACATAGAAACAGGAGGAACGCATCGTATGCCAGACGAGAAAACCGGCCGTTTGGACGAGGAACTGGTCGTCCAGATGAAAGGGATCACGAAGGTGTATCCCAACGGCGTCGCAGCCAACCAGGGCGTGGACTTTACCCTGCGAAAGGGCGAAATTCACGCGCTGATGGGCGAAAATGGCGCAGGTAAATCGACGCTTATGAAAATGCTCTTCGGCCTCGAGCAGCCGACGAGCGGCGAGATCTGGGTGAACGGGGAGAAGCTGAACCTCACTGCGCCCTCTGTCGCCATCTCGCATGGGATCGGCATGGTGCACCAGCACTTCATGCTCGTTCCGAGCCTGACGGTCGCGGAAAACATGGTGCTCGGCATGGCGCCGAGAAAGGGTCTCTTCCTCGACCACCAGAAGGCCGTGGAAATTACGAAGGAATACGCCGAGCGCTTTAACCTGCATGTCGAGCCCGAGGCAAAGGTCGTTGACATTCCGGTCGGCATGAAGCAGAAGGTCGAGATTTTAAAAGCCCTCGTGCGCGGCGCGAAGATCCTGATCCTCGACGAGCCGACGGCGGTCCTGACCACGCAGGAGACGACCGAGCTTTTCAAGGAGCTCATTCACCTGAAAAATCAGGGCTATACCATCGTCTTCATTTCCCACAAGCTGAACGAGATCATGGAGATCACCGACCGGCTGACCATCATGCGAAACGGCCGCTCGATGGGCGTTTACAACACGTGTGATGTCACAAAGGAGGATATCTCCCGGCTGATGGTCGGGCGCGACGTCATTTTGAACGTGCAGAAGGACGAAGCCCGGCCGACCGATACGGTGCTTCGCGTGCGCGATGTGGAATACGTCAACGAATGGCACAAGAAGGTGCTCGACAAGGTGTCGTTTGACGTGCGCAAGGGCGAGATTCTTGGTATTGCGGGTGTGGAAGGAAACGGCCAGAAGGAGCTGGTCGACATGCTCTTCGGCTTCAACACCCCGAACGCCGGAACCATCACGGTCGAGGGCGAGAATATCCTCGGCCTCACGCAGAGCAAAATTCGCGGCCTCGGCGTGTCCCTCGTTCCGGAGGACCGGATGCTCTTTGGCATTGCGGGCACGGCCAGCATCGAGGAAAACATCCTCTCCGACCGCTGCGCGGACAAGCGCTTCAATAAGGGCCCGCTGTTCAACATGAAGGCCATCCACGAAGAATCCGACCGGCTCATTCAGGAATACACGGTCCTGTGCAAATCGAGAAAGCAGCAGGTCGGCATGCTCTCCGGCGGCAATATCCAGAAGGTCGTCGTTGCGCGCGAGTTTTCAAATGACCCCGTGCTCATTCTTGCCGACCAGCCGACGCGCGGCATTGACGTCGGTGCGACGGAATTCATCCGCAAAAAGCTCGTCGAGCTCTCACGCTCTGGTATTGCGGTGCTGCTCGTCTCGGCCGACCTCAACGAGGTCATGGAGCTGTCCGACAGCCTGATCGTCATGCAGGGAGGCCACATCGCGGCCTACTTTGAAGACACGAAGGAGCTCACCGACGATCAGATGGGCGAGTATATGCTGGGCCTCAAGCAGCAGCCGGCGGAGCAGATCAGGAGGGTTTGTCATGACTAAAAAACGCGAACTCATGTTCTCTATCGTGCGCGGGCTTCTTGCGATCCTCATCGCGCTGCTTGTTGCGACGCTGCTCATTTTCATCAGCGCAAACGGCGATAATTTCTCCGAGAAGCTCGCTTCGACCGGAGACGCGCTCAAGCAGATGCTCGTCGGACCGCTCTTCCGTATGGGCAAAAACGGAACGCGCTTTGAAACCAAGCGTCTGACCGACATTCTTGCCTCCATGATTCCGATCATCTTTACCGGTCTTTCGGTCTGCATCATGTTCTCCGCCAACCAGTTCAACCTCGGCGCGGAGGGCGGCATCATGCTCGGCGCATTCGTCACCGGCATGGCGGCAATCTATCTGCCGATGGCAGCGGGGCTGCACCCGATCGTCGCAATCCTGCTCGGCGGCCTTGCCGTCGGCGTGATGATGCTCCTGCCGGCTTTACTGAAAAGCAAGCTCGACGTGAGCGAGATGGTGTGCTCGCTGATGCTCAACTACATCGTCATGTACTTAATCAAGTTCGTCCTCAACACGTATCTTGCCGATAAATCCAAGGGACAGATTCAGTCGTATGAGTTCCTGGAGTCGGCAAAAATTGCCCAGCTGGTGGACGACGGCTCGAAGCTCTCGGTCGGCTTCCTCATTGCCATTGCGGCGGTGATTCTCTGCGGTCTTTTCATGTACCGCACCCGCTGGGGCTACGCCATCCGCATGATCGGCATCAACCAGGCATTCTCGAAATATTCCGGCATGAAGGTCGGCACCATCATTGTCGTCTCGCAGCTGCTCGGCGGCTTCCTTGCCGGTGTCGGCGGCGGCATCGAGATGCTGGGCAGATACAAGACCTTCTCCTGGAGCTCTCTTCCCGGCTACGGCTGGACGGGCATTACGATCGCCATCCTGGCTGGCAACAACCCGTGGTTCGTGCCCCCGGCGGCGTTCTTCATGGCGTATCTGTCCAAGGGCTGCGAGCTGATGGCGACCTACGCGAAGGTTCCCGCGCAGCTGATCGATATCATTCAGGGCGTGATCTTCCTGTTCTTCGCGGCAGAGCAGTTCCTGTCCAAGTACCGGCAGAAGCTCGTCGTCAAGTCCGCCGAGGAGGAAATCGCGCGCAAGAAAGCGCTGGAGGAAGCAAAGGAAGGAGGCCGCGCAAATGCTTAGTTTTCTGAAAATGATGCTGACGCCGGAGTTCTTCTTCTCGATTCTGCGTATCTCCGCGCCGATTCTGTTCGCAACGCTCGGCGCAATCGTGGTAGAAAAGGCAGGCTTCTGCAACATCGGCTTAGAGGGCATCATGATGTTTGCCGCGCTGACCGGTTCTCTCGTCAGCTACTACGCAGGCAGCTGGTTCTGGGGGCTTCTTGCCGCGATCGCAATGGGGACGCTCATGGGCCTTATGATGGGCTTTTTCGCCTTCCAGCTGAAGACGGATATCACCCTCGTCGGCATTGCCGTCAACATGATGGGCTCGGGCGGCACGCTGTTTTTGTGCAAGGTCATCACGAACCTCACCGAGGGCAAGGCAATGGCGTCTTCGACGGGTCTGATCACCTCGACGCTCTGCATTCCGAACATCACGATTCCCCTGCTGAACAAAATTCCGTTTCTGGGCGGCGTTCTTTCGGGGCACAGCCTGCTGACCTACCTCGCCTTCATCATCTGCGGCCTGACCGCCGTCATGCTCTATAAGACGAGCCTCGGCATGAACATCCGCGCCGTGGGCGAAAACCCGAACGCGGCAGCGTCTGTCGGCGTGTCGGTGCTGAAAATCAAGTATACCGCGATTGCCTACTCGGGTCTCATGGCTGGCTTCGGCGGCGCGTTCATGTCGATGTCCTACGCACAGGGCTGGAGCCTCGACATGGTGGCCGGACGCGGCTTCATCGCGCTTGCGGCGCAGGCGATGGGCTCCGGCGAGTGCCTCGGCGGCATGCTCTCCAGCCTGGTTTTCGGCTTTGCGCAGGCGCTCGGCATCAAGTTCTCGGCAAGAGGACTCGATTCGAACCTCGCCTCGCCGATTCCCTATGCGGTCACGATCATCGGCCTTGTGGTCTTTGCACTTGTGCGCCGCAGCCGCATTAAAAAGCAGCACGCGGCATCTCAATTATAAAAACAGCGCCCGCCCGTTCGGGCGGGCGCGTTCTGCTTTGTAGGAGCAAATGATTTCGCCGGCAGGCTTCCTCATATCTTGGATTTTCCTGCGCGGGACGATGTGGGCATCGTCCCCTACGGCATGTATTGATAGAACCTTGAAATTTTCCGGTTTTACGTTTGGAGGAGTTATGTCTGAATTCAAAAAAATTCCTGTTATTTTAGACGGCGACCCGGGCCATGACGACGCGATTGGCTGGACGCTGGCGCAGGGGAGCGGCCGGTTCGACATTCTGGCCGTCACGTCCTGCAGCGGCAACGTCGGCATTGAAAAAACAACCTATAACACGCTTCGCGTCTGTACGCTGCTTGGAATCGACGCGCCCATCGCGGAAGGCTGCCCGCACCCTCTGACAGCGGACGTGATGAACGCCCCGTCGGTACACGGAGAATCTGGCTTGGACGGCCCGGCACTTCCCGAACCTGCGATGGAGGTCTGCGGCCTCACGGCGGTCGAGCTCATGGCGAAGGTGCTGCGCGAGTCGCCCGAGCCGGTCACGATCATCCCCACGGGCCCGGAGACGAATGTCGCGGCGCTGCTGCTGGCGCACCCGGAGCTGAAGTCTAAGATCAAGCAAATCTCCCTCATGGGCGGCGGCATTGCTTACGGCAACTGGACGCCCGCGGCGGAGTTCAACATTCTCGTCGACCCCGAGGCGGCGAAGATCGTCTTCGAGTCCGGTGTTCCCATCATTATGGCGGGGCTTGACGTGACGGAAAAAGCGCTCATCATGCCCGAGGACTTCGAGCGCATTCGGGCGCTTGGAAACCCCGTGAGCGATATTGTTGCAAAGTGGCTGGAATTTTTCTATATTTTCCACAAGTCCATCGGCTACGAAGGTGCGCCCATGCACGACCCGTGCGCGGTAATGGCGCTCATTCATCCGGAGGTCTTTACGATGAAGCCCATGCACGTCGAAATTGAGACGCAGGGCGAATACTGCCGCGGCTGCACCGTGGGAGACCAGCTCGGCCTCTCGGGCAAAGCGCCGAACGCGCAGGTCATTCTGGACGTTGACCGCAAGGCCTTTGCCGACCGGCTGGTCGAATCGATGAAATTTTATGGGGAGGGCGCGAAATGAACAAATACCCTGTCTGGCTGGACTGCGACGTGGGCGTAGACGACGCGATCGCCATCATGGCGCTGCACGCGCTGGAAGAAACGGACCTTCTCGCCATCTCCACCGTGAGCGGCAACGTGCCGCTTTCGTCGACGTTTTTCAATGCGCACCGGATGAACGGCCTTATGAAGACGCATTACCCGGTTTACAAGGGCGCGGACCGGCCTTTGATCGTCCAGCTGCAGTATGCCTACACGTTCCACGGGAAAAACGGCCTCGGAGACGTGGAGCTTCCGCTGCCGGAAGATGCCAAAATGCTGGATACTCCCGCATGGGACGCGCTGTATGACTGCGCGAAGCAGCACCCGGGTGAGCTGCGGCTCATTGCCATCGGGCCTCTTACAAACGTCGCCATTGCGCTCACGAAATACCCGGAGCTCAAGACGCTGCTTCACACCATTCTTATCATGGGCGGCGCGGCAGTCGGCGGCAACGTGACCCCGGCGGCGGAGTTCAACATCTACGCGGACCCCGACGCGGCGCAGATCGTCTTTAAATCCGGCGTTCCGGTCGTGATGTGCGGTCTGGACGTGACGATGCAGGCGATGCTTCGCCCGGAGGACTGGGACGAGCTGGCGCAGGCCGGCACCGAGGCCGGGAAATTCACGAAGGCCTGCGTGCAGAAGGCGTGGGCGTTCTGCAAATCGATCGGCCTTCCCGGCGTTGCGATGCACGACGCGTGCCCCGTGATGTACCTCGCGCACCCCGAGTTCTTCCGCGCGGAGGAGGCGGGCGTGTATGTTGAGACGAGAGGCTCCATCACGCGCGGCAAGACCGTGACCGACCTTTACAGCGACAAGCAGTTTGAGACGAAAAATGCCATGGTCGTCCTCGGCGTCGACCGGGACAAATTCATCGGGGTTTTAAAGGACTGCATCAAAAAAATCTGAAGAGCGACAAAAACCTGCCTGCTGAAGTTCTCAACAGGCAGGTTTCTTTTTTGAAAATCAAAGCGAGGACGCGAGCGCTTCAGCCTTTTTGCAGGCTTCTTCCAACGATGCTTTTCCGTCAAAGCCCGCTACATCCATCCCGTCGGCCGCGACGCAGTGGTACCGGTCAAAGCCGAAGAACGTGTGCAGCGCGTCTAAATACCGGCTTCCCATCTCCATAGGGTCGCCCGTGTAAAATCCGCCGCGCGCCGTCAGGAACACGAGGTCCGTGCCGCGGCAAAGGCCAACAAGGCCTGTTTCATTTGCGCCGAACGTAATGCCGTCTACGCTGATCTGCTCAATATAGAGCTTTAAAAGTGCGGGAAAGGCTAAATCCCAGAAGGGCGCGGCGATGACGACGAGGTCGGCATTTGCAAACTGCTTTGCGTACCGAAAGCGCGGGTGCGAGAAATCGCCTGTTTCCAGAAGACGCTGCCGCTGCTCAAAAAAATCTCCCATGAGCGGGGCCAGATTTTCCTCCGTCAGGACGAGGCGCTCGACCTCGCAGTCGGACGGTGCAGCGCTTAAAAACCGCTCCAGTATCTTTTTTGTGCGCGATTCCTCTTTTCGGATGCAGCAGTCAACGACCAGTAATTTTCTCATTTGCCGCCCCTCGTTTCCAGAAGATAAAAGGCCTCCAGCGCCGTGAGAATTTCAAGCCGCTCGCCCTTCGCCGTGGCGCTCTCGCCGCCGACGTAATCGCCGATGGAGTCTGCCGTGTCCTCGCCGTAGAGAACGACGTTGTTGAGAATCGAAGCTGTCTTCATGCCGCGCAGGCGGCCGATCGTAAACAGCGCCGCCGTCTCCATGTCCGCGCCCAGAACGCCTTTTTTTGACCAATAGGCGCTCTCGGCTTCGTTTTCCTCATGATAAAAGCTCTCGTGGCTGTGGCAGATGCCCTCGTGCGTCACTGCGCCAAGCGTCTTGGCCGCCTCTACGCAGCAGCTATAGAGCGTAAAATCCGCCACTGCCGGGTAAATCGCTGGCACATAGGCTTTCGATGCGCCGTCGTCTCTTACCGCACCGGTGACGAGAACGAGCTCTCCAAGCCCGATGCCCTTTTGCAGCGCGCCGCAAGAGCCGATGCGAATCGCCGCCTGCACGCCAATGTTGTGGAGCTCTTCGACTGCGATCCCGGCGGAGCTGCCGCCGATGCCGGTCGAAAGCGCGAGCACGTCTACGCCCTTGTACCGCCCGCGCAGGCTGCGGAACTCGCGGTTATACGCCAGCTCCTGCACGTCCTCCAGCTCTTTTGCGATGCGGTCGAGTCTGGCCGGGTCGCCCGGGAGGATCGCGTAGCGAATGCCGAGCGTTTCATCAAGACAAATGTGCGCCTGTTTCATGATCGTCATCCTTTCGTGTTTGTTCGCTTGTTTCTTCCTATTTTACAGGATTCTAGTCCGGGAAACAAGTCCCGTGCGAGTCTTCGAGTGCCTCTAGATGCAAAAACCGCCGGGCATACGCGCCCGCGCCCGTGTTTTTGAGATAAACGACGTTCAACTCATGCACTCCCGTGAGCGGCGGACAGAAAAAGTGGCCGAACTGCGGCGCGCTCTTCACGACCGCCTCATATAAAAAGCTCACGCCGCAGCCTGATGCAACAAGCTCGCGGATAATTTTGAAGCTGCTGATGCACACGCGGCGCTCGAACGCCTCGACGGTATAGCCCTGCTGGGTAAGCTCGCGCTCCAGGATATTTCGTGTGCCTGAGCCCGGTTCTCGCAGAATGAGGCGCTCGGAAAACAGCGTCTCAAGGCCAATCTGTTTTCCGTTCCATGGATGATTTTCCGCGCAGATGCCGATATAGGGCTCTTCGCGCAGCAGAAAGTGGTTGTACCGCCGCTTGTCGAAAAGGCCCTCGAGCACGACAAAGTCCAGCTCTCCGGCCTCCAAATGAGAAAGAAGGTGCGCGGTGTTGTCGACGGTAAAAAACAGCTCGTTCTCCGGGCGCGCGAGAAACCGCCTGATTTCGGGAATTAAAATGTAGTCGCCAATGGACTTTGTTGCCCCGATGCGAAGAAGCGTCTTGGGCTTTGCGGCAAGCAGGCGCGCCAACTCTGCGTCGTTATACTGGAGCTCAATCGCGTAGCGCTCTAAAATCTCGCCCTGCGCGGTTTTACGGAGCTTTCGCTCGTCGTAGGAAAAGAGCTTCACGCCGTATTGCGATTCTAAAGACTGAATCTGTTTCGTGACGGCGGGCTGCGTCAGATGGAGCGCATCTGCCGCGCGGCGGTAATTCATTGTCCGGCAGAGCGTCAGAAAGGTCAAGAGCTTCTGGTCCATGGTCGGCCTCCTGATAACTATTCAGAATTGATATATTCCGTTTTATGATTTTATTTTATCATAAATCCGCGCTATAATGAAGCCGCAAAAGAGAAAAAACGATACATTGGAGGAGATTTTGATGAAAACCGTTACAAAGCTGCTGCCCGGCTGCGCGCTTGCGCTGGTGCTGGCCGCGATTGCAAAGGGGCTTGAAAGCTGGGAGGCTTCCGCCGGGCTGCACCTCATCGGCGCGTCCGTCATCGCGCTGTTTCTCGGCATGATCGTCAACCGCTTCTATAAGCCGAACGACACGACAAAGCCCGGTATCCGCTTTACATCGAAGAAAATTCTGAAGTTTGCCATCATCCTGCTCGGCGCGAGCCTTAATATTACGACTGTGCTGACTGTCGGAAAATTCTCGCTCACGGTCATGCTCTTTACGCTCGCGACCTGCTTCGGCCTCGGCTACTTCATCGGAAAAGCGCTGGGCCTCAACTGGAAGACCAGCAGCCTCATTAACGCAGGGACGGGCATCTGCGGCGGCTCTGCCATCGCGGCCATTGCGCCCGTCATCGACGCGACCGATATGGATGTTGCCTACGGATTATCCGCCACGTTCCTCTTTGATATGGTGATGGTCGTCGTCTTCCCGATTCTCGGCCGAAAGCTCGGGCTTTCCGATGCGGCATTCGGCCTCTGGGCGGGCACGGCGGTCAACGACACCTCGAGCGTTGTGGCTACCGGATACGCATTCAGTGAGGCCGCGGGCGATTTTGCGACCATGGTCAAGCTCACAAGAACCCTTGCTATCATCCCGACCGTCCTCGTCTTTGCCGCCATCAGCCTACGGCTCAAAAAAAAGGAAGCATCCGCAGAGGGCGCGAGCGTCAAGGTCAACATGAAGTCCGTCTTCCCGTGGTTCATCCTCGGCTTCTTGGCCATGTCCGGCCTTACGAGCCTTGGCCTCATTCCGGCGAGTCTCGCCGCAGCGCTCAAGTCCGTCAGCAAGTTCCTCATGGTCGCGGCGCTGGCTGCCATCGGCCTCAATACCGACTTTAAAGCCCTCTGCAAGTCCGGCGCAAAGCCGATGCTCCACGGGTTCATCATCTCACTGCTTGTCGTTCTTGTCGCCATCGGGGTCGAGTATATGCTCGGCATTGCCCCTACGGGTACGCTTGCCTGAAGAATGCAAAACACTTCGCTTTTTACAGGAAAACTCCAAATTTGACGTAGGGGACGATTGAGCACATCGTCCCGGCAGAACAGGCCGTTTTAAGCTAAATCTGCGGCGAATTTGTAACTGCCCTTGGGGCGATGTGCTCAATCGCCCCCTACGCGCTGTTTGGGAACCGACGCAATTTTTGTGAAGTACACGTTTGTCAGGACTTCTGGTTCTGAAGCTCCGGCGGGAGCTGCTTTTCGTTCTGGATGATGACGAGGCTCAGGCCCAGCGCCAGAACGAGCGCGCCGACGGCCACAGAATTATAAGGCTGCGGCTCAAACGCGTAGCCCAGCATCAGGCACACGGCGGCAATCAGAAAAAACACGACGCGCACCACGTTCAGCACCTTATTTCGATGTAGCAAAAACGCATAAAAAACGTCCAAATCGTCAAAGCAGTCCCCAGCTGTCCACGGCGCGAAGAGCTTGCGCATAAAGCTTCCCATGGCGTTTCATCTCCTATTCTGAATCAAAATCAGTATACCATGGCGCACCCGCTTTGACAAGGCAAGAGCCGGCAGGAAATCCTGCCGGCTCCGGTTTTCGGAAGGCCACCATGTAGGGCGCCCGAGGGCGCCGTTGTTACGTCGTGGAGTAGCAGCCGCAGCGGCGGCAGAAATTGCAGCTGTTGCAGCTGTTGCACCCGCAGGAGCAGCCGGTGGACGTGCCTGCAACGAAGCCGGACGAGCAGGAATTGCATCCGCACCGGCGGCAGCCGCAGCCGCACATGGTGTTTGAAGAATTGTTGCCGCTGCTGGTTCCGCCGACAGAGCCGGTCGAGCCATTGTTGCAGGTGCAGGTGCACGTGCAGCGGTTCGAGGTATTAGAATTGCTCGTTCCGCCCACCGAGCCGGAGTTCCGGCAGCAGGGGTTGCAGCAGGAATTGGCGACGAAGCTGGGGAATACGATACCGCCATAGACACTGTTATTACACATAACGTACGACCTCCCGAAATAAGTCTTGGAGATTGCCTCCGAAGTATCCTATGACGGAAGGTCGTATTCTGTGTCAGAATTCCGCTGAATTTGTCTGTGCGCCGTTTGCGTCCACAATGTCGGGCGCGTCAGACGCTGTCCCGCGCACCTCGGGGACGATCGGGTCGCGCAGCTCAAAGGGTGCGGCCCTCTTTTTGCGTTTCATTGTCTCACCTCAAGGCTAGTCTTTGAGGCGGGGCGATTTTTATTCCTTCGTCTGCTCCAGCTCCTTCAGGCGCACGCAGAGCTCCTGAAAGCGGCCTGTGATTCGGCCAAAATTGTCCTTCTCGTGCGGAATCATGCAGCCAGAGCAGTCCTTGATGCCGCTCGGCGTGTACCGGAAATTGCCGCCGCAGTTACGTCCCAGCGCGTACAGCGGACAGTAGCAGAACAGACAGTTGAAGCGCTCGGGGTGCTTCGTTTCGTGGCACGGGAAGTATTCGCATGCGGTGTTCTGAAAAAAGGAATAGTGTTTATTCTGCCAATGTTCCATTTTAACCCTCCCGGAGCGTTTCCACAAGCTTCGTGTCCGGCGTGACAACGGCGGTCATGTAGTGGTCGTAGATCACCATGCCGGGTTTCGCGCCCGCTGGTTTTTTGACATTTTTGACGCGCGTGTAGTCAACCGGCACGTTCTGTCCCTCGCGCGCCTGCGAGAAATAGACGGCCAGCTGCATCGCCTCGGTCACCGTCCGGTCGGGAGGCGTCCCGGGCGCGCAGGCGATGATAACGTGGCTGCCATGAATTTTCTGCGTGTGCAGCCAGATGTCCTGCTTCTGCGCCATTTTGCAGGTGAGAAGATCGTTCTGCCGGTTGTTGCGGCCGACAAGAATTTCAAACCCGTCGGACGAGCGGAAGACCATGGGCTTCGACGCGGGCAGCTTCATCTTTTTCTTCTGCCCCGTCTCGCGGAGATAGCCGCCGTCTGTCAGCTCCTGCCGGATTTCCTGAATGTCCCGCTCGGATTCCACGCGCGAGAGCTCGTCTAAAACGCTTGCAAGATACGAAAGCTCCGCCTCGCCCTTTGCGATCTGCTCGGTGAGAACCTTCTCGGCCGTCTTCGCCTTCTGATAGTCCTTGTAGAATTTCGCGGCGTTCTGCTGCGGCGAGATGGCGGGGTTTAAGGGAATGTCGATCTCCTTCATCTCGGGGTCGTAAAAGTCGACGGCGGTCAACCGCGCCTGCCCCCGGGAAATTGCGTGCAGATTTGCAGTTACGATATCGCCGAGCCGCCTGAGGTGTTCGCGGTCAAAGGTCGCTTCAAGCTCTTTTTTCTGATTCTGGAGCTTTCTTGCCGTGCGGCTGTGGAGGTTTGTGAGCGTCTTGCGGAGCGTCTGCGTCTTCTGCCGCGTGCGCTCGAGAAGGTCGCGTTTGGCATAAAAGCCGTCTAGGAGCGCGGAGAACGACGGCACAGTTTCCTGCGAGACAAGACCTTCATATTGGCGAATCGGCACACAGGTAAAGTCCCACGGCTTTTTCTCACGCAGCAAAACCGTCGGCGTTTTTTCGCCGGTGTGCAGCGCTTGCAGCTCCGCAAAAAGCCGACCTGCGGCCTGCCGCTTTTCTTCGTCCGGCATGGAGGCCAGATCAAAATCGACCTGACCGAACACGCGGAAGGCAAGCTCCCGACAAAGAAGCGGCGAGAGTCCTCCGAAGCTCTCCAATAAGAACGTGTCCGCCGCTTTCTGTGTCTTCTGGGAACCGAGCAGCGCGCACAGATCGTCCTCGGATGCTTCCCACGGATTGCGCTTTCCCTGCGTGGGCGGCAGATGGTAGTAAAGCCCCGGCAGAACCTGCCGCTGCTCGGACATCTCAAAATCGACCCGGCGCAGGCAATCGAGAATCCGCCCGTCCGCGCCCGTCAGGATGAGGTTCGAGTTGCGCCCCATGAGCTCTAAAATGAGCTTTTTTTGGCAGGGCGTTCCCATCTCATCGATGCAGTCAAACGTCAGCTCGGCGAGGCGCTCCATGGGCGGCTGCGTGATGGACACCAAACGTCCGCCCGTTAAATGCTTTCGCAGCAGCATGCAGAACATCGGCGGCTGCGCGGGATTTTCAAACGATAAGTTTGTCAGCTGGATGCGTGGATGGCTGGGCGAAGCCGTGAGCAGCAGCTTTCCGCCGCCGCTTGCGCCGCGCATGGAAAGAAGGATCGTGTCGCGCTCAGGCTGCTGGACCTTGTCGACCCGGCAGGCCAAAAGCTTTTCCTGCAATTCTTCACATAGGCTCTCTAAAAATACAGCGTCAATCGGCATGGGGTTCCTCCATGGTCAGAATAAAAAGCTCGTTGATGCGCTCTAATTTCCCCGCGAGATACAGTGCGCCGAACAGACACTCGAGCCCTGTCGCCTTGGAGTACTGCTCGTGCGTCGCATTTTTGGGAATCGCGCTCACATGCGCGTTGCGGCCCCGTTTATACTGCGCGAGCTCATCGGGCGTCAGAAGCGGCAGCATCCGGTCGACGCGCGCGGCCTGCGCGGGGGCACAGACATAGGACACCGTCGCGCGGTGCAGCTGCTTGGTCGTGAGTTTACCGCTGTCGCACAGCCAGCTGCGCACAAGGAGCTCAAACACCGCGTCGCCGCAGTGCGCAAGCCCGAGCGCGCTGATCTGGCCGATGTCCTGCGGGCGCATGGAAAGAGAAAAGTAGTTCTTCAAGCGAAGACCTCCCGTAAGTGGTTCTTTTTTCTGATTATATCATACCATACAAGCACCGGTAAAGAAAAAGATTGACGGATTGATAACAAAAGGTTACAATAGTAAGGTGTTTGATAGAAAGGACTGGTTCAATGAAGAGACGGCTCTGTGCGTTTCTGGCGGCGGCGCTCTGCGCGGGGTGCCTTACAACAGCGGCATTGGCGGGCGATGAGAGCCTGCATACGGATTATGTGGAGATTACCTGCGATGGCTTTGCGGCAGATGCCTTGGACGGTGTGGAGGCCATTTACAATCTGACGACCGCTTCTCCCGACTGCCTCGACTATGTGCAGCGGTATTATCGCGAGGTTTACGGCCTGGAGCTTCAGGCTGTCGGACATAACATCTGGATCACGAACGACGATACGTATTATTTTGAGCGGACAAACGATCCCAAGGCCGGCGATATCGGCTACGCGACCGCCGAAGAGCGCGAGCGCGGCTGCGGGCACTACGTTTTGTGCAAGGACGCAGATGAAGCCGCCGGAACGATCACGCTCATCGAGCAGAACTGGATCTGGAACGGACAGGCGGGCGTGAACCGCACGATATCCTATGACAGCTGCTACACGTTCTATACACTCACTTCCTACGACGGCAGCCGCCCCGAGGCGCAGGAGCCGACCGAAGAGGAGGCCAGGCAGGATGAGCAGCGGGCGACAACCGGCGTGCTCCCCTCCGCACCCTTGAGCACGGCCGCAAATCAATCGGCGGCGGATGTGCTTGGAAGCGGCGCTATGGCAGGCGAGGTGTCCGACTGGGCGCAGAGCGCAGTAGCCTACGCGAAGCAGTGGGGCCTTCTGGCCGGGACGAGCCTGAACGCGAACGCGGCCATCACGAGAGGACAGTTTGCAAAGCTTCTTGTGAACACGGCCTACGGGCTTGGCGATTGGCTGGATCTGAGTCAGCCGCAAACGGAGGCGGCGCGTCTTGGCCTGATGATGGGAGACGCATACGGAAATTTTGACGCCGACGGCACGTTGACGCGCGAGATGGCGGCGGTTGTCCTCACGAGGCTCTGGCGGCTGACGGGTGACGCGCTTGCTTCGGATGAGAGTGTGCTCTGGCAGTTTGCGGACGCGTCCTCTATCAGCGATTGGGCGCGCGAGGGCGTTGCGGTCGCAACGACGGCAGGTCTCATCAGCGGCACCGGCTCCGGCTTCTCCCCGGCAGGAAATCTCACCTGCGAGCAGGCTGTGACCTTACTTGCAAGGCTCTACGCTGCAAGAAACTACATGAGCTTATAAGCAAAAGCCATCCGGTACGCCGGATGGCTTTTTTCTTTCTAAAAAGCTGATGCTTTTTAGAAAGAAAGGGGTTGCGCCTCGACTGCGCGCATAATTTTGCGCCAAGGGCGCAAAATTCCACACTTGCGAGGCGAGCGGTATTTTTCCGGTCAGCAAAGCCGCCGGATAAAATGAATTTAAATTTTATTTCGCCATCTGCGGATGGCGAAACTCTACGAGGTTTTGTTACTGCATATCAAAGCTTAACTGCGCGGGGGTGAGCGCTTGCAGGCTTGTGAGAGCTTGTACGGGGGTCGCGCCGCGTGCGCAGAGGGCCTGTGCGCCTTCGCTTTTATCGTCGAAAACGAAGAGCGGGCTGTATTCGTGCTGTAAATTATCCAAACTCCCGCTCCAGGTGCCGCCCTTGCCGAAGCCGGTTTGCGCGACGAGCGTTTTTTCGCCCATCGCGTGGATGAAGCGGTTCCGGCCAAGCGCCCGCTGCGCGGAAAAGCCGAGCTCAAAGCCGCCTTCTGCCGCATACAAAACGTTTTCCCGTGCCGGGCAATAGACCAGCTCCGTTGCCGGGAAGATCAGAACACTGCCGCCGCCCCGCAGGCAGGCCTCCTGCGCCGTCCGGTCGGCGCCCATCGCGTCTCCCGAACAGAGCGTGAAGCCCTCTTTCGCGGCGAGACAGCCTGCCTGTGCGGCAAACTGTGCCCCGGGCTGGGCCAAATGCCGCGAACCGACCACGGAGATGCACGGGCGCTGCAAAAGCCGCAGATCGCCCCGGCAGAAAAGCGCCGCCGGACATCTTGCACCCAGCTGCTCGCGGAGCTTTCGGGGAAACCTGTTGTCGAGCCGTGTGATGACTGTCACGCCCGCTTTTTCCGCCGCAAGCAAGTATCCGTCCAGCTGCCGCTCGCGGCCAAGGAGCAAGACAATGTGCCCCGCCTCGTACTCGGAGTACCCGAGCCTGCGCACGTCCTTGACGGTTACATCGCGGAAAGGATCCTCTTCTCCGATTCCGGCCGCACGCGCGCGTCTCGATAGCTCCCGCGCCTGCGCAAGACTGAGCGCGCCTGCCATCGCATCTCCCAGCGGGCAGCAGAGAAGCAGCAAGCCTCGTTCTGTCTGCCTCACCGGCGGAACCTCCGGCGCGGCTGGGGCTTTTTCTCCCTCGGCTGCTCTTCTACGAGCGTGCCGTCCTCGAGAAATTTCACGGGCTGGATCTGGTAGTGCGAATATTTTGCGATCTCCGAGAGCTTGGCCTGCTCGGGGAATGTGCCGAGGATGGAGACGGCAATGCCCTTTTTCTTGGCGCGGCCGGTTCTGCCGATGCGGTGGATGTAATATTCGTTCTCCTCGGGCACGTCGTAGTTGATGACGCAGTCGACGTCGTCTACGTCAATGCCGCGCGAGGCAACGTCCGTCGCAATGAGGACGGGGAGCTTGCCTTCTTTGAATGTGCGCATCGTTTTTTCGCGCTTTTGCTGCGCGATATCGCCGTGGATGCAGTCGGCCTGTAAGCCAAAACGTCTTAAATCATCGCTCAGCCGCTGGCACATGACCTTCGTGTTGCAGAAAATGATCGTCCGCTCGAGTCCCAGTGTGCGGATGAGGCGGATGGCCATGTCGACCTTTTCAAGCGGCGGGCAGGTGATGGAGTACTGTGTGATGTCCGGGCGGTTGTCCGTATCGGCAGGGACGGTGATCTCCACCTCGTCGCGCTGGTACATCCACGAGACGGTCATGACCTCCTGCGAGATGGTCGCGGAGAAGAGGCCGAGATT
>ENA-OWRJ01002059-OWRJ01002059.1-human-gut-metagenome-genome-assembly--contig:-NODE-2059-length-18603-cov-8.064535_pt1 | contig 18603 bp, 17 predicted proteins | sample MGYA00248269_ERZ651897 | MGnify/ENA primary metagenome ERZ651897 (study PRJEB26924, sample SAMEA4378252) | human gut metagenome | biome: human gut; feature: human-associated habitat; material: faeces...
GTCCCGGCAGACATTACTGCCGGGACTGAAACTGTCTTACGACCACCCGCATTTCCGCCGTCCCGGTTTTTATAGAGCATGCCTTTCTGTTAGGACTTCCTGTCATCCCGCAGAGCGCCGGTCTGCGTATCGCGCGAATAGTGGCGCAGGAATTCCCACACGAGCTCCGCCATGGACGGCGCCGGCCAATGCGGGAAATTGTCTACGGAGATGATCTGCAGCGTGTCGTCGCCATAGCGGTCCGTTACCGTGCCGATATAGTGGTCGCAGCCGTAAATGCGCCGTACCTCGGTTTTGGAGAACGGCATGCCGATGCGGCGGCAGACGAGATCCTCGCTCTCCGCACAGGCGAGGACCTCCTCGAGCGTGACCTCGGGGCAGTTGCACGAACGCAGGCGAAGATTCAGTGATTCGACCTTGCATGCGGCATTCGGGGCCTGCACCGGCAGGCGGTTGCGCGCCGTCTCCCGCCCGTGCGGATTCGTGCGGCGCGCGCCATACATGCCGCGCTGCGGCGCATCCTCATAATAAGGCACAAGATACAGGCCCTCGTGCTGGCCGCAGACGGTCAGGATCGGGACGCGCACCTGAGCCGCGTGCTGCACGCGCTCTTCCGGCTCCATCCCCATGGAAAACGGCCCGGCAAGGCATCCGCACGGCGCGGCCGCGGCAAGCAGCTCCGGCCGGGCGAACAGCAGGGCGTTCGTCTGCGCGCTCCCCTGCGAATAGCCCGTGCAGTACACACGGCCGGGGGCGACCGGGTAGTCCCGCGTCAGAATGTCATACAGACGCAGGAGATTTTCGAGCGAGTGATCCTGCGGAATGCAGACGATCAGCTCCTCGCGCGCTGCGATGGGTAGAAAACCGGAGCACTCCTCCCAGTTGATCGGCATGCTACTCCCGTGGAGCACGAACAGCAGCGGGTAGCGGCGGGAGCTTTTTTCTCGTGCCGAAACGGGCGTGAACAGCGCCCAGCGGTGATAGAAGTCATTGCGCTCCATCACTTGCTTGTCCAGACCCTGCGCGTGCCACTTCTGCACATAGGCCGGGTCCATTTCGTCGCCGTAGCGGATGTAGTCTTCAAATTGCAGCACCATCTGCCGCCCCATCTCGCTGTGGATGAGCGCTTCGATGTCGCAGCCCTCTGCCGCGATGCGCGGCGTGCGGTCGCGCAGGGAGATCAGCTCGCGGTCCCCGCTTTCCGGCTTGCTCCAGACGACCGGGATGTCCCAGAGGTACAGCTCTGCATAGTCCATTTGGTTTCCCCCAAATATAGGAAGGACCTGCGGCAGGTCCGTTTTATCCTGAGATCGGAATTGCCGTTTACAGGCCGTTCTTCTTCTCGTTCTTTTTGCGTTCCTTTTCGGCCTTCTTGGCGGCGGCCTTCTCCTTGGCGGCAGCCTGCGCCTCGGCGCGGGCCTTCTGCGCAGCCTCCTGTGCGGTGTTATTCGTCATGACAGACCACTTGGCCAGCTCCATGCGGACGCGGTCCATGCTGGTCTCGATGACGATGTTGTCGCCCTTGATGTCGACGATCTTACCGACGATGCCGCCGATGGTCGTGATCTTGTCGCCTTCCTTCAGAGAATTGCGAAGGTTCTCTTCTTCCTTCTTTTTCTTCTTCTCGGGGCGGATGATCATGAAGTAGAACACCGCGACCATAACGACAAGGATAAGGATCATGCTGTAGTCCATAGGATTTTCCTCCAATTTTTCACATTGTTTTTATTATACAGGTACATAGCTGCCATTGCAAGAAAAATATTATGAATTTTTCAGATGCGGCGGTCGAGCCGCTCGGAGTACATCCGGCGGAATTCCTCGAACCGGCCTTCGTCCAGCGCCTGACGGATGCGTTCCATCAGCTTGTTGTAAAAATACAGATTGTGCATGACGGAAAGCCGCATGGCCAGCATTTCTTCTGCCTTGAACAGATGGCGCAGGTACGCGCGGGAATAGCGGCGGCAGACCGGGCAGTCACAGGCCGGGTCGATGGGCTGCATGTCGCGCTCGTATTTCGCGTTTTTCAAATTGATGGCGCCCTCCCAGGTGAAGAGCTTCGCGTGTCGCGCATTGCGCGCGGGCATGACGCAGTCGAAGAAGTCTACGCCGCGGGCGACGCCCTCAATGATGTTCGACGGCGTGCCGACCCCCATGAGATAGCGCGTTTTGTCCTTCGGCATATAGGGCTCGACGGCGTCGATGATGTCGTACATCGTCTGCGTGCTCTCGCCGACGGCTAGGCCGCCGATGGCGTAGCCCGGAAGGTCCAGCTCGGCGATCTGCTGCATGTGGCGGATGCGCAGGTCGGCATAGGTGCCGCCCTGATTGATGCCCCAGAGCATCTGCTGCGGGTTCACCGTGTCCGGCAGCGCATTCAGGCGGGCGTTTTCCGCCTTGCAGCGGACGAGCCAGCGATAGGTGCGGTCGACGGAGCGGGCTACATAGTCATAGGGCGCGGGATTTTCGATGCACTCGTCAAAGGCCATGCAGATATCCGAGCCGAGGTTCGACTGGATCTGCATGCTCTCCTCCGGGCCCATGAAGATCTTGTGGCCGTCGATGTGCGAGGCAAAATACACACCCTCCTCCTTGATCCGGCGCAGGCTCGCCAGTGAGAATACCTGAAATCCGCCGGAATCTGTCAGGATTGGCCCATCCCACGTCATAAAGCGGTGCAGGCCGCCCAGATCGTGCACGAGGCGGTCACCGGGTCGCAGATGCAGATGGTAGGTGTTGGAAAGCTCGACCTGACAGCCGATGGCCTTGAGGTCCGCCGCGCTCAGCGCTCCCTTGATGGCGCCCTGCGTGCCGACGTTCATGAACACGGGCGTCTGCACCGTGCCGTGCGCGCAGGTAAATACGCCCCGCCGCGCCTTCCCTTCGGTTTTTAACAGTTGAAACATGCTCTACTCCAAATATACACTTTAATTTATATAATTCTATTTATATTACTCTATAAACATGGCGTCGCCAAAACTGAAAAATCTGTAACGAGACTTTACGGCTTCATGATAAGCGTTCATCACATGGTCATAGCCAGCAAAGGCGGACACCAGCATGATGAGCGTGCTCTCCGGCAGATGGAAATTGGTGATGAGCGCGTCCATCGCACGGAATCGATAGCCGGGGTAGATGAAGATATCCGTCCAGGCGCTCTTTTCCATGAATGTGCCGTCCGGTTCGGCCAGCGATTCCAGCGTCCGGCAGGACGTTGTGCCGACACAGATGATGCGCCCGCCGTTCTGCCGCGTGCGATTGAGCACCTCGGCCGTCTCAGCGGAGAGCATGCAGAACTCGCTGTGCATATGGTGCTCCGTGATCTCGTCTGCCTTGACGGGGCGGAATGTTCCGAGTCCCACATGCAGCGTGATATAGGCAAGCGAAACGCCCTTGTCCGCAATGCGCTGCAGCAGCTCCTTTGTGAAGTGCAGTCCGGCCGTCGGCGCGGCGGCGGAGCCTGTCACGCGGGAATAGACCGTCTGATAGCGCTCGCCGTCGGCAAGCTCCTCGCGGATATAGGGCGGAAGCGGCATTTTGCCGAGGCGCTCGAGCAGCTCGAGGAAGATCCCCTCATAGTGGAACTGCACCAGGCGGTTGCCGCCCTCCTCCTCGGCCGTGACCGTCGCGGTGAGCGCGCCGTCGCCGAACGAGAGCTCAGCACCGGGATGCAGCTTTCGGCCCGGCTTGGCAAGGCATTCCCAGACGCCGCCGCCTTTGTCCTGCAGAAGCAGCAGCTCCACGGCTCCGCCCGTCGGCACGCGGTGGCCGAGCAGGCGCGCGGGCAGCACGCGTGAATCGTTCATCACAAGGCAGTCGCCCGGCTGCAGGTAGTCCACGATATCATAAAAATGCCGGTGCTCCAGCTCGCCGGTCTCCCGGTGGAGCACCATCAGGCGGGAGCTGTCGCGCCGCTCCAGCGGTGTCTGTGCGATGAGCTCCTGCGGCAGATCATAGTAAAAATCACTGGTTTTCAAGAAATTCGTCCCTTTCCAAACATCAACGGAATATCCCGCCCTGCTCATCGAGCATTTCAAGCCTGCGGCAGCGGACAAAGTCCGGCTTTGCCTCCGGCAGATAGCGCTCGATGGCGGCGGCAAGCAGCATGGGGTTGAGCGACGGCTCCTGCGCGCTGACCTCGCACGTCAGCAGCAGCGCGCCCGGCGCAGCCTCCACATGATAGGCATGCAGCATGGGGCGGATGTCCGTCTCAGCCATGCCGCGCTTCGTGCGCTTTTCGACCACGAGCTCCGGCTGCTCCAGCAGGGCTGTGATCGCGGCAGGCTCCGGCACGGCACCGTCATATTCCAGCGTGAGGAGCGCACGCAGGCGGCGCAGCTCACGGGCCTTGCGCGTGCTTTCATAGACCTCGAGCACCCGCACGCCCTCCGGCAGCACGGCGTTGAGTGCTTCCGGCGTGACGGCAAGCTCGCCGTCCAGCTCGTATTCCATGAGCTCGCACACGCTTTCCATGCCGACGCTCAGCGGCAGCAGCATGGACACATAGGCATGCGGCGTGAAGCCCTGCGAATGGTGCAGCACCACACCGGCCCGGCGGAACGCGCGCTGCATGAGCCGCATCAGGTCCAGATGCGACATCCAGACAGCGCGGCCTGTTTTTTCAAAGCGGATCCTATGCATCGCAGCGCCCTCCCTTCAGAAGGCAGTTTGCGCCGCAGCCGTTGCAGGCTGTCCGGCAGTCGGGCGTCGTTTCGGAGCGGTAGGCACGCTCGCGCTCGCGCAGCAGGCAGCCCGTGCTCACGCCGTCGGAGATCGTGTCCCACGGCAGCAGCTCGTTCAGACCGAAGCCGCGCGTCGTATAGAAATCCGGGTCGACGCCGCAGGCCGCGAATGCGTCCAGCCACGTCTGATAGGAGAAATACTCATCCCAGCCGTCCAGCCGCGCGCCGCGGCGCACGGCCTCCTCCAGCACGGGGCCGAGGCGGCGGTCGCCGCGGGCCAGAACGGCCTCAAGGCGGCTCAGGTCGGCAGCGTGCCAGTTATACTCGATGCTCTTCGACGGCATATTGTCCTTGAGCAGGCGCGCCCGGCGGAGATATTCCTCCGGCGTGATCTGCTTCTCCCACTGGAAGGGCGTGAACGGCTTCGGAACAAAGAAGGCCGTTGCCACATGGATGCGCACGCCGCGCTTTTTGTTGCTGGCGTGCTCGCGCCACGTCTTCAGGATCTCATAGACAAGCTTTGCGATGCCGAGCACATCCTCGTCCGTCTCCGTGGGCAGCCCGAGCATGAAGTAGAGCTTCACATTGTTCCAGCCGCCCTCAAAGGCGATGGCGCAGGTATCGAGGATCTCCTGCTCCGTGACATTCTTATTGATGGCGTCGCGCAGGCGCTGCGTACCGGCCTCCGGCGCGAACGTCAGGCCGCTCTTGCGCACCTGCTGCAGCCGCAGCATGAGATCGCGGGAAAAATTGTCCGCGCGCAGCGACGGCAGCGAGAGATTGATCTTGCGCGGCGCGCAGTAATCGAGCATGGCATCTGCCAGCTCCGGCAGGCCGCGGTAGTCGGAAGTTGAAAGGCTGGAAAGCGTGATCTCATGGCAGCCGGAATTTTCCAGAGACTCAATGGCCTGACGGCGCAGCGTCTCGGGCGAGCGGGGCCGCACCGGGCGGTAGGTATAGCCCGCCTGGCAGAAGCGGCAGCCGCGGATGCAGCCGCGCATGACCTCGAGATTTGAGCGGTCATGGACGATCTCCGTATTCGGGACGATGCCGTCCGTCGGATAGAGCGCCGTATCCAGATCCTGCACGATGCGCTTTGTCACGCGCGCAGGCGCGCCGTCCAGCGGGGTGACCGAGGCCAGCGTGCCGTCGGCATTCCACTCGTGGCGGTACAGCGACGGCACATACACGCCCTCGATCTGCGCCACGGCGCGGAGAAATTCCGATCTGCTCCAGCCCTCGCGTTTGGCGCGGCGATAGAGCTCCAGAATTTCCGGCGTGCTCTCCTCGCCCTCGCCGACGGAGAAGAAATCGATGAAATCCGCCAACGGCTCCGGGTTATACACGCATGCGCCGCCCGCAAAGACCATATGCTCCAGCCCCGTGCGGTCGGCCGCATGCAGCGGCACGCCGGACAGGCGCAGCATATTGAGCACGTTCGTGTAGCTCATCTCATAGCCGATGGTAAAGGCAATGAGGTCGAACTCCGACACCGGGTCGCCGCTCTCAAGCGCATACAGCGGCAGGCCGTTTGCGCGCATGGCATCCTCCATATCACCCCACGGGGCAAAGACGCGCTCGCACCACACGCCCTCCATGCGGTTCATGACCGCATAGAGAATGCGCATACCGAGATTGGACATGCCGATCTCATAGGTATCCGGAAAACAGAAGGCAACGCGCAGCTCAACGCTGCGCTTGTCCTTCATTGTCTGTCCATATTCCCCGCCCACATAGCGCGCAGGCTTCTGTACGGTGGGCAAAATGCGTTCCAACTTTTCTGTCATAAAGCTTCCTTACTTGACGAGACTCAGCAGATACTGGCCATACTCCGTCATGCGGAGCTCCTGCCCCCGTGCTGCGACCTCCTCATCTGAAATGAATCCCTGCTCCCAGGCAATCTCCTCGGGACAGGCAATATAAAGTCCCTGCCGGGACTGCACGGCCTCTACATACTGCGCGGCATTGAGCATGCCCTCGGGCGTGCCGGTGTCGAGCCAGGCCATGCCGCGGGTCATCAGCTCCACATGGAGCCTCCCCTGCCGCAGATACAGCTCGTTGAGGGCCGTGATCTCCAGCTCGCCGCGGGCGGACGGCTGCAGGGTGTGCGCCAGCTTTGCTGCGTCGCCGTCATAGAAATACAGGCCGGGAACGGCGTAGCGGGACTTGGGCTTTTCCGGCTTTTCCTCGATGGAAAGGACCTGACCCTGTGCGTCGAATTCCACGACGCCGTAGGCACTCGGATTCTTTACGGGATAACCGAAGACCGTCGCACCCTCCGTCCGGGCTGCGGCGGCACGGAGCAGCTGCTCGAGCTGCGCGCCGTGAAACATGTTGTCACCCAGCACAAGGCAGCACGGCGCGCCGCCGATGAATTCCTCGGCGATGAGGAAAGCGTCCGCAATGCCGCGGGCGACCGGCTGCACGCCGTATTCCACATGGATGCCAAACTGGGAGCCGTCTCCCAGCAGGCGGCGGTAGGACTCGCAGTCCGCCGGAGCCGTGATGAGCATGATGTCGCGGATGCCTGCCATCAACAGCACGCTCAGCGGATAATAGACCATCGGCTTGTCATAGATCGGGATCAGGGGTTTGGAAACGGCGCGGGTCATGGGGTACAGGCGGCTGCCCTTGCCGCCGGCGAGAATGATACCTTTCATCCGAATGTCCTCCCTATGATGTTGAATATGATATGCAAGCCGGGGTATCCCGGCGCTCGTACCGTTGTGTTTCCTCCCGGCACTTATGACACGTTCGCGGCCGGTCTTCCGCCTGCCTCCGGGTGATAGGTCGGCACGACCTGCGCCAGCAGCGTCCGGATCGCGGGTGAATTTTCTTGGCAGGCCGCTGCAAGGGCCGTGAGCTGCCGCTCAAAGGCAGGAACGTCGATGTCCAGCGGACGGCCGATATGGATCAGATGGTTCGGCGTGGAGCGAAGCCCCTCTTCCTGCATGAGCATCTCTTCATAGAGCTTCTCACCGGGGCGCAGGCCGGTATAGCGGACCTCGATATCCACGTCCGGCTCAAAGCCGGAAAGACGGATGAGGTTGCGGGCCAGATCGTCAATGCGGACCGGCTCGCCCATATCCAGCACGAAAATCTCGCCGCGGCCGGCATAAGCGCCCGCCTGCAGCACGAGGGATACCGCCTCAGGGATCGTCATAAAATAGCGGATGATGTCCGGGTGCGTCACGGTTACGGGGCCGCCCTCCTCGATCTGCCGCCGGAACAGCGGGATGACGCTGCCGTTGCTGCCGAGGACATTGCCGAAGCGCACGGCCACGAACTTCGTTTTGGAGCGCTCCGCCATGGTCTGCACGATCATCTCGCAGACGCGCTTGCTCGCACCCATGACGTTCGTCGGGTTCACGGCCTTATCCGTCGAGATGAGCACGAAGGTCTCCGTGCCGTAGCGGTCCGCAGCCTGCGCCACATGGAGCGTTCCAAATACGTTATTTTTAATGGCCTCGTTCGGGCTTCCCTCCATCAGCGGCACATGCTTGTGCGCCGCAGCGTGGAACACGATGTCCGGCCGGTACTGCGCAAACAGGGAGCTGACCCGCATTTCGTCGCGCACGGAGCCGATGCACACGGCAAGGTCCAGCTCCGGGTGTGTGCGGTGCAGCTCCTGCTCGATGGCATAGGCGTTGTTTTCATAGATATCCAGCAGCACAAGGCGCTTCGGCGTATGACGCGCGATCTGGCGGCAGAGTTCACTGCCGATGGAACCGCCGCCGCCCGTGACGAGGATCGTCTTGCCGGACAGGTAGCCCGCGATCTGGGAGAGGTCGACCTCCACGCAGTCACGGCCGAGCAGGTCCTGTACGTCCACATTGCGGATCTTCTGGATGTTGACCTCGCCGTTTGCCAGCTGATAAATGCCCGGCAGGATCTTCAGGCGGCAGCCTGTCTTTTGGCAAAGCTGCAGAATATTTCGCCGTTCGCGCACGGCTGCCGTCGGAATGGCCAGCACGATCTCTTCGATGCGGCGGGACTGTGCCAGTGCGACAATGTCTTCCCGCGTTCCGGCGATCTTGACGTTGCGGATGTACTTGCCGAGCTTGTCGCGGTCGTCGTCGATGACGCACACCACGTTGTTCTGGGAATTTTCGCTCGTTTGGAATTCCCGCAGCACGAGCATGCCGGCACTGCCTGCACCGATGAGCATCGTGCGCTTCTTGCGCTTCTCACTGCCGGAGCGGTGCAGGATCGTGCGGATGAGACGATAGGAAAAGCGTGATGCGCTGAGCAGCGCCACCAGATACAGCCCGGCCAGAACCGGGAAGCTGCGCGGCAGGTTGAGCACGCCGAACAGGATCAGCAGCAGCGTCGCGGCGGCAAACAGGAAGCAGGCACACAGAATGTGCAGCAGCTCCTCCACTCCGGCAAATTCCCAGAGGCTGCTGTAGAGCTTCAGTGGGATGAACAGGGCGATCATGCCGATCGCCATCCACGGGAAAGCCGCATGCAGTGCAGGCAAAAAGCCGCTGTCGCGCATGAGTGTGTGGATACTGAGGTCGAATCGCGACAGCAGCGCCAGCAGGCATGCCAGATACAGCAGCATGACGTCGAGCAGCATCAGGCATGCGACGCGGACGACGAGCTTCCAGTTGATTTCGGATTTGCGTTGTTTCATAGACTCTCTCTCATTTCTGCCCTTTCCTGCCGTTCCCCGGCAGGACTGCCCGCAGGTGGAAGATCGCCTGCCTGCACCAGCGCAGGCGCGGCCACAGCGCGCAGTAGACCCGGTAGCCGGGCGCCCTGCGCGTAAAAAAATGTCCTTTTCGTTCGAAGGCCACAGCCCGCGCGATGACCTGCTCCGGCCGGATCCCCCGCTCCGGCTCGGTCTGGCGGTCCCCGCAGAAAACGAGCGTGCCGTCCTGCCCGAAGCCGGTCAGGCGATGCAGCACATAGCTGCCGTCGGCGCGGTGGTAGAGCAGGACCTCACCCCGGCGCAGACGCTCCGGCACGGGGCCGAGCGTTACGCGGTCACGGCCGCCGGCCAGAAGCGGCAGCATGCTTCCGCCCGTCACGGTCAGCACGACGGTAGCTTCCAGCCGCTCCCGCAGCAGAGGCTCCGCCTGTGCAAGATGCAGCGGACGCGGCGTATGCGTATTTTTCTCCACTCGCCGCGCCCCCTCTGCGCAAACCGCTTTTCTTCCGCACCGGTTTGTGGTATACTAAGATTATAATTCTGCAAGCACCTGCAGCGTCTGGGCTGCGGCCCGCAGCTGGATGATGCGGACGGCCCGCGGCATACGCGCCAGCTCCACGACCGGCTCAATGTTCAGAACGCCGCGGAAGCGGATATCCCGCAGGGCGTCGAAGATCGGTTTCCACTCCAGCGTTCCGTAGCCGGGGAACAGATGCAGGTCCTCAAAGACCGGCCGGATCAGGCCGTAGTTGTCGTTCAGATGCAGCGTGGCCAGATTGCCGCGCCACGCACGGATCATCTCCGGCACGTCCTGCCCGCTGATGTGTGCATGGCCGGTGTCGAGGCACAGCTGCACACGGTTCGAGCCGATGCCGTAGACGAGCTCCAGCATGTCCTGCGCCGTTGTGTAGGGCACGGGCGCGTCGCCCGGCTGCTGCAGATGGCGATAGTCGAACGTGTTTTCCAGATTGATCACAATGTCGAACTTCTCCGCCAGCGGCAGAAGCTCGTGGAACCAGCGGACGTTCCAGTCGTGGATGCGCGGCCAGAGGCTGCGGTCCGGCATGCGGTGCAGATACAGCACCGGATGGAAGATCAGCTGGCGGCAGCCGAGGATGGCGCAGGCCTCCATCGTCCGCTCATAGATTTCATAAGGCGATTCGTAGTGCAGGTCGTCCGGAATGGCCTGCTCCCAGGAGGCGTGTGCCTGCGTGATGGGCAGCCCGATCCGGTCCGCCGTGCGGCGCACCCCACGCGCCCACTGGCGCCAGTCGTCTCCGCGCAGCGGCGCGTCCTGCGGGCGGCTGTATACGCTCAGCGGGAAATCGAGGCTGTCGAACCCCGCGTCCCGCACCGTCTGCATCGCGTCCTCGACGGTGGTCTCCAGGCAGAAGCTTGCCATGGCGCTGCTGATGAAATGCACGATGTCCGTGCCTCCTTTGCCGCATTCTCTTTTTCCAATTCAGTATACCATCGTTCCGTTTCTTTGTCAAATGAACTTCGCCGGAGGGAGATATAAAATGAAAAGAATGCCAGATCGGCTCGCGGCTCCCGTCCGCCTCGTCCGCCGGATCGCTTCGTTCCGCGTTCCGCTCTATGCCGCAAATGCGTCGTTTTATCTGGTGCTGTCCGTCTTCCCCGCGATTGTGCTTGTTCTGGCGCTGCTGCCGCACACCGGCCTGACGGAGGCGGACCTGCTCTCTGCCCTGCACGGCGTGATCCCATCTGTGTTCGAGCCTGCGCTGGAGTGGGTCGTCCGGGACCTCGGGAGCAATTCGTCCCTCACGCTCATCTCGGTCTCTGCCATTATGGCCATCTGGTCGTCCTCCCGCGGCGTTTACTGCATCAAGACCGGCCTGAACGCGATCTACGGCGAGCGCGAGAGCCGCGGCTATGTCTATACGCGGCTGGTCAGCGTGCTTTATACCGTGCTGCTGCTTGCCGCCCTCCTGCTGACGCTGGTGCTGCATGTCTTCGGCAGCCAGCTTACCGCGTGGATCGCCGGAAAGCATGTGCCGATCCTGCGCCTGCTGTCGCGCGTGCTTCGCTTCCGGGGCCTTGTGCTGTTTGCCCTGCTGACGCTGCTGTTCTGGGCGATCCTGTGCGTTTTCCCGAACCGCCGCATTCCCCTGCTCCGCGCGCTGCCGGGTGCAGCCGGTGCCTCGCTCGGCTGGCTGGTGTTTTCATCGCTGTTCTCCGTCTATGTGCAGCACTTCGGCTCCTACTCCGTGTTTTACGGCAGCCTTGCCGGCATCGCCATGGCCATGCTGTGGCTTTATGTGTGCATGTCCATTCTGTTCTATGGCGGCGTGCTCAATTGCCTGCTGTTCGAGCGAAGATCGCAGCAAGGGAAATAGGAAATATATCGTTTTAATATGAACTTTTGAATCTGTATTCTGACTTTATATTTTTCTGCCGAAAAAAATCAAAATATTTGAAAAAAGTACTTGCAATTTGGCGGGAGGTTTGATATAATACCCGTGCGCTGAGGGAAATGACACAGCGTCAGAAAAGTTCATATGGGGGTATAGCTCAGCTGGGAGAGCGCTTGAATGGCATTCAAGAGGTCAGCGGTTCGATCCCGCTTATCTCCACCAAAAGCACTCGATTTCACTTGAAATCGAGTGTTTTTCTATACTTTTCAGCTTGTTTTGTGCTGGACGTTTTCACCTTGGACAACAAATGGACAACAGACCTTCTCAATTTCTTCTTTCTTACTGTGGGAAGGAAGAAGTTATGGCATCTGTCAAAGAAGAAATAATCACGCCGGACTCCCCTTCCCCGGGAGCCCGGCTTTCTTTTACTCCAGATATTTTTTCAGCTTCTTCATGTGGTCGATGGCCTCCTGCAGGGAGGCTGCTTTTGCCGGAAGTGGGTCTGTTCAAACTGCGGCGGATATGCTATACTAAATATTTGGGAAAAACATTTGCCCTGCGGGGCGTGAGGTGAAGCATGAAAAAGCTGCTGGTCTATTTGAAGGATTATAAAAAAGAAAGCATTCTAGGGCCGCTGTTCAAGCTGCTCGAGGCTTCGTTCGAGCTGCTCGTGCCGTTGGTCGTCACGAAGATCATCGACGTCGGCATCGCCACGGGCGACGTTCATTACATCGTCCGTATGGTGCTGCTGATGGTCGGCCTGGCGCTCATCGGCCTCATCTGCTCCATCACGGCGCAGTATTTCGCGGCGAAGGCCGCCGTCGGCTTTGCGGCCGGGCTGAAATCCGCTCTGTTCCGCCATATCCAGAGCCTGTCCTACAGCGAGATGGACCATCTCGGCACGGCCTCGCTCATCACGCGCATGACGAGCGACGTCAATCAGCTGCAGTCCGGCGTGAATCTGGTGCTGCGCCTGTTCCTGCGCTCACCGTTTATCGTGTTCGGTGCGATGGTCATGGCCTTTACCATCGATGTCCGCTCGGCGCTCGTCTTTGCGGTGGCCATTCCCCTGCTGTCCGTCGTCGTGTTCGGCATCATGCTGCTGACCATGCCACTCTACCGCCGTGCACAGGCCGGGCTGGACCGCCTGCTGCGCCGCACGCGCGAGAATCTCAGCGGCGTGCGCGTCATCCGTGCCTTCCACAAGGAGGCTGAGGAGACGGCGCAGTTTGCGGAGGAGAATGAGAGCCTGACGCGCCTGCAGCTCTTTGTGGGCCGCATTTCCGCTCTGATGAATCCCCTGACCTATGTCCTCATCAACGGCGCGATCGTCGCCCTGATCTGGACGGGCGCGTGGCAGGTCGAGCGCGGTGCGCTGACGCAGGGCCAGGTCGTAGCGCTCGTCAACTACATGTCCCAGATCCTGATTGAGCTCATCAAGCTCGCGAACCTGATCATTACGATCACGAAGGCGGCTGCCTGCGCCCGCCGCATCGAAAGCGTGTTTGACGAGAATTCGAGTATGACGTTCCCGGAAAAGCCTGCGCAGGACGACCCTGCCGCGCAGGACGCTGTTGTGTTTGAAAATGTCGCGCTGCGTTATAGCGGCGCGGGCGCAGAGTCGCTGTCCGGCCTGAGCTTCCGTGTGCGGCGCGGGCAGACCGTCGGTATCATCGGCGGCACGGGCTCCGGAAAGTCCTCGCTCGTCAATCTCATCCCCCGTTTCTATGACGCGACGGATGGACGTATCCTTGTCGACGGCGTCGACGTGCGCGACTATCCTGCCGGGCAGCTGCGCAGCAAGATCGGCATCGTGCCGCAGAAGGCCGTCCTGTTTGCCGGGACCATCGCGGAGAATCTCCGCTGGGGCAAGGAGGACGCAACGGATGCTGAGCTGCAGATCGCGCTCGAGACCTCGCAGGCGGCGGAATTTGTCTCGACCCGCGAGGGCGGGCTGAATGCCGAGGTCGCGCAGGGCGGCAAGAACCTCTCCGGCGGCCAGCGGCAGCGCCTGACCATTGCCCGTGCGCTCGTGCGCGACCCCGAAATTCTCATCCTGGACGACAGCGCCTCCGCGCTGGACTATGCCACGGACGCGCGCCTGCGCAAGGCCATCCGCGCCCACGATGCGAATGTCACCGTATTTCTGGTGTCGCAGCGCGCGGCCTCCATCCAGTATGCCGATCAGATCCTTGTGCTGGATGACGGCGCGCTCGTCGGGCAGGGCACACATGCCGAGCTGCTCGAATCGTGCCCGGTCTATCAGGAGATCTACTATTCCCAGTTCCCGAAGGAGGCGCAGAGCGCATGAAAAAGAGAAACACCATGCGCAAGCTCCTGCGCTATCTGAAAAAATACTGGCTGCTGCTGATCCTGTCGCTGCTGTTTGCGGCGCTGACCGTAGCCATGACACTGTATCTGCCGATCCTCATCGGGCAGGCCGTCGACCTCATCGTCGCGCCGGGGCAGGTGGAGTTTTCCGCCATCGCCCGTCTGCTGCTCAAAATGGGCATCCTCATCGGCGCAACGGCGCTGTCGCAGTGGATCATGAACGCCTGCAACAACCGCATCACCTACCGCACCGTGCGCGATATCCGCAGCGATGCCTTTGCGCGGCTGGAGATCCTTCCCCTGCGCTACATCGATGCGCACAGCTACGGCGAGATCGTCAGCCGCATGATCGCGGATGTCGACCAGTTCGCAGACGGCCTGCTCATGGGCTTCACGCAGTTCTTTACGGGCGTGCTCACCATCGTCGGCACGCTGCTGTTCATGCTGTGGATGAATCCTGTTATCACGCTCGTCGTTGTGGTCATCACGCCGGTGTCGCTGTTCGTTGCGAGCTTTATCGCCCGCAAGACCTACGCCATGTTCAAGGAGCAGTCCGCCGCCCGCGGCGAGCAGACCGGCATCATTGATGAGATGGTCGGCAATCAGAAGGTCGTGCAGGCCTTCGGCTATCAGGACCGCGCACAGGGCCGCTTTGACGAGGTCAACGAGCGGCTGCGCAAGTGCTCGCTGCGCGCCATTTTCTTCTCGTCCATCACGAATCCGTCCACGCGCTTTGTCAACTCGCTCGTCTATGCGGGCGTCTGCGTGGCGGGCGCGCTCAGCGCCGTGCACGGCGGCATCTCCGTCGGCCAGCTGACAAGCTTCCTCAGCTATGCCAACCAGTATACGAAGCCCTTCAACGAAATTTCCGGCGTGGTAACGGAGCTGCAGAATGCGCTGGCCTGCGCCGACCGCATCTTCGAGCTCATCGAGGAAACGCCGCAGACCCCGGAGCCCGCCGATGCGAAGACGCTCACGGACCCCGACGGCAGCGTTGCGCTGGAGGACGTCTCGTTCTCCTATGTCCCGGAGCAGCACCTGATCGAGCATTTTGATCTTGCCGCGAAGCCCGGCCAGCGCATCGCCATCGTCGGCCCGACCGGCTGCGGCAAGACGACGATCATCAATCTGCTCATGCGCTTCTACGATGTTGACAGCGGCTGCATCCGCGTGAGCGGCGAGGATATCCGCCAGCTGACGCGCGGCAGCCTGCGCACGTCCTACGGCATGGTGCTGCAGGACACCTGGCTCAAGACCGGTACCATCCGCGAGAATATCGTCATGGGCAAACCGGACGCAACGGACGAGGAGGTCATCGCCGCGGCAAAGGCCTCGCATGCGCATGGCTTCATCCGGCGCCTGCCGCAGGGCTATGACACGCCGATCACCGAGGATGGCGGCGGCCTGTCCCAGGGGCAGAAGCAGCTGCTGTGCATTACGCGCGTCATGCTCTGCCTGCCTCCGATGCTCATCCTCGACGAGGCGACGTCCTCCATCGACACGCGCACGGAGATCAAGATCCAGGAGGCCTTCAACCGCCTGATGCAGGGCCGCACGAGCTTCATCGTCGCCCATCGCCTCTCGACCATCCGCGAGGCGGACGTCATTCTGGTGATGAAGGACGGCCACATCATCGAGCAGGGCAACCACAGGACCCTGCTGGAGAAAAACGGCTTCTATGCCGAGCTGTACCGCAGTCAGTTCGATATTTGAAAAAACCCTGCCCGGCGGGAGCGGATGCTCCCGCCGAGCAATTTTTATGCCTCGATCGCCGGATTGTAGAGATATACGTTCCTGCGGTCGAGGTGCTCGCGCAGCTTCTCGATCGCCTCGCCGAAGCGCTGGAAATGCACGACCTCCCGCGCGCGGAGGAAGCGGATGACGTCGTTCACATCCGGATCGTCCGACAGGCGCAGAATGTTGTCATACGTCGAGCGGGCCTTCTGCTCGGCCGCAAGGTTCTCGCACAGATCGCTGATGGGGTCGCCCATGACCTGCATCGTTGCGGCTGACCAGGGCGCGCCGGAGGCCGCCTGCGGATAGACGCCAGCTGTGTGATCGACGAAATACGGCGCAAAGGAGCTCTCCTGCTGCTGCTCCTCCGTCAGGTTCCGCGTGAGCTGGTGGACGATCGTGCCGACCATCTCCAGATGCCCGAGCTCCTCCGTGCCCAGAGAAGCATCGGAAATGTTCCAATGTATCAAATACGAGGACAAGCGTGAGGTCTTCGGCTTAAAGATACATAGCTTTTCGACACTCGACAGAATTAAAAAATACGACGACTCTGACAACGAGGAAAATGCCGAAAAGCCTTATTCTATCGAGGTTGGCGAAACAAAGCGGACGATAAATCTATACGCCATCGCTACTACAAAATTTCAAATTGCTGTCTAAATCAATGCTAAACCGTGTGCGCCATTTGTGGACAAGCAGGTGTTTGTAACCACACCATTTTATAATTTGAATGGTGTGGTTTACTACACATTTGACTTGGCAATACGAGCTAAATATAATGGGCTAAAACAACCTAACGAGATGTTTTTACAGCACAATTTGGTGCAGAGGTAAGAGTATGGTTTCAATAAAAGACAGGAAAATTCTTAGGCAGATGTTCTCGCATTATGATTATGTAATGACCACGGCTCAGTTGAGCAAAGAAAAACTATATTACAGGGATATTCAAAGAATGTTGGGAGCTGGCTTGATAGAAAAAGTCAAGCGTGGCTACTATCATTGGACTATGGGGTCTGGCAAAGGCGATGTGGTGATAATCAGCCGTTTATTCCCCGATGGTATTCTATGTATGGAAACAGCTTTATTCTATTATGGGTACAGCGATAGAAATCCTGCGGAGTGGAACATTGCTATTGATAAAAACACTTCCAGACAACGCACGAGAATAGATTACCCATCTGTAAAGGCTTATCGGATAGAGCCAACCATCCTCTCTATCGGAGCAACCAGAGGAGAAATAAATTTTACCGATGTTCGCATTTATGACCGTGACCGTACCATCTGCGATGTTTTGCGTAATATGAACAAGATGGACAAGGAACTCTTCAACAAAGCAATTCAAGGCTATCTGCAATATATCTCAAATCTGTTTGTACCTTTGAGGACTTCGGCTTTTTTTCATATAATGAAGCCATAAAGGAGGTCGAGATGATGAGAAAATCAATACTTGCAACGCTTCTTGTGCTGATAATGCTGCTTTGTGGCTGCTCCGATGTTTCAACAGCCCCCACACAGAATGACGAAACTGAGCTTGTGTCGGAAACCGAAGCTGCTGCCGAAGCCGAAAGCACCAAGAGCATTTATTCCTCGGAGAGTAATGAGAGCAAAGTTCCAGAAGCGGTTGCGGCGCTTGAAACTGCCGCAGAGGTAACGGAGCGTGAGCCTGTTCAGAGCGAAACGGTAAAGCAAACCGAGCCTGTCAAGCAGAGTGAAGCAGAAACACCTGCGACGAAACCCACTGCGGAAAATAATAATCCGCCGCCTGCGGAAACACCGACGCAAACCGCTTCCGAAAACACAAAGACAGCCTATGATTTTGAGTTTGATATGGAAGCGATAATGGCGGATTGTATCAGCATTGGTCAGTCAATGGGGCTTCGCTTGGATACCTCTCTCACTCCGAGCAACGCAAGCTGGTGGAATCCCGTAACGGCGTCACGGAGCAATCAAGGCGAAGCCTTAAAGCAGAGCCTTGAAAGCTATATCAAGTTTCATACCGCTGAAAATCTCAGCGCATACGGAATTGATGAAATCTCAGATTTTAATATCTGCTGCGAAGCAAAAGGAAACGGCGAATATCTGATTTACTTTCTTTTTGCATAAGTGGCAGCAAGGCTTATGGCTTGGAGCTGATGATGGCTCTTTTCAATATCGTACAGGGTCTTATTTCAACCATTATGAACGCCGCAGGCTTCGGAACGGCACAGCAGACGGTATTGCCGTCTGAAATCGTGACCGCTGTTGAGGACTGCGGCTTTTTCGAGAGTATCCCGCTATGGGCGGTCACGCTGATAGGCGGTCTGTTCATTACGGTACTGTCGTTCATTATGATAATGTCGGTATACGGCAGATTTTTTAAGCTGTACCTTTATACCGCCATTGCCCCTGTTCCGCTTTCCACTTTTGCGGGAGAGCCGAGCCAGAGCGTCGGCAAGAGCTTTATCAAGAGCTATGCCGCCGTGTGTCTGGAGGGTGCAATCATTGTGCTTGCCTGTATCATCTTTTCGCTCTTTGCAGCTTCGCCCCCTGCGGTTGACCCTAATGCTGCGTCGGTGTCTATGGTATGGAGCTATATCGGAGAGCTTGTATTTAATATGCTCGTCTTGGTCGGTGCGGTCAAAATGTCTGACCGTGTTGTAAGAGAAATGACAACCAAGTTCGGAGAGGTATAAAATGCAGAAATTGCGGTGTTCGTGTCGTATCGTGAGAGGTTAGAGAAAATAATCGTGTTAATTAGTGCGAAAATTCAAGGAAATTTCATTGATTTTTACGCGAATATCTGCTATACTATGGTCAGTACCTTTAAGGAGGACTGCTTATGTATAGA
>ENA-OWRJ01002060-OWRJ01002060.1-human-gut-metagenome-genome-assembly--contig:-NODE-2060-length-18597-cov-3.070435_pt1 | contig 18597 bp, 10 predicted proteins | sample MGYA00248269_ERZ651897 | MGnify/ENA primary metagenome ERZ651897 (study PRJEB26924, sample SAMEA4378252) | human gut metagenome | biome: human gut; feature: human-associated habitat; material: faeces...
GTCGTTCGGGAAATACGTCAGCGTTGCCGCCGCCATGACGATTGCCGATGAGAGGGCAGCCAGTCGTTTCCATTGTTTCATAATAATATGCCTCCTTTTATTTCGATTTTTTTGCACGTTGGTGATGTTTCTATTATATCATAAGTTGGATTAAAATGTCAAGAAAAAACTATATTTTATGTGATTTTTTTTAAAGATTCACACAAAGTAGCATTATTCTGACGTTGAGATTTGATTTTATTGAAATTTTATGCCATTTTTACACACATTAATAGCATGCACGCAAAATAAAATAGCAGGATGGCATATCTGAAAAAGGAATCCTTCCATTAAAAAGAACACATCTAGTTTTTATTTGTTTTTTGAACGGCCTTATTTTTTTTAAAAATAGAATAATATTTTTATACAGCTGATTGGAACACACGAAAAAATGACTTGATTGCATTGGAAAATCAAAATCAAAATAATCCAATGCAATCAAGTCATCTCTAAAATTTCTTATTTTTCGTACTCTTCGTAATCCGTCAATAGAATAGGAGCTTCAATGTTTGTAGTATCCCTGATGAATTTCCTTTTCATCATGCAAAGGTCGAATACATTTAGGATGCCATCTTCATAGAAATCTGCTGTTTCCCAGTCTAAAAGTTCAACGTCGGAAACACCCAGAAGCCATTTCTGGAGCAATACAACATCAGTGACATCAAACGTCCCATCTGCGTTGATGTCTCCTTTTATCGTTTCATTCATTCCAAAACTGTAGGAATAGATCCATTCAGCATCTTCTAACCCGGTGTTATTTTTGCCGATTGTGATATGATTCCATTCATCTTGTGTGCCTTCATAATAAATTTTAAGAGGGAAATCTGAATAATTATAAAATGCTGTAAATCCAATGCTTGCAACAGATTTTGGAATATAAACTTCTTCGAGTTTGTCGGATGCCCCCAAACAATAATCCGAGATTTCTGTAATTCCATGCGGTAATTTTATCGATTTCAAATTTGCACACATGGAAAAACAACGTTCACCGATGGTTGTAACTGTATCCGGAATTTCAATTTTTTCAAGGTCTTTATCGGATTCAAATGCTGAATCTGCAAGTTCTGTTACAGTTTCTGGGATGATATAGGTAGCAGCAGAACGATGTTCCGGATATCTGACCAAAATTGTTTGATCTTTACTATAAAGAATGCCATCTATATCACAGTAGGAATGGTTGTTTTCATCTACATGAAAGTTTTTCAAATCATAGCAGTAGGTTGCAAGATCTCCAATGGATTTCACAGATGACGGGATATAAATATCTGTAAGACCATAACAAGAAAAGAATACACCACCATCCATTTTTTTAAGTCCTTCCGGCAGGTGTACTTCTGTTAGACTTTTATTATATGAAATTGCAGTGAATCCAATTGTTTGAAGCGTGGATGGAAATTGAATTTCTTTTAAGTTATCATTATGACTAATCGCATACTGTCCAATTTCTGTGATTCCTTCTGGTATGATTAGCTTTTCCAGCGTCTTATTGTTGCATAAGCCGGAGTCCGCAATTTTTGTAACTTTTAACCCATTGATTTCAGATGGAAGTTCTACGGTTGTTTCACTTCCTGTATACTTGTTGATTTCTGCGTAATTTGTATAAGGGGTATATTCAAAGTCACCAAAAATTTGGGTTTTCGATTGAGCAGCACAAACGGAAATGGTTGAACTTCTATCAGTTGCTGTTACGGGGAGAGCCGATAAGCCAATGACTGCGGCAGCTAAGAATGCAATGCTTTTTTTCATTTCTGTTTCCTCCTGATTCCAAAACAAGCATGTGTTTTGATTCTGAGCAATTGTTATCATAACTGCAACAATTGCTTTCGATTTCATTCTATCATAAATCAGGAGGTAAAAACGAATCATCGACGTGAATGGAAAAATGAGCGACGTAAAAGAAAAATCATTCGCAAAACCGCCAAAATGCAACGAGGCATTTTGGCGGTTTTGTTATCTTAAATAGAGCAGGACTTCTACAGAAAAAAGCGGATTCGTATGATGAAACTTTATATTTCCATGATATTTTTTAACGGTCTTTTTGACATTGGATAATCCAAATCCATGCATAGAGGGGTCAGACTTGGTTGTTAAAAATTGTTGCTCATCCAGATGTAGTTTCCCAGTATATGGATTCTCAACTTGAATGTAAATCACACCGTTTTCAGATATAATTTGAATTTTAATATATTTTTTATCTTGCACAGATTTCGCTGCACAAATTGCATTATCCAGAAGATTCCCAATAATCACCATTAAGTCCATTGGTTCTATCTCCAATTCACTTGGAACACGGCATTTGCAATCGACAGAGATTCCATATTTTTTAATTTCCGTGTATTTCATATTTAATATAGAATCAATTATAATGTTATGGGTGTTTGAAAACATTTCAGCGGATTTCAGTTTATCTTCCAGATAAGCGACACTCTCATTTATTTGATGGGTGTTTTGGTTCTCAGACATCTTTTTTATTAAGCTCAGCTGATTGGAAATATCATGACGAAAAGCAAGCAGTTCTTTTTCGGATTCCTGCATATAGATGCACTGCTTTCGGTAATACTCCTTTTCTTCTTTCAAAGTGATGTTGCTGATTCTTTCTTCATATACTTCAATAATGCTATCGTAAATAAAGAAGGAGATAATATTGATAGACAATAAAATTAGAAACAATGCGGTAATATGTATGGTTTTTACAGTTTCTATCTGTATGGTAATCAAAACAGACACAATGGAGAGCAGTGGAATCCCAGTAAAACAACCCCAAATAAAGTATGGAATCTTGATATCTTTTTTAGAGATTCCAGCATGTTCCAGCAATATAGAAATCATATAAATCATTAAATTATATATGACTAGACTGGTGATGTCTTTATAGGGTGTTTCTGCAATGAGAGAAGCGTTCAAAGTATTGCCTAGCACAGCACAAATGATATCTGTGATTAATATAATAAAAAAGATAAGTCCCACAGAAATCATTCTTTTTTCAAACGAACATTGATATTGAAAAGAAATAATAAATAATGCAACAATATTGATAGCAACATTAAAGATAGGAATATTTCCAATCAATAGAGAAAAAATAGTCAACACTGGATAAATGAAATATAGCAGCTGGTACAAGTTATTTTTCTTTTTGTTATCCGCATGAATAAAAGCGTTCATCAGTCTTGCAATATAAAACATTCCGAAAAAGTCCGATATGATTTGAAACATTGTGTATACAGATGCAGTCATATTTCAACCTCTCTAAAGGATTCTAATTTGAAAGTGGTCACATTATTGTGGTATGTTTTTCCAATTTCAAGGGATTCTCCATTATAAAGGACGACATTTTCATAATGATACGCTTTTATATGCGTGGAATTAACCAGAATCTTTCGATGGATTCTTAGAAATCCGTATTTTTTTAACTCTTTTTCTAATGTCTTTAGTGTCCCGTGAATGGAGATAATATCATTATTTGTATGCATATCTATCGTATGGTTACGAACATTGAAATAAAAAATTTCTTTCAGTTTTATTTTATACTGATCCATTCCAATGTTATAAGTAAAATTATCTGTGAATCTGCCGGAGATTTTCATATAGCGATTCATTATTTTTTCGACTTCTTCCTGTTCAATCGGCTTCACAACAAAATCCAATGGATGTGTTTCATGCAGTTTTATGCTATATTCTGGTTTTCCGGAAATATAAACGATTTGTTGAAGTTCATCCTCTAGCACAGAACGGATGTGATTTGCAATATCGATTCCCGTTTGGTTGTCAATTTCTATGTCCAGATATATTAAATCAAAAGCTTCACTCTTATTCAATGCAGCAAAAAACGATTTGCTGTTTGTATATGGTTCTACCTCAATTTTTTCATTGATTTTTTCTGCATAATGCAACAAAATTTTCTCTAAATAAGAGCAAATTTCAATGTTATCATCTACAATCGCGATTCTAATCATAGAAGTATTTCTCCTGTTTTGATTTTTAATATGTAAATATATAAAACTTGCTTCAAAAATATGCTATTTTCTAATAGACATATTGGATACCGTAATATCTTCTTCGTAATCATCCTCGTCAAAATTTCGTTCCAGTCCCACATATTCGATTTTAATGATACACCAGATTCCGCCGACTAACAGCTTTTCATTACTAGTCTGACGGTCACTTTGTCAATTACGGTATACTGTCCATTTTCCTTAATGTTCCCTCCAAATTGCTTTAAAAATCAAAATCGTTGGAAAATGCAATCTTCACTGAAAATTCCGTACGTTCCATTAAATCGCCTGTTTCCTTGTCCACGATATTGAGATAATACACTGCGTTGCCGTCGAATGCGACATTTTTCAAGGTGAACCGAATATGGAATACCCGATTCTGTGGTTCTCCGGTTTTATCGGCAACTAATGTTTGTATATTGCTGACTGGATTTGAAAACTTGTCGCATAAGTAAATCTCATAGGTTGCAGGAATAATTTTTCCACTGACCGCATCAACCTGCATAAAATCAAGGGAAAAAATATTGTTGCTGATTTTTCTGGTCATGCTGATGAGTTTTACAGGAACTTTTTTGATGTCCACAAATTTCTTTGAGGTTTTTGAGATGTTCTTGAATGTAATCACTGGAACACAGCATTCTTGCAACGATACGCCACCATGGACAAAATTGCTGCCGCCACCTTGTTTTTGAATGCGGATTGTTTCATATGGTGTCAATCCAACCAGTCCATCCGCATATTCTTCCATTGAAATATGCATGAGAACATCCGACTTGCAGGTATTGTTTGCGAGAAGATATCGTTTGCCACTTTCAAGAATCTCTCCAGAAACAAGACTTGTGCTGACTTTTTCACTTTCTGCAAGGGGTTCATGAGCATATAAGAAACCATGGTCAGCAGTGATGAGAATTTTCGAACCACTCATAGAATTGACAATCAGACGGACTAAATTCTTGAGTTCTTCCAGTGCATCGGCACAAGCTTCAAAGACTTGATGTTCTGTATTTGCCTTATCTCCAACAGCATCAATGGTATTGTGATAGATATACACCACATCTGCACCGCTGACAAGTTCTCTTCGTTGGGATTGCTTCATTGTGAGCAGGGTTTCATATGTTACGGCACAGTTTTTCGGATTGGTTCTTTTTAAGATTTTATCTCTGTTTTCTGTGCCATCCGTTGGCAGTCCATCACATAGCACTTTCATGGAATCGGTAACTGTCAATGCTGTATGGGGGAGTAGTGCTGCCATGCCGAATTTGGTGATACTCGGAAAGACAGATTGCATAGCGGATTGTTTTGCTGTGCCGTTTGTTTCCCGCAAAAGTTTTTCAGTCAGTTCTGTCGCTACCTCATACCGCAAAGCATCAGAGATAATGACAAATACTCTGCTTTCTCTGGCGATGGGCTGAACGACACGCCGATAAAAATCATCCTGTTGGAGAATCCCATTCTGTGAAAATCCATCTGCAACCGATTCTTTAATCAGGGAATTCCAGCTGCCGTTCAATTCTGAAAGATACCAATTCTGATAGAGATGTTCTGCAGTGACTACAGCACTTTTGAATAAGTCATCCAGCGTTCCCAATGTATTGAAAAGGCTTTTCCGGAAGTCCATATACAGTCGTCTGTAGTACGTATCCATCCAGTACAATTCTTTGCAGTAGGAATCCCACAATTCTTTTTCTGTTCCAAAGTGGAACCCTGTAATATGAGCATAGTGAAATTCCTGCATCTTTGCGATATAATATAGACCGTCATACAAATAGGCATAGCGATTATACCACTTTGCGGTACGGCGGCTTTCTGTAATGTTCAGAATCTCTTCTGTTTTAATCACATTTTCTGCAATTTCCTGCAAGAATCGTTCAATGATGACAGCATCAATACAGGGCAGACTGTCCGACTGCATCAGGATTGCTGTATCCATCTTTTTCAGGCGTTCTGTAAGCCGCATCCGCTCTGTAATATCGTCTGCAATTTCGAACAGCTTTTCCTGTTCTGCAGAAGCATTCCACTCATCAATGAAAGCATAGCATGCCGGCTGGTGCTCCGGAGAGAGATATTTCTCTAAGCCGGACAGTACCGTTTCATCGCCAACCGTAGAAAACGCCGTGAGCAGGATCTGCGTTGCAAGGTCGTACAAATCATATTTTTCATCGGCATAGCCTGTATAACGTGCTGTCATCTCTCGCAATGCCTGCATACTGCCGAACTTTTCGATTTGTTCCAGACAGGTATTCTCTGCATGGTACAGGGAATCGCAGAGAATTGCACGCAAAACGCCATGTACGGTATTCTGCTTGGTATTGCAGAGCACCGCCATAATGTCAATGTGTAGCTGTCCAGCATTCTGGTATTGCGTGCCGAAATCTTTGAGTTTTGCTGCTCGTTCTTTACTGTCGAAAAACTTGACATAATGTCGCATTGCTCGCCGCAGCTGTGTCGTCTGCGGAATATGCAGTTCTTCCATCTGCATGGAAACCAAATCGGCACGAAATTCCTCGCTGTAAAGCTGAATATCTCGCAGCCAGTTGTCTTCCCGATGGGAATAGGTTAGGGGGTCGTATACCAGATAATTGCTCTGGGTATCTGTTTCAGACAAGAGCATTTTTGCTGCAAAGAAATTATCTCCGGTCAGTTTCAGAAGTTTCACGTCGGGAAGCTCCAGTTCATCCAGCATTGTTTCAAACTCTCGGTCGGAGTCGAACCAGAAAATAATTCTACGCTGGTAACAATCGGGCAATTCCGCAGCAAACCGCTCCTGCAAAGTACGGTTAATGGTATCGATTGTCATTTTATCTTCTCCAAAATCTCTGCAAATTTCGCATAGTTCACCTTTACGCCGTCGTCAAGGTCAATGTCCATCATGCGGTCGGCGAGGTGGTGTACCTTTTCTTCATAGGCGTTGATTTCGTCCAGCTGTGCAGTCAGTTTCTCTTGACGCTTTTTCAGCTTCACACGTTCGGACTGTGCTGCGTGTTCCATCTGGTCGCCCAGCATGGAAAGTTGTGTTCGGTAGCGTTCCTGCAACTCGTGAACGTAATCGGTGCGGACGGTAGCGACGGTGGTCTTCTCCCAGCGATGCATATAGACCAGAGCCTTGAAGGCGTTCTTCTTGCCGGAGCTGAACAGCCAGTAAATCGGGCGTTTCTGATAAATTTTGCAGTGGTCGGCATAGAAGCCGTTGAGCAGGTAGTTCCGGATGGCTTCCCGTGGGGTTGCACCCTTTGTGCCGAGGGCATCGGCAATGAACTTGAGGTTCTCCTCCAGCGTGTCTTCGCCGTAGACGATTTTCACAAACTCCACGATTTTTCCGGTGAGGTCGCTCTCTAAGTAGTCATCATCGCAAATCGGAAGCACATTGTCTTTCACGGGGAGGATGGTCTTGTACTTGCTTGCATCCCATTCACCGCCGGCATAGCACAGCCCTTTTTCATCCAGCGAATACCGCCCGAACAGACAGCCCACGGCATAGGAGAGCAGCGACTTGATTTCCCGCTGCAAATCCGCCCGGCGGACGGTCACGTCCCTGTCCTCGACTTCCGGCGTCAACTCGTCTTGTAAGCCATAGATGTCGATGAAGATGCGGTTCAGTTCCTCTTCGTTGGATTTTAGTTTTTGAAAACGAGCTTCGCATTCTTTTGCCCATTGGGTGTATTTGTCTGAGATCAATTTTGACATGATTTTATCCTTTCACTGCTGCATCAATTTTTGCACAAACGCTGGGGAATTGGTTGTCAATTTCCCAGTTTGAGAAACGCAGAACTTGTAATTGATGCAGCTTTAAAATGTCCGTTCGGATGCGATCGTATTCTTCACCCTCTACGGTGTAGTGTTGGCTTCCATCTACTTCTATCACGAGATTTGCAGATGAACAATAAAAGTCAACAATATAATGTTCAATCACACGTTGCCGATAAAAATGAATAGGATAATTTCTTAAAAAATCATACCACAAGTGCCGTTCCTGTCGAGTCATATTTTTTCGCAGAGTTCGTGCAATTGGCTTTAAATTTGAATGATAACCAGTATAATCCATAACAAACCTCTTTCGCTTTTGTTCATGAGAGAATCCCTCCACCGCCGCTGGGGGTTCTCCTCCCATTTCAGGGGAGGCAAGATACCGGACACATGGCTCCCCTGAAATGGGAGCTGGCAAGCCGTAGGCTTGTCTGAGGGGTAGAATCACACAAATGGATGCCTCTCAAAGTTTCAAAAAGTTTCAAGTGAATAACCCCTCCACCGCCGATGGCGGTTCCCCTCCCCTTTCAGGGGAGGCAAGATACCGGACGCATGGCTCTCCTGAAAGGGGAGCTGGCAAGCCGCAGGCTTGACTGAGGGGTAGAATCACACCAGCGGATGCCGTTCAAAGTCCCAAGAGGTTTCAAAAGCGTCCCAATCGGCTTTACTTAATTCAATATTTTCTTGCACAAGTGTATCTATCTGTTCTTTTTTATTATAATTTTCCACAATTGGCAATGACATAATATTTCCAACCAAATAATGCACAGTAGGATTTATGATATTTAAATAATCCTGTGTAATTGACGAATTCAAAAACGCAAGAATATAATAGATATTATCTTTATCTGGAAAATAAGTGGGGGCTTCTACATTGAATAGATGGCCAACCGGCAAAAATCGAGCACCATATCCGCTGGAAGTTGTATGTGACCATGTCAGCCCCTCTGCAAAAAATAGTGCTTCATTTGCCATTGCATTTAAGCGGCATCCTTTACATTTTTTGATTTCAGCACCGTCATTTTCCCAGTTGACCACATAATCGAAATTCCCATACCATTTTCGATATTCTCCGCCTTTTATTTGCGGAACCCATTTTCTCTTTGTTTTCAAATATTCCATTTTGCTTTTCATCTGAAAAGAAATGTTATGATGCGCTACTTCATACCAATATTTCAAAAACAAATCATTATTACCGGTCTGTAAGCCGCTTCGTGCTTTTCCAATATCTCCTAATTGCTTGCTTTCAAACGCTCTCATAAAATTCTCGCTCACCCAATAAGCAACCGGAGAACCGGGAATTTTGGAGAAGTTTTCGGTATTACGCTCGTAGTAAAAACCGCATTTATGGTCTGCAATTGCCTCCAATGTTTTTTGTCTTTGCAATTCCATTCCGCCATGAAATTCTGCCAATCTCACATAAGCACCGTTTTTGCATACTTTGCTATTTTTCAGGACAAATGTACAAATCGGCACAGTTGCTTCTTCAAATGCGGAGTATTCAATTTGAATCAAGGTTTCAATCGTTCGTGTATGATAAATGTAATTTCGCATTTTTTCATAGCTTTGAATAAACATCCATACATATGGCGTTAAGAAACCAAGATAACCCTCTGATTTTGCCATTTCCATACACTTAATAACAAAAGCAGAAAACAAATCGGATTTATAATCTGGATAATTTTTCTTGATGAAGTCTGACAGCGTTGCATTCATGCCAGAGCCGCCCATATACGGCGGATTGGTGCAGACCACATCATATTTCTGCGTCAGAATCTGAGCAATTCGCATCATCATTTCCAGTTGTCGTTCATTCATTCCGAACGTCGGCAGGAATGCAGAAACCGCTTCGTCTAACCCAGCCGGTTTCGTCACCGTCATCAGCGAGCCGTAGGTGTCAGCGAACTGGAACTGCTCTGCAAACTTTCGCAGGCTGCCGCTCAGCAGGGAAATGTCTACATGCATCACATCCGCAAAATTCGCAAGATTTGGCTGATTTTCCGCCGATAGAATGCGGCGGTTGTATTGCCGTGCCTTCATCATCACCGCAAAATATGCCAGCTGATAGGCACGGCGGTCGATGTCCAGCCCGTAGAGATTGTTCCGTAAAATAGACTTTGCTGCATCTCGCTCCGACCAACCGCAGGCGGTGTAGATGTCCATCAGCACATCGAACGCATAGACAAGGATGTGACCGCTGCCCATGCATGGGTCGATGATTTTGATTTGTTCCGGCTGAATCTCCCGATACGCTGCACGCAATTTTTCAAGGTCTGCTTTTACAGCATCTTCCTGTTCTGCCTCTTTCAGATAGTATTTCCAGTCGGCATGTTCCGGCTTGCCGTGACCCTCTGTCCAGAGTCTGCCCAGCGAATTTTCCACCATGTACCGTACAATCCAATCCGGCGTGAAAAGCTGCGTAGCTGCTGGAATATCCGCTGCACTGATTTTGACATTTTTCTTGAGATTGGCGAAAACCTTATCTTTCGGCTCAGAGTTGTAATATTGATACAGCCAGCCGATAATCTGCACTTGGTCGTTCCAGTCCGATTCCGGAATATCTTTCACCATATGGGCAATGACGCTATCTTCCCGCAGCAAGTTCTTCGGGAATAGCAGTTCTGTCCATCCGCCGATTCGCTCGAACATCTCCGGCAAGCCCTCGTTCAGGGCGTTGCACTGCGTGATGATGATGTATTGGTACAGCTGCTCGTTCTTCTGTTGCTCCAGAAGTTCCAGTACGAGTTCTTTGTCCAGTCCGTCAATTTCCAGATTCACCGCATCGGTCAGCACTTCCGGCTTGAAATTGCCGTCTTCGTCCGAGAAAATGCGAGTGTGCGACGGGAGGTAATTGTTCACCTCCATGAATCGCAAAGCAATGAATCGGTTAAACCATGTATAGGCAGCTTCTTCCATGGTAGAAGCGAAGCCTTTCGCCTGAATCTGTGCAATGAGTTGGGCACGTTGGCTTTGCTCTGCTGGGGTTAGCGACTGTCCATTGACGGCTGTCTGTGATGGGTCATTTTTTCCGTCCTCTGTGACTTCATATTCAAATGCCTTTTGTGCAACTGCCTGAATCAGCAGGATTCTTGCCGAAACAGCAAATTTTTTGATTGCAATCTTGTTCATATTCTCACCTCAAATGATATGGAGTACATCATGTCCGTCGAGCTTTTGCAGTAATATTTTCTTGATTTCTGCAACGTACTGATCAATATCGGCTTCGCTTTTCAACTGCATCGTGTGACAGATTGTGCTACGGTTCATGGTTACCGTGTCAATGTTCGGTTCTGCAACAACAAGCAACTTTTGCAGATACTGTTGCCGAATGTTACCGATTTGAATTTTCATCGCATCGAGGGTGGTCAGTTTTTCTGCGTGTTCGGCAGCGGTTCGCTTTTCGATGAATGCTGCATCTGCACGCTGAACAATGTCGCTCTGTTTCACGTCAGCAGTCTGATGAATTTCACCCATGGCTGCTTGAATCTCGCCGATTACTTCTTCTCGTTTTTGCACAAGCAGCTTTGCATATCCGTTCTGAATCGTCTGCACCAGTTCCGGCAGTTCGCTGATTCGTTTGTATGGCTTTGGCATTGCAAGAATTTCCTTGATTTTGGCAATTGCAGCAATCGCATCGCTTTCCGTCTGGAAATATTCTTTTTCTGTGTTTACGAGTTCTGTTTGTGCTTTTGCACGGTCGAAAATTTCTCTTTGTATGCGGAAGAAGGTGTCTACATCGGAAATATCTTCCGAGAAGTCCAGGAAATCATCTTGTAGTTCCACCGCTTTTTTCAGCAGTGCAATGCTGTCATTTTTCTGTGCAAGCAGTTTCTCGCAGAGTTTGATTCCATTTTCAACAACATTTTTTCCGGGATATGCGGAGAAAGCGTATTCTTTTGCAATCCGTCCCTGAAGAACTGCACGCTCCGCATCAAATTTTTCTGTGATATAGCGAATCAGCCCTGCTTCATCATCCGGAATTGCACCCAATGTGCAGTTATGATATTCGCTGAGAAATTCCCGACATTTCTTGATCAGTGCTGTTGGTGGAGCAACTTTAAACGCAATGATTGCCTTATCAATTTCTGTTTTTTTCCGCAGGTAATCTATGATTTTTTTATCACTCGGCGAAATAATTGTACCGCCATATTTCAGTACTAATTTTTGTGCAGCAATCAATTCTGCAACAATTGCTGCAATGTCAATTTCACGCCAGCCATAGGGGATTGCCTGATATCGTTTTTGCAGATCGCCCATAGAGGTTGGCAGCTGTCGTTCTTTCTGAATTTCCAGATATTGCAGCAGTTCTTTGCTTGCTTCAGCGTTTGGCGATTCTGTTTCTGCAAGCACCATTTGCTTACTGCCGTTCAGAATTTGCAGAAGATCCGCATCACTGTCGTAATTTTTCCGGATATATCCCAGTTTTGTGTAAACGCTTTCTACAAGAACGCTCATTGCCCGTTCCACGCAGTCTTTCACTGAAGAAACTTTCATCATCAGCTTATCGCCTGCAACATAAATTCGACCTGCAACGATGGCAGCAGAAATCAATTCCTCTGCACGCTTTTCATGTGCGGAAGCCTGATTTTGTCTTGCTCGGATAATAGTTTGAATCATTTCCGGAAGCTGTGTCACATTTTTGCTCTTGACATAGCGACGAATCTTCATGGCATCTTCCAGTTCTTTGAAATAAGGCTGGCTCTCTGCCAGAACAATGATGACTTCATTGTCGGTAGCGGATTTCATCCGGAAAACGGAATCATCCATGGTATAAATTTCTGAAGCAACGGTGATGAAATGCAATGCGATAGAGCCGGTCAGCTGACCAATGACGGTTTCATCAATTCGTTCATCATAGGGAAAATCATATTTTCCATACCGAAATTTTTTGCTGACAAACAGTTTTCCGAAGATAATATCCGAAATTGCTTTTGTAATAATGGCACTATCTACAGGGGTGTTCCGAATTTCACGGGCAATATCCTGTTCATCGTCTGTCAGAAAAGTATAAGTATCGCCTGCTCTGGAAACATAGTTTTGCGATACCAGTCTATCCAAGGATTGTTGTATTTCAAGACGGGTAGAAATCTTATCCGTACGAATATCTTCCGCCATGAGAATGCTGATATTGTCTACATTTGCCTTGATATCGTCTACATAGCGTACAAGATATAGGAGCTTCAAGATATTGATATCATATTGTTCGATGCCATCATGATGATCCGCTGCATCTTGACAACGGTCAATGACACGGCGAATGGAGCTGTCCAGGAACGTGTGAAGGGTATCATAGAATAGATAGAATGGAACGAGTGCAAATTCATCTTTGTTTTGGATTGCTTGTGCTGCTTCCTGAAAGCTGGAAAGCATGGAGCGTTCTCCGCTGGAGAGATGCTTTCCAGAGTTCCCATGCTTTCTGATTTCTGCAAGGACATTCTGCATCAAGCGGAACTGATAGGGAACAAACGGATAAGTTTCTACAAATTCACCCTCGCCGGCGTAGCCCTTTAAATCAAGTATCGCATGGCTGAATGTAAACAGATTTTTCAGCACCTGGTGATTCTTTTCATATTGCTGTTTGAGCAGTTGTTCTGCAATTTCTGTTTTAGCGAGGATTCGCTTTTTGATGACTTCGTCCACGGAAGAAGAACTCAAACTCAATTGTATATTGAATCGTCCCTGAATCTTAGAAAAATCATCGCCGCTGATTTTGGTAATGCTGTCAATTGCCTCCTGAGAAGTTACCATGACCCAAACTCTGCCGCCGCATTTCGTTCCGATTTCTTCCACAATGGTTTGCAAGTTCAGCATAAGGTCAGAATCTGAGCCGATATATTGACCAACTTCGTCAATCATAAACAACAGGCGGTTGTCTTTTCCTTTGCTTTCCACGTATTCTTTGATTTCACTCACAAGTTGTTCAATGCTCAGTTCAATTTCTTCTTCGCCATTGAACCAATTACGGGCAGCGGTTTCACTCATGCCAAGTGCTTCACACATTGCCGCTACAATGTCATCTTCAAAGAAAGAAAAAGAATCCCGAGAACTTTTCCACGAACCGCCATTGATGCGTTCAAAACTCTTTTGGAACGGTTCTGTCTTTCCGGATTTTGCAATAAACTGTTCCAGTTTAGCGGTTTTCAAATCATTGCCATAAAATCCCTGATGTTCATAAAATACCTTTGCAAAAATCCGCAAAATGGCTGTTTTATCTTTTGTCAAAGGGCTTTTCGAATCGATATTGAAAAGAATTGTTTCCGTCGGAACTTTTACACAGTTTTCCAGTTGTGCATACATCATCGGGTCGTCAAATTTGTCGGCAAAATACGCCACTGCTTTTTTTCCGCCAACGGTTCGATTGGAAAGCAAGTACGAGAGCATCTTCAAAAAATGGGATTTACCGCTTCCAAAGAAACCAGAAATCCAAACACCGATTTTATCTGTTGGCTGTTCCAGAGAGCGTTCATAGTGATTCAAAAAAGTGTTAAAGTGACGACGCAGTTCTTTTGTAATCACATATTCCGACAGTTCCTGAACGATGGAATGTTCATCATCTTGTGCAACTTTAATGACACCATTGATGTCACGGTTAATATCCGATTTGTATATGTCTCGTAATTGCATAAAAAAGTCCTCTCTTAAATCATGTTGAATGCACGGTAATAGTTTCCATCTTGAAATTCATCAAAAAGGGAAAGTGCTTGTCCATTGTATGTACCAGGATAAAGCATCACCACTGGAATATCCGAAAAGATATGCTGAAGATTATCCAGAATATTGTGAGAACGCATGAACGGATAAACTTTTCCAACGCCCGTTATCAGCAAAATATCTCCGTGTGTATGCGGTTCATATTCCATTTTTTTCACAAAGTCTTCTGGTGAAATTGCCTTTTGCAGTTGCTTCAAAAGATAATCTGAACCCTTCTTTTTTTCCATGGCTGGAATGCTGTTCAAGATTCGTTTTTCCTCACAAATCTGTAAGAAAATTCGGTATAGGTCGCATTCTTTCAGATGAAACGCCTGATTCTCAGATTGGATTAAATCAGAAAAGAAACTGGAAACCAGCATTTCTTCTCTTGGGTCATAACAAAACACATGAATGCCAACTTCGTTCGATAATCCTTTGTTGCTTAAAAAGATATCATCCGAAAATCGTTTCTTTACTTCGTTCAATTGATCTATAATATTACTCATGGTTTCTCCCTCAATGAAAACAATTAAATGCTGGAAGTGCATCCAGATCGCCTTTTTGCCGAATTACTTCTTCTAGTTCTGGATAGAGATACACCGGCAACAGAGTTTGCGATCTTGTGTTTTCCAGATAATCACACTCGATTAAAAAGCGTACTAGAACTTGTTTCAGCTTCTTTAGTGTAGAAGCACTCCATGTATGAACAGCAGGCACTTTTTCAGAAAGTTCCATGAAAAAGATTGCGACATCCTTGGAGGAAAACGTAAAATCCTGTGACCGATATTTTTCACCAATTACCTCCGTCAGGAAGTCATATACAATGCGGTTTTCGCACATAATCGCATAAAGATTGATTTGTTTTGCGATATCAAGCGAAGCGTTGGCAAGATGATATACTAGTTCTGGTGCATGGAGGGCATCCATTCGTTTGAAACAGGTTTTTGTAATGCTTTTAATCATTTTTTCTGTTGGAAATTGAAATAAATTTTCAGAGAAAATCTCTTGCTCGATTTCATCCCGGCTCTTTCCTTGCAGCACTAGGGAAGAAACAATCCGAATTTCAAAAAATAGAAACTGCTCTCGAGTCAAGCCTCCATTGTAATGCTTTTCTATCACGTTTTTACTCCTTGTTGTTGACGTTCGATTCCCGCTTTTACGGCAATTTGACTGATTTTATTATACCATAATGAGTAATTTTTTCAATAATTCCACTAGGCGTTTGTCAAGAATCAACCATATTTATTTCTAATTGATGCGATAAAAGTGGCAAAATGTACATGGAAATCTAGAAATTACTGTGTGATGATTCTTTGTAGTATGTCCCATATCATGTTCCGCACAGTTGTCCTTGATGGATACCAAAATACTGATTATCATTATATCATATTATTGCTGTAATTACAACAATTTTTATAGTTCTTGTCCGGAAAACAGCATTTACTTTTAAGAGTGGGCTTGAGGAATAAGGCATATCAGCAAAATGGATTCTATTCATGATTGCAAAAGTTATCAAGAAGTGGATATGAAAAAACAGTCGCTTTTTGTGACACACAAGAGCACAGAAAAGCGACTGTTTATGATTATAAATGTTGTTGATTATTCTGTAGAAGGAACTGGGAGATCGTCAATCAAAAAGATTACAAATTGCATCAGAGTAGTTGCATCTTGTTCATTGACAGTGCCATCTTGATAACAATCTGCATTTACTTGTTGCATATCAGAAAACTGAATCAAATTTGCAAGATACTTATTTATGACAATAGTATCTTTTAAATCTACAATATTATCCAAATTCACATCACCATATGTGTTCGTTTCAGAGGAAACTGTCGTGGTTATGGCATTCGTTGTGGTAGTATCGACAGAGGTTGTAACTGTATATCGACTGGAACAGTTATCTGATAATTATTTTCTTGCAGTTCGTCCATTGTAACTTCCACTTTTCTAATTGCCAAGCTGCCCAAAGTGGTTAGTTCATTTGAATAACAAAATGCACCAATTCCAATACCGGTTACACCTTTAATGCTTGTTACGCTATCTGGAAGCACAATATTCGTTAAGTTGCTGCAATCAAAGAGGAAACTTTTTTTTCATTTTATGCGATATGAATTTATATATTTTTGAAGTTGATTTTCGGATTGATCGGTCAAGACGATTAAAAACTATTTTTTGTTAGGAACCCCAAAAATTAGTTGACAAAAAAGTACATAGTGTGTATAATAAGAGAAAGGAGGGTGATCATTATGAGAAAATGGTATCATAAGTCAATGGCGGTTCTCATAGCTGCCGCCTGCCTATTCGCAGGGGGAACGATTGGTCTTGCTCGGGATTCTCTGCCGCAACTGCAACTGACAGCAGAAGCGGCGAATACTTACATCGGGGCTGCCTATGGGTTACAGTTGGAATATGAAGAGTTGGAAGATGGAACGGTAGAGATTACAAAGTTCGTAAGTTCCACTTCGACAGACATTGAATTGCCGTCTGTGATTGATGGGAAAAGTGTGACGAGTATTGGAGGTAGGGCATTTAATGCAGATGATATTGAAGCTTGCAAAAATCTGACAAGTATTATCATTCCAGACAGTGTTACGAATATTGGATATTTTGCATTTTGGTATTGTACAAGTTTAACAAATGTAACGATTCCAAACAGTGTGACAAGTATTGGAGATTGGGCATTTGTAAATTGTACAGATTTAACAAATGTAACGATTCCAAACAGTGTGACGAGCATTGGAGATTATACATTTTCTAATTGTACCGGTTTAACAAGTATAACAATTCCAGATAGTGTGACAAGTATTGGAGATGATGCATTTAATGGGTGTACTGGCTTAACAAGTATAACGATTCCAGACAGTGTAACAAGTATTGGAAATGGTGCATTTTGTTCTTGTATCAATTTAACAGAAATTATCGTGGATTCTAATAATAAATCGTATATATCTAAAAATGGGATATTGTTTGATAAAAATTTAGAAATTATCGTGTGTTATCCTGGTGGAAAAATAGGAAGCTTTACAATTCCAGACGGTGTGACAAGTATTGGAGATGGAGCATTTTCTGGTTGTACTGGCTTAACAAGTGTAACGATTCCAGACAGTGTGACAAGGATTGGAGATTGGGCATTTGGTTATTGTACTAGTTTAACAAGCGTAACGATTCCAGACAGCGTGACGAGCATTGGAGATGGGGCATTTGAGGATTGTACAAGTTTAACAAGTATCACGATTCCAGACAGCGTGACGAGTATTGGAGATTCTGCATTTTATGAGTGTACCAGCTTAACAAGTGTAACGATTCCAGACAGTGTGACAAGGATTGGGGATTTTGCATTCGATGATTGTAGAAGTTTAACAGAAATTACAGTTGATTCTAATAATGAATCATATACATCTAAAAATGGGATATTATTTGATAAAAATTTGGAAATTTTAATATGTTGTCCAGGAGGAAAAACAGGAAGTTTTACAATTCCAGACAGTGTGACAAGGATTGGAGAGGATGCATTTTGGGATTGTACCGGCTTAACAAGCGTAACGATTCCAGACAGCGTGACGAGTATTGGAGATTATGCATTTTATGGTTGTATCGGCTTAACAAGTGTAACAATTCCAGACAGTGTGACAAGTATTGAAAATAGTACATTTTATAATTGTATCGGCTTAACAAGCGTAACGATTCCAGACAGTGTGACAAGTATTAGAGATTATACATTTTCTGATTGTACTGGCTTAACAAGTGTAACGATCCCAGATAGTGTTACAAGCATTGGCAGTAGTGCATTTGCTAATTGTACTAATTTAACCGACATTTATTACAAGGGAACAGAATCAGAATGGAATGAAATTTCTATTGGAGATTCTGTAATCCCATCCAATGTTACAATTCACTACGAATCTGAGCCAGTCACAACGACAACCACCACAACAACTACAACAAAACCGATCACAACAATGACTTCGATAACAACCATAACAAAACCGATCACAACTACAACTACTATATCTGAAGACACGGTTGCATATGGTGATGTGAATACCGATAACGTTGTAGATTTAAGAGATACGATTGTCTTGAACAAATATCTCGCAAATATCATACAGTTCTCCGATGTTCAGATGGCGAA
>ENA-OWRJ01002066-OWRJ01002066.1-human-gut-metagenome-genome-assembly--contig:-NODE-2066-length-18539-cov-5.446819_pt1 | contig 18539 bp, 16 predicted proteins | sample MGYA00248269_ERZ651897 | MGnify/ENA primary metagenome ERZ651897 (study PRJEB26924, sample SAMEA4378252) | human gut metagenome | biome: human gut; feature: human-associated habitat; material: faeces...
TGCTTTTTTTCTCCAACCGTTTCTGACTTTTTATTTGTTAATACCGGAAAAATCAAAAACTACTTTTAACATGTCTCCCGGATTGTTTGCAAAGTCTGCAAAAGCCTTTGCTGCGTCCTCAAACGGATAAACATTTGTGATGATCTTTTCCAGTGGAGCTTTGCCCTCATGAACAAGATCGATCAACTCTAAGAAGTCTTTTTTCAATGCATTTCTCGAACCAAATACATTCAGTTCTTTTTTCTGGATCAGTGTGAAGTTGAAATCCAGATTCTTTTTTCCGACTCCGATCAATACCATGCGTCCACCGAAACAACATGCATCAATACAATTCTGGAAAGTAGATGGAAGTCCTACAGCCTCGATCGTCACATCAAATCCATTTCCCCCTGTAAGCTCTGCCACTCCTTTGTCAAAATGCTCCGATGAATCATTCAGCAATGTTCCGTCTACGCCGAACTCTTTTGCCATTTCAAGCTTACCTTCTGATACGTCTGAAATATAAACTGTTGCGCCTTTTGCTTTTGCTGCGATGGCTGCAAGTACACCGATCGTTCCGGCTCCGACTACAAGCACTTTATCTCCCTCTTTGACATTTGCACGGCTGACACCATGATAACTGATACAGAACGGTTCGATTGCTGCTAAGGTTTTCGGATCCAGACCTTTTCCGTCATACACTCTTTCTAGCGGCATTGTGATGTACTCGCGGAAAGCTCCATCCCGCTGGCATCCCATGGTCTGATTATCCATACATGCATTTACGATCCCATGTGTGCAGGAATAACAATGTCCGCAGTTAAAATATGGATTACAGGTAACGATCATTCCCGGTTTGATCCCATATTCATTGTTCTCATCTGCCTCAATGACTTCGGCTGAAAATTCGTGTCCCGGAATTCTCGGATAATCAAAATATGCAAATGTTCCACGGTATGATCCAAGATCACTTCCACAAATTCCTCCATATAAAAGTTTTAATAATACTTCTCCTTCTTTTCTCACCGGCATATCGATCTCCTTGATTTCCACTTCGCCTGGTGCGTTGATATACATTGCTTTCATGTGTCATCCTCCTCTTATCCTTTGGTATGCTTTTTATGTTTCTGTCTTTGTACTTATCGTTACATACTATGTTGTATACATCAGATTATAATATCATGTTTTTTGCATGTCAATTGTACATGTTGTAAATAATTCTTTTTCATATTTTGTGAATAATGCACAATTCGCTTTTGTTGCCCCTCATCAGGCAGGCTTCGCATTTATTTTGGCTGCTCATTTGTGAAGCTGTTGTGTTTATTTTGTCCGTATGCTAGAATGAAAAAGAATATTTAATATTATTTTCTTGTTATGGGAGTATCTGTTATGTCAAAAATGAATTTAAAAACACAGGCTTACAATACGATCCGCCAAAAGATCGTAACCTGTGAATATGCACCGGGAACTTTTTTAAATGAAGAACTTCTCACTACTGAATTAGGTCTGAGCCGCACACCGGTCCGTGATGCGCTAAGCCGTTTAGAGCAGGAGGGATTAATTGAAATAAAACCAAAAAAAGGCATTATCGTAATGCCTCTTTCCATTAATACGATCAATATGATTTTTGAAGTACGGCAATTATATGAGCCGTATATTCTTTTAAATTATGGTAATGCCCTCTCTGTGGAGCGGTTAAAAGATCTTTATAATATTTTCAGTTCCAGTAAAACGAATCATAACTGTTATAATAATAATGATTATTTTTACGAATTAGATACGGAATTTCACAACTTTGTTGTCGATGCGTGCCCAAACACTTATATCCATCAAAACTACAATATGATACAGACACAGGCAGAACGTTTCCGCTATATGACCGGGAATATTTCCGAAAAACGATTAGACGACACTTTTCAGGAACATCTTGACATTATCCGGGCATGCCTGCGCAACGACTGGCAAGAAGCTGCCAAACAGATGTCAGCACATCTTGAGGAATCAAAAAAGGCAACCTTCCAGCTTATTTTTAGCAGTACTTCTGCGCAATCACTCACGGTATAGGCAACGTTCTGCAATATTCTTGTTACTTAAATTTAGCTATTAATCTACATTGTCCTCATACAATGTAAACAGGTGCATATGAAGAAGAAATCAAAAAATTAGAAGATACTGATATCCTCAAATTTATTTTTGATTTTCCAAAATAATTTTCTCAACCCAATATTTTCATTGAATATTGATAGGTTCCCTTGCATATGCTAATATATGCTTACCAACAGTAAGTCCTATGTCAGTGCCATTATCGAGGTAAACGTCGTGTGTTGGCGTCACTATTAGGCAATTGGCAACCTTTAAACATCAGACCAATCTTTTGATTGGTCTGATTTATTACCTAAAACACCAATAATCCTTTCTACTACATATTTAACGATTGAAAAGTTATCGTTAAATATTATGAGTTCGGATAATTTTCCTTTGACAAGCCATTCATTTCTTCACATTGTACTTATCTATCAATGATAGTTCTTATCTCCTGTTCCAAAACGCATATCCCTATTCTTATAAAACTATTTTTTAAGGTCTAACACCTATTTGTCTCAATAAACTTTCAATGAAATCACGAGCATATTTACGTTTCAACTTGCTGTGATTTGTCTGATTGTAATAGTTTCTAAGACAGTTATAACAAGAAGTGTTTTCATCACAACACTGCTGGGACACTTTAACATACGCTGCGTTTAACGATGTAATTACAGCATTCTTTTCGACTAATCGCTTAACATGACCTGCTCCGCCTGGGACATTGTCGTAGAGCAAAATATCGTAGCTATGCTGTTCAAGATTCAGTTCAAGAACACCATCTATATCATTTCTTTCAATACCAAGACCAATACTTATTCCTTCAAGAAATGCATACATAAATGACAACGCAATCGCATAATCTTCCTTGGTAAAGGAACCTAACATAGGAATTGTAAATCGTGCTACATCTGTTTGGAATCTATGCCCAAGCCTAACTTGAGTAAGCTCTTCACATGAACAGTCAAACTGTCTGTAATTCTTATGCTTCTTTAAAGAAGTAGGTGTTATCACTTTTCCTTTAACAATGTCACTGTATCCACATATCGGGCACATATTGAATGACGATTTATTCATTACAAGAAGCTCATCATTGATGCTTGTCTCAATGGTAATAGCATTTGATAAAGAAACAATATTCTCATCCTTTATACCACCACCAAGATATGATACTTCGCCGGCATAAGATCTCTTTGGCTTAGCACGAGTACTTTCTTTCGTAATACCAGTTTTAAATCCATTTATCGGTTCAATATAAAATTCTTGTACAACTGCACCAAGAGGCTCACCACAATACTTACACTCATTTCCTGTTCTTGTACTTACAGATACATTTATCTTTTTACAGTTAGGACAAGTGCAGAAATAGTTACGTGGATACTCTCCTGTTTTAGGTAGAGATATATACTTAGAAGTATACTTCTTACCATCAACAATGATTTCTGAGTCCGGTGCATATTCTGAGATCGCTATTTTTAAATCGCGACTCAAATCATAGCTGTTATCCATAATGCCTTCTTTATATATTTGTAATTCAACAACATCCACCGGGAACCCATATTTAGGAATGACGCAGTACTTTGAAAGTGAATCAATTACCTTTTCCTTATGTAAATTCTCAATCTGTCTCTGGTAATAATCCGCTTCTTTATAATTTTCTTCTGTTATCGCTTCTTTCTTTGCTTTTTCGTATTCTTCTGCAATAGATTTAATCGTTGAAACAAAATGCTCCATCTTTTCATCATTTCCTTCAATTTCATCAAACCACTTAAAGTTATGATAAGCTCGATATGTATCACCAGGCAGTATTTTCTCGTTGATGTAGATATTCAAATCACTCGGATGACTCGAAATATAGTTTTTAAACTCCTCTAACGCATTCCCAAAGACTAATTCATCAATGCTGGTGAAATAATCTGGATGCTGTCTAAAAAAGAAACCTAAACACGTAGCCATCAGATGACGAACGATTATCTTGTGATTTACTACATTAAAATAAGGTGGCTTTATAACGCCTGAGATCATCTTTTCTGGACTGCAAAAGTATGTATAATCGTGAGAGCCCGTTCCACAATAAGTCAAAATATACGCCGCACTATCTTTTCTACGGCCTGCACGTCCTGCACGCTGAACATAATTTGCAGGTGAAGGTGGCACATTACGCATAAATACTGTTTCAAGATCACCAATATCAATCCCCATCTCAAAAGTTGTTGAACAGCTTAAGATGTTGATTTTTTTACTTTTGAAATCTTGCTGATATTGTTTTGCCTTCTTGCGATCAAGCTGAGCAGTATGTTCCTTTACAACGATACTCTCGATTTTCTTTGTTTTATATTGTCTTCTATAATAATTTGATGCAAGTGCCTTATCCGGATCTACTTCGCTCAAGATACCGTCGCATTTATCCTGAACACATTTGTTGTGGACATTATATGGAGTCAAACGACCGCATTTAGAGCAAATATAATATTTTGAGGTTTTATAATTCTTGACTACATACTTACTCGCCTCAATTTGATAGCATTCCTTCGTTTCATGCTTCTTAAACAATTCACCCGCAACCGCCAAGTTATTAAAAACAACCTCCAATAATGCTTTTGCTGATTCTTCGTCGCATTCACAAACCTTCTGAACATAACGAACAACCATATTATCCTTTCCTTTTACAGGTAAAAAACTTCTAACACCATTTATTGTCTTAGGACAATTAAACATTACATAGTTATCAAATCTTCTATATTCCAAAGCTTCCATCTTTTCATCTGGAGTTAATGTTGATTTGATCGAATTTATAGCAGGTGTAACTTTGAACACGCCAAATACAACCTGCATAATTGTTTCCAGATCCTTCTTAGTAATGTTATATTCTCCAAATTCAGCTTCAACGTCCTCTTCGTCAATTTGAGACATTATGTCAGTTATATCTACATCAAAGAAATATAACCCCAAACCTTCACCGTCGTTCGAACCATCAACCTTTAGCAAATCGACAAGTATTGTAATCCAAGCATTTTTATGAGCACTTAAATCATTTTGAAATAAGTTACCCTCTTTAATCATTCCCGAAAGAGTTGCAGCAAGCTGATCTACAGAAATATTTCTATATTGATTATCTTCTATTACCTTCCAAATCAGTCTTTTCTGCAACATTCTAACTTGGTTAGAATCCAAGAAAGCCGCTGAAAAGCTTGCTTGTTGACGACTATCGGAAAATGCTAAAAATTGTTTTACATTTGATGTCTCTATTTCTGATTGAACGGTTTCTTTTCTCTTTAAGGAAATTTTATTAATTTTCTTCTTAGTCTCTGTGCCATCATCAATTGCTTCATATAAAATCTGAGCAAGTAATGCTGTTCCCTCATCCTTACCTACATTCAAACTCTTAACAACACCGGCTCTTGCTTTGTGACCGCAGCAAGGACACTGATTTATATTATTGAACGCCGTTTCTTCTCCATCCTTCTTTGATTGAAGGACTTTAAATATCGAATGTTGAAAGCTGTCTCCACAATTACATCTGCGTGCATTTAAATTTCCTGCGGCATAAATCGCACCACACTTTGCACAAACTTTATATTCTTCAAGTATATCATGGTCAACTTCCTCTTCATTAAATTCATTGCTCATTAAGAAATAGTCGATGCTTACAAATTCGTTATTTCCATAATTTTCGTAAATATCAACTTCCTTGTTCTGATACAGATATTCAAGCCCATCGGCTTCATTACGCTGAATCTTTCCGATTATGTATGGTGAATTACAATATCTACAGTTACCAGCTTCGAAAGCCTTTAACTCCCCAATCATATTGGTTTTAGTAAGACTTAATTGTGGATCATCTCCAAGAGTGACATATGCACCAGCTAATGGGCGCACAAAAGAATGGTATTTCAAATCGAAAATACCTATCCCGTCCTTTTCTGCCATATTGATGAGATCAATCAAATCTATCAACTGCTCAGACATTATTTGATTATCAAAGTTAGCAAGAATACTTTTGAAACTCTTACTACCATCTTTTAATACTTCATATAGATGAAACACGTTTCTGTCGCCTACAAACAATTCATATAGGTAACTCTTCAATTCCATTGAATCTATGTTTTTGTATTTATTTCCAATGGTTCTAACCGTCTGTATATCATTCTTCGCTTTCTTTATCTCAGAATAATCTTCTCCAGCAATCGTATAACTTAGCTTAGAATTAGAAAGTGTAATTCTTTTAGAAAAAATTATGTCTTGAATATCAAAACTTGCAGAAGTAAGGCTTCTTGCAAAATTTACAATTTCACTTTCGGATTTACCTTGTTCTCCCAACGTAGCACTGGTTAGAATGAAGCGCGGTTTCTTTGGTGCTAATCCAGTCAATCTACGCATTAACAAAGATAATTCGATTCCCAATGAACCATAATATGAATGTGCCTCATCAAGAACAACAAACTTCCAATTGTTTAGCCTCTCCGGTGCAAAGATCGAATAATCATTTGGTCTGATCAGTAAATATTCCAACATGGAATAATTAGTGAACAACAAATGTGGCGGGTTCTTTCTGATCTCTTCCCTCGAAACCAATTCATTCTCAGGGATAAAGGTATCGTTCTCTGCGCCATATTTCTCACGATAGTCCTTCGGAATGCTTTCTTTCGTTTCGCCTGTAAAGAATCCATATGTAATTTCAGGACATTGTGTAAGTATCTTTCTTACACGATCAATCTGATCGTTTACGAGAGCGTTCATTGGATATAAAAATATTGCCCTAACACCAACTTCCCTATTACCATTTTCTACATCTGACATCAATTCATTTAAGATTGGATATAAGAAACTCTCTGTCTTTCCTGATCCTGTACCCGTTGTAATAATTGCGCTTCGACCAGAGCAAATATGCCTAATACTCTCTTCCTGATGAGAATATAAAGGTCTCTCGAAATTCATATCTCCCAATCTATGAAATGATTTACATACCGCACCATCTGCAATCATTTCGTCCAAGGACATTCCTCTTTGAAATGGCAAATTTAAATCGACATAGGGTCCCTTAAATAAATCTTCAATTTCCAATTGTTGCTCAAACAATTTTTGCAACTTTGGAGTTTTAAATTCAAAGGAAGACCCGAGATATTCTTTATACTGATTATTTATATATTGAGATCGTTCAATAGGATTTCTCTTGCTCACACTGATTCAACTCCCTTCATATCGATATTGTAAGAAAAGATATCAACAGCTTTGTCGTCATCCATTGAATTCATAATTCCATGATGTTCGAAATCAAGTAACAGCCCGTCGCCATCCTTAGTAATGGACAATTCTATCATCCCATCTATAACATCGCTACATATTTCAATATCAACGAGATTTATATTATCCAACATAAAAGCGCCATTGTATGTTCTTACATATACTTCACCTATATATTCATTTCCACTTATCATTTCTTTAAAATAAACATACGTTGTATTAAAGTAATGTTTCTTTCTTAGGAACTCTCCTCTGACAAGCTGATCAAAGTAAACCTCCTTGATTTTGAAGGATTTTCCTATGAAATCTTCTCTCGCATAAAAGACGATTGGAAATTCCTTTAAAATACGTTCTTTTTTGAGTGATAGTCCTCTCTCTTTCTCAAAGAAAATCACTTTATAATTTATAAAAGACGATAAATCATATACATATTCTGGAACATCCTTGTCCAAAGCAAAACTTGTGTATATGACATTATTCACATCATCGATTACTTTGAATCTAATATTCCCTTGCCCATAAAAGTATGGTGTAACAACTATCGCCTTATCTTCATGACTATAAATAACCGTTGTTTTAGCCTCGTCAAGAATGCATTTGTTATAACACAAAATTCCATCCTGGTAATGATCTTCTGCAAGTAAAGAAATCCCTACATAATCATAATGCGACTTATATGACAGTAAAAATCCTGCAGAAAATCTGCTAAATACTCCTTCCGTCTTAAGTCCAGGTGCTTCTTCAATAATTTGACCGGTACTGGTTAGCAAGCATATTTTGTCATATTTGCATCCATACAGATCAATTGAACTTTCCTGAGTAATATCGCCGATCCAAATTTCTTGTGAGAATGGCTTCCAGGCACCATTATCAATCCTGTATAACGGGAATCGGAAAGGAACATAATAAATATACTCCTGATTATTCCAATTAAACTTAATCCAATCTTCTCTAAAATCCTGAACACTTATCTTATCAAAAATTGGTTCTGGCATCAAATCAGAATCTACAGAAACAATATACGAATCATTATTGTTTTTAACCTGCTCAACATATAGTTTTTTATCTATGGCAAATTGAGTGCGCAACACACTAATTCTTTTTCCCGAATGTAACGCATTCACTCTTAGCTGATAAATTCCAGAGCCTAAACATCCAAGTTTTAGAGAATACTTATTAACACCTTTTCTTTCAACTGTAGAATATTCAAAAGCATCAATCTTATATGAACGCTGATTTATTTGTATTTCAAAACCACTGTCCGTAAACTCACTTTCAAATACAAGGATTACCTCATCTTTAAATACTTCAAATTTGCAATCATCCTGTGCAACGAAATATCCCTCATGCTTTTCCCCAAACACACCAGGACGGATCATCTCTGAAAAATTGAACACTTTATCTTCTATAAGGATAGCATCTCCCAAGTGTGCAATATATGAGGATAGACAATATGCCTCTCCCGAAAAATATAAATGCAACTTATCAACCTTACTCTTTGTACAAAAAACAGCTGTTCCAGAATAATCTTTATTATTTGCCAGTTCTTGTCCTCTCTCATCAAACACAATAAAATTACGGTGCAGTCTGGTTTTGCTATCATAAATTATTTCATTTCCTACAACCAGCTGATAATTAATTCTTCCAAGAGGATTAGGGAGTTCAATTGCATGATTCTTTATCTGATATCCACCAATAATCTCACGAATATCTTCTACATAATCATCATAAATAACCTTTTCCTCTTTCTTAACAATGATTCGAATAGCTCGATAATCATATGTAGCTTTCACACGATGAGTCGGTGGAACTAAACAAATTGTGTTTCGAGTCAAAACAAATTCTGGTTCCCAGCGTGATCTCAATTGTTCGACTTTACTGCGATTTCCATACTCTTTCTCTCTATTGATTGTTGAAAGCCATTCTTGATATCCTCTTTTTAAATATGGATTGTAAAGGACATTATCCTTGCCCCAAATATATTTATCAATAAGCCTAACAACAATGATACTAAGCTTAATAACAGCATCGTTATATATAGGATTAGTAATCAGCTGCTTTGTTGATTTAATCAATTTATATGTTTTCTTAGTTACATTAACTTGAACTTCGTCACTTTCAGAACGCATCAGATTCTGCAATCCGTCATAAACAAACTGAAACTCGCCATATAAATCATCAGGTAAGTTGCTATCAAAATTCAACTTATATATGTCATAGATAAATTCAAAGAATGATCCCAGATAATAGCTTGGTACAATAGATCCCGCTAATACCACATTGATAATACGAGTCTTTGTGCCTGTTGCATCATCCTTTGTTCTGTAATTATTTAATAATGTTCGAATAAGACCTTCTACCTTTTGCTCCGAATAACGCTGATACAAACTCTTGTAAGTTTTTCTTACCGATTCATAAAAAGCCCCATCATAATAAAGCATACCAATCAAAACAAGAGATACGAATACAATTTCAGGATCACGGACATAAGTACCTGAATACGAATTTAACGTACTTCCCAGTTGACTCTCTGCACGACTATGAATAATATCTATTGCATCAGCATTATCCAATAAATCAATCAAATCAATGCCGAGATTTTTCCTTTCTTTGACACAGTTTTTTAAGTATCCTATTTTTGTTTCTATCTGAGCATCGTTTAATCTCTTTTTCAGCATTTCTAGAAGTGATTTTTGTTCCTCCTGAGTAACAATACCATCTTCAAGTATCTGATCGATTTTTTCACAGATAGTTTTAGATGGTTTATGATAACGAATAAAAGATTCATTTGTTCTCATCCAATCCTGCAAGCGACATACTTCTTTTTCGTTAATTTCATTGTCACAAATAATACCTTCAATGATTCCATTAAGCTCATAAACCTTAGCGATGGAATCAGTTTCAAAAGCTGTATACTGACTACAATTTTCTAAAAGCATTTCTCGTTCTTCGTCTGTGATTATTCCATCTTCAAGAACTTGTTCTACCAGTGAAATTAAGTGAGCTTGCTTATGTTCGTAAGATAAGTTTCTGTTCTTTTTTACCCATGAAGATAATCTTGCTACCTCTAGTTTGTTGATAATACCATCGTAGCTAATGCCGTTTATTATTCCTATTAACTCATTTATGTTACGCATAATCAGCTTGTGTGATATCTGTTTCAAAAACTACCACAGCTCTCCTTTCATCTGGTGTCTATAATAGGCGTTTGCGAAACGCCAAACACCGCATAAATACGGTATTTTTTGTTGTTAAAATAAAATATCTCCTCAAGGTTTATGGTAAAATAGAGTTGACTAGAAACTAAATACCAATCCACCTTAAAGGAGATATACCTATATGATAACACATAAGCAGCTCACTTTAGCAGAAGTTTTTGAAAATTGTCAAAATAAATTCGGCAACGACAAATATCAGTTCCTTTCGCTTCTTGATGAAGCCCATTAACCTTGATGAAATTGTTCCTGTTTCTTTTGTTAATCATTTTCACACCAGTACCGGAAGCCCCCGCAAACATCAGCTTTATCCAATGCTGAAAGCACTTCTGATCCAGCGTATTTTGTCAATCCCGCTATTTTCAGCTATTGGAAGTATATATTATCTTACCTGATTACCATTACACCGACTTTATGTGGTCCCTCATAAATAATAAATTCTGCACCGCTTTTTAATAAATGATATGGCGCATTATCAAACAAAAAGCCTACTTCACAATTATCTTTCATTTCATTTTGTTCTACATTTGTTCTATCAAACCTAATAGCTAGACTCCAAGTATCTCCATTTTCCATCTGTATAGTCGGGTAATATTCAGTTCCTATTGGTGGCCTTTTCCTTCCTCCTTCTTCTTCTGAAATCCAATATATTATTGCCTTTTTCATTATCCTCATCCATTACACCTTCCTAACACTTGTTGTTTCCAATCTGCTCTTACAGAATTACGTCTCTTAATTTTAACAGACTTTTGATTTAAATCTTCAACTTCAAAATAAGAAGCTGCCCCTATTCCATCATGCTTAGTGATATCAGGATTTATGAAGTAAAACATCGCTGTTTCTCGTTTTGCATGACCTTGTGTACACCTTTCCCTCTGCGGCAACATACCTCCCGTGTCTACAAGGATTACCTCACTTTTCCGGAGAATCCCTCGCTTACTTCATTCCACCTGTTCATAACCAAGAGGGCAACTTAACTCCTTTACAGAATTCTACCTCTTTAACTGGTAATTTATTTTCTTACCTATACTTCTTTAAAATCAATTAACAAACCATTTTTCTTGCATATATCTACAAACAATTCACTTACAACAAAATCTGTAGTACTTTCTTTATCTTTCGCAATAAAAAATTCCTCTTCAATATCTCTTCTAAACTTTATAAAATTTAACACTCTCTCACCATCACTTAATGTACGATATGTTGATGCTTCTTTATCTATTATAGGTATACGTAGTATGATTTTAGCGGCATACCATTCTAAACTAACGTCTTGACAAACTAATCTACAAGAAAAAAACTTCATTTCTTCTCTCAATAAATTTCCAATTTTTTCAACAAATCGCTTAGAAAACAACAATGCAGATGGACAAAAAATATAATCTGTTTTCTCAATATTTTCCAGTGTATAACCAGTGCCCGCAACAAACTCCAATCTTCTTCTTTTTATTTTTTCTTCATTTCCTATGTCCAATCTAAAAAATGAAAAAATTTCATCATCATTTTTTTTAAATCCTGCCATACAATCAGGATGATTTAGAGTTGTATTTATTTTATATAATTTTAATGACATTTTATCACTCCTTTTTTTAAATTTTTTTTAACTTCGCTTTGTAACATTCTAATTTCTTTTTGAATTTTCCTCTTTCCCCAATTGTTTTCTTTAGCAAGCATGCTAATTGTATCCAATTCTTGACTAATATATTGATTGTACTCACTATGAACATTGTTCCATCCCACATGAAGAGAACTATTCGGATTTACTAAATCTATTCCCTGTGCCACAGGCAAGTAGGTCACATTGGTTGCACCATTAACATTCATTCCAGCTTCTTGAGGTATAGAATACTTATTCCAAACACTAACTGGAATAAGATGATGACGTTGCCATCCTTTTCTAGTAGTCATCCACGATGGCATTCTGCCTAAACCAAATGGATCAAGCTCACACAATGTATCATAAACATATCCATACAGAGTTGGATTACCACCTGCCAATCCAATCGGATCCTGCTGCGTATAACATCCTTCCTCTGGCGAATAATACCGGAAACGATTATAATACAATCCCGTCTCTTCATCCTCATACTGCCCCTGGAAACGGAATGGAATTAAATTCTTTTCACCTAATGCTTCCTCCGTTTTTACACGCCCATAGATATCCAGATTTCTTTCCCAAACCTTCTTTCCCTCTTCATCATAGGCTTCCACTGGAGTTCCCAGATAGTCACTTATAATACTGTAATTCCCATCCTTGGTGATTTTTCCTCTGGGAATAAAGTCATCCTGAAATACCCATGTAATCAAATTATCCGGTATATTTTCTCCCTGCCCTGCTTCTTTTTTTGCTTTTTCCTCCTCTCGTTTTTCCAGCTTCAAAATATAATCCGCTTTGAAATCTACTTTATTTTCAGTTTTCCTTCTGCCCACTGTGCATTTCTCTTCCCATTCATGAAACAAGTTGTTTCCATTCCACAGGAATCTTATTACTTTTTGCTGCCTTCCCTCTGATACTCCTTTACTATGTATACTGGTTACTGACTTTTCAATCCTCCTGCCAAAAGTATCATATTGGAAGCTGACACAGCTTTTGTCCGGTCTGGTTACTTCCCGGAGCATGCCGTTTCCAAAATAACGGTACGTCCATGTACCTCCATCCGGTTCTATTTTCTTCGCCAGATTTCCCTCTTCATCATAGAAAAATTGCCTGCCCTTGGTTATAAGCTTCCCATATCCTCCCTGATATTTGTTCCGCTTTTCCTTCAAGTTAATACAGGATTTCTCTAAGCGGCTGCCCGCTCCGTAAATACGATCACTGCAATCTTTTGTTTCATACAGATTTCCTACAATATCTGCACTTCTAAAAATTGTCTCAAAACCAGATTCTTTTGCACTTACTAAGTTACTGAACTGATCATAAGAATACACTGTTGTTCCTTTTGTCAGTCCATTCGTAACCTCCTTATTTAGTCAAGCGTTTTTCCCTTTAAAAACAAGGTTTTATTATTGTTTACTGATAAATGAGTCAAAGTAATGAACATTTCTCAGTAACTCATATAAAAATAGTGATATCAGGATTTATGAGGTAAAACATCGCTGTTTCTCGTTTTGCATGACCTTGTGTACACCTTTCCCTCTGCGGCAACATACCTCCCGTGTCTACAAGGATTACCTCACTTTTCCGGAGAATCCCTCGCTTACTTCATTCCACCTGTTCATAACCAAGAGGGCAACTTAACTCCTTTACAGAATTCTACCTCTTTAACTGGTAATTTATTTTCTTACCTATACTTCTTTAAAATCAATTAACAAACCATTTTTCTTGCATATATCTACAAACAATTCACTTACAACAAAATCTGTAGTACTTTCTTTATCTTTCGCAATAAAAAATTCCTCTTCAATATCTCTTCTAAACTTTATAAAATTTAACACTCTCTCACCATCACTTAATGTACGATATGTTGATGCTTCTTTATCTATTATAGGTATACGTAGTATGATTTTAGCGGCATACCATTCTAAACTAACGTCTTGACAAACTAATCTACAAGAAAAAAACTTCATTTCTTCTCTCAATAAATTTCCAATTTTTTCAACAAATCGCTTAGAAAACAACAATGCAGATGGACAAAAAATATAATCTGTTTTCTCAATATTTTCCAGTGTATAACCAGTGCCCGCAACAAACTCCAATCTTCTTCTTTTTATTTTTTCTTCATTTCCTATGTCCAATATAAAAAATGAAAAAATTTCATCATCCATCATTTTTTTTAATCCTGCCATACAATCAGGATGATTTAGAGTTGTATTTATTTGATATAATTTTAATGACATTTTATCACTCCTTTATTCATACTTATGACTACAATTATTACTTAGCAATTCTGGTCTATAGTTGGCAGGATAATTATACCAATCCACAAATTCTTTTGTTGTCAATTCCCCATTCATATATGCTTCACGCATTTCTAAATATTTTGATTCTGGAATGTGTCCCATATCCCATACTGTACCCATTTTCTAGATTCTCCTGGTGTCCAATTAATAACCTCACCAGTATTTGGATCTCTAACCAATCCATCAGGGTCTTTAGCATTCTCCATTCTTCCATGTATCTTATTTCACTCTGCCATTATAGCCCATTCCAAAAAGGATTTTCCTCCATTCTTGAAATTCCCAACCTTACCACTCTTTATTGCTTCTTCTGCTATAACTTGTGCCTCATTAACTCTATTCATGTGGATGTATGCTAAATATTTTAAAATATCAATATTCATCCCCTCAGCATTATTAACAACATATTCATCAATATCATAATTTTTCATAAAATCATGGCTACATTCCATTATTAATTCAACAAGACTTTCTGCTAGTTCCTCATAATTTTCTGTTAATTCTACCTCACCTTTTTCTATTAAAATTGACGGAGCCTTAAATGCCCCAACTGCTCTTAGTGAATCAGCTTGTTTACTATTACTTGGCATTTGTAATACTTTCCAAAAAATGTCATCATATTCATAATTTTTAATATATATTCTATAAAACATTTTTTGTGAATCAACAAAATAATCACAGTGAATAAAGGCATTGCCTTCTAAAACATATATAGAACAGCCCTTTACTTTAAATCCTTTCTTCTTAGAAGCATTGCGTATTGCTTCAGCAAAATGCTTTTGTTGTTCTTTATCTAACTTCATCATCTTCTCCTTGCGAAACAGAATATTGTATTTTTATACCCAATTCGTTTAATTGATTATTAACTGAATGCAAAAACTTTTCCGCATTTTTAGTTAAACAATGTAGAAAATGTATTTCTATAATTCCATACATAATACTCATGTCTTGGTATATATCTTTATATTGTTTTTCCTCTAAAAATGAAATATATGCATTAATTTTTGCTTGTAGCATTATCAAATGTTGATATTCATCTTTCCACTCTAAATGGTCTGTTATTAATAAAATAATACCTTTCTTATCATCCGTTAATGTTACTCCATCTACCGTTTTATTATCTACTACTGACATAATGCCTCCTAATTAGGTCGAACTATTTTAACTTCAGTACCTGCTGGTATTTGATATCCTCCAGTGAATATACCTTTCCCATTTCCAACAACTACACCTCCATTTTCAAATATTTCTGGAAACGCTCTGGCTTGATTATTGGTTAATGGCGCAGTTAATGACGACTTATATTCTTGTATTACAACATTTCCATTCCGTGCTCTGACCGGAAACTTTTTTTCTCGGGACTTCCCGTCCCCTCACAGGTGCTTCCATTAGTACGGATACACCCTGTCGCTATTCCCTGCGCCTCATCTCCATTTCCTATATATAATGCTGTTTTTGTTCCCTTCTGCGGCATACAGTACATCAGGTTTCCCGTCGCCGGGGCAAATCCATAACGGTTCCCGCCCGCCGCACTTTTATCAATATCAATTCTTGAACCAGCCGAGCACTTTTTCTATGTAAGATAACAAAAAGGCAAACTTCGGGCACGATATTCGCAAAAGGCAGACCGATATCAGCAGTCTGGAAAAGAATTTGATAATTACCAAAGAAAACCGCATTGTCTCCACAGCACAAAGTGCTATGAAAACAAAGGGTATCCCATACAACCATAATAAATTTTATTTTTTATAGTGAACTAAGTCATAGGGATAATATGCTACATCCTTTAAACTACTATCATCCAGATTTAGTATTTTAGCAATAGCGCCTGCTTCAAAACTCCAATACCCATAATAATCATTTTTGCTTGATTTATGACTATCATACCAAGCACATATCTTCACCATCGTAGCGAAAAAACAATTTTGGAGATTTTTTCACCATTCCGATTACATCAAAATCCATTCGTTTGACAGCATGAATGGTGCTTGGAGATGAAAACCAGCTGTCAAAAAGAACATATTTGGCCGGAATTGCAGCTTTTTTAGCAGTTTCCAGAAATGTAAGCATGGCATGGGTTCCCTTTTCCATAGACAGCTTTCTGCGTTTGTAACCAACGGTTCTTTTGTCTATCTCAGCCGCTTCATTGATACGATTCTTTTTGTTTTCTGTAGAAAGAAGAATGCTGTTTATCGGCAAAAATGCACTCCTATCTGACCATCCAAGAGTAAGCATTCTAAATCCGAAGCGATATTTATGTTTTGCATGGTCATAGACCTTTGCAAGAAGCTCTACATTTTTAGAACGGTTACGTTCAAACATGGAATCATCAATAATAAGAACATTGGCACGATCTTCCGAATCCAGTGGAAGAATAGCGTTGTTTATGATTCTGGATGCAAGTATTGTAGTAAAACGCATCCAGTTAATTTGAACCATCTTCATGAAACGATACACGATATCTTTTGCAAAATCAGGAGTATTTTTTCCAGTAAGCAGACTCATATACATACTTCTGTTGGAGAAAATCAGCAGAAACATGTATTGAAAAATCTCCGTTACAGGAGTGTCTTTCCTTTTATAGGCATTGGCAGTTTTCAAGGCTGAGGAAATATGAAACCTTGTGAAAAATCGTTTGATAGATTTAGAAATCTGCTTATCATTTTGAGTCGCTTGTGTTATACTTTTATTCATAGCATGAGCCTCCGGTTTGTAATTGTTTTTTGGCGACTCAATTATACCAAAACCATTGGTTTCATGTTATTTTTATGCCAGTTATTATTGAATTTTCAAGGTGCAAAGGCACATTTTAATGTGCGAAGTTTGAGTCAATAATTTACAAAGGAAGGGAAAACTATCATGGAAAAGATCAAAAAGCGTATAGCTAACTTAAAGGTTGCAGGAAAATTAAAAGTATATCGAATGACAGTGCTTGTTATGACATTATTTTTAGTGTTGGTGGCACTGATCTCGACATTAGTGATCCGTTCAAATATAGAGAAGATCACGGAGGTCTGGTCTCCGTCATTGGAATATCTGCAGGATTTAGAGACAATGACTGCGAAATACAGAATCAAACAGTATCAGCATCTGGTAGAATCAGATGCAGCAGTCATGAACTCCTGCGAAGAAGAAATCACGAAGCTGGAGAGTCAGATCCAGGATACCGATGCGAAGCTGGAGGCAATCATGTCTGCAAACAGCAAAGCTCAAAAAGGACAGGACGATTACGAAGTAGCAAACGCTGCATGGGAAAAATACAGGGGTGCTTCAGATGAAATCCTGCAGTTGAGCCGTGAGGGTAAACAGCAGGAAGCATCGAAACTGATGACCGGAGAGGTGTATGAAGACTATAAGTCATTTTCTAAGAAATTAACTATATTATGTGGCAAGTTCCAGGTAGAATTAGATCAGGCAAAGACCATGGCTAATGTATGCACGGTAATCATATTTATTGTGATCGTGGCAGCGGGTCTTGCGATTGCTGTAGTGACGACAATGATCGGAAGGATCATTACCAATTCCATTACCGAGCCGGTAAAACAGATAGATGCAGCAGTTGCCAGCCTGCGTAAGGGCGAACTGTCTAATGTAGAAATGCTTACCTATGAGTCTGAGGATGAGCTTGGCGATACCATCAAGAATCTGAAAGAAGCCATGGGTATTCTGGCAGATTATGTCAGCGAGATCTCTGTGGAGGTAAAGGCAATAGCGCAGGGTGACCTGACCAGAAATGGTGATGATATTACAGATTTCCTAGGCGATTTCTCGGAATTGAAGACATCACTGCTGTATATTCTGAAACGGTTTAACAGTACCCTGACCGAGATCAGCAATCTGGCAGAACAGGTATCATCGAATTCATCCGAGGTGGAAAATGCATCAAAATCCCTGGCGGATGGTGCAACAGAGCAGGCAGGAGTCATCGAGGAACTGAATGCCACCATTGATACGGTTGTGGATATGGCTGAAGATACAGCGAAAGAAACACAGAACGCATCGGCACGTGTAAAAGCCTCTGCAAACAAAGCGAACGAAGAAAAAGAAAAGATGAACGAGCTGCTCACGGAAATGGAGCACATTACAGAAATCTCCAAGGAGATCGGTAATATTATCACAGAT
>ENA-OWRJ01002074-OWRJ01002074.1-human-gut-metagenome-genome-assembly--contig:-NODE-2074-length-18441-cov-9.013924_pt1 | contig 18441 bp, 18 predicted proteins | sample MGYA00248269_ERZ651897 | MGnify/ENA primary metagenome ERZ651897 (study PRJEB26924, sample SAMEA4378252) | human gut metagenome | biome: human gut; feature: human-associated habitat; material: faeces...
GGTGCATTTTCAGGTATGCCCGCACCTCAAAGGCAAGGTCATTCTGCCGCATGGCAACCTCCAGTGCACCGAAACGCTGCATCAGGCTGCGGGAATTTTTCTCTGCCTCTGAAAAGTCGTAGTCGATTTCATCGATCAGGCGCACCGCTGTTTCGTCCCTGTAAAGGCTCGGGTACAATTCGGTACACAGCTTCCGGGAATACAGCGGAAGAATCAACGTCTCCTGCACGGTGTTTTTCTCGATCCTGTATTTCATATCGGATCCTCACACTTTCTGATAAACGGGAGCTTCGGCATACCGTCATGCTCAGCGATATATACCAGCATTTCGGCAAAGCCCTTCGGATCACAAATCTGATATTGCATGTGATCGTATCCCTCAAACACGGGATAATGGCCGCAGTGGTAGGCTTGGTAAAATGCAGAAATACCTATCCTGTAAGTATTTCGCAACCGGTTCGCTGCTCTCCTCCGTCACACCCATAGCATGAAAAAACAAAACAGCGGGATCCTTCCGATTTCCCAATGTCTTAAATTTCATTGTAAGTCCTTTCCGTAGTGAACACACTATCTCAACAGCCGCCTGCGGTCAAGGCAGCACTTGCAGGCTTTCATTGATTTCCTTTCCGGCAGACAAACCATACCATACTCTTCACGGTTCCCAGTGTTACGGTTGCGTACAGTTTTTCCAACCGTTTTTTCAAACTGGCGGTCGTTTCATAGGGCAGTGTGAAGAACCCCGCCTTTTCATATATATGCCGGACGAACCAGTCCGTTCGCTTCTGCTCGCCCGCCACATAAAAGCAACCGCAGAAGGTCCCTCTGGGTTTCAGGACCCGGAACACCTCCCGGTAAGCAGCCTCCTTATCCGGGAATGCGTGAAAGCCGTTCAGCGACAAAACCACGTCAAACGCGCCGTCCGCAAAGGGCAGCGCCCCTATATCTCCCTGCTGAAAGGTCACATTTTGCAGATGCAGACGTTCCGCCTTTTCCTGCGCCTGCCCAATCATATCCGCTGAATAATCCAGACAGGTAATGTCCGCCTTGGGCAGCGTCTTGTAAAGCGGCATGGTCAGAATACCGGTTCCAACCGGCACCTCCAGTAGCCTGCCGGAGAAATGCTCCGGGATGCCGGACAGTGCCTTTTCCAGATAGGCGTCGTTTTCCGCCTTGTTCATATCCCATACCAGGCGGCATACCGCTTTTCCGCTAAAGGTCGAGCAGGTGATCATACCGTCATAAAAATTGTTGCCGCCTGTCAGCCGATAGGCGCTGCGAATCGCTTCTTTTCGTTCCATGTTCCGTCCTCCTTACGCTATTTCACCGCTTTTGCGCCGTAACGCGCAGCCAGCCATTTTTGTTTTTGTGGCGCTGCATCTTACAAAATCCTGCTTGTTCCAGATATGCTTTCAGCGCAGTATCCGTGTAGATGGTCAAACCGTTGATAATTTGCGTCCAGGCATATGCGGGCGAGCCTCGCCGAACATTTTCAGAAAGGCCTTGACACAATCCCCCCAACTCTCTGGCATGTTTATCCAGACGCTTTTGGAGAGATTTTGCCTTGAGCTTTCCATCCCGCACCACGGGGGCAATCAACGGCAGCAGAAAATCAGCCTGCAGTTTTGCCGCCAGCGGCGATGCCTGATCCAAATCAGAGTTGCCCAGAATGCCGTAGGCTGTGTGAATATTCTGCCGTGCCACCAACAACCCAACAAACGATCCACCCAGCGAGCAGCCGTAGGCTGCCCGGATATGACCACCGCAGCGGGTCTTGAGGTAAGCTTCGGTCTTTTTGTTTTCTGCCTGTAAGCAAAGACACATTTCTATGCGCAGGACAGAACTGAAAGTTAGATAAAGCTAACCCTCAACCTTATAAAAAGCCGCCTCTCAGCGGTCCTTCTAGCCCAATAATACGCCCTGCTGTTATCTCTGTCAAGAAGCTTAGGCGCTTTCAGAGATTCCGAAGAAGGCTCCCGCATCATAAAGCACCCGGGTAGTTACGCACAGCTAACTGCGGAAAAGTGTACTGTACATCGTCAAAAAGGTCAAGGACTCTGCTGCAGAAGAAATTTATCTCAGGCAAGCCACTGCAAACGAATTGAAAAATGAACGACTGGCAAGAGCGCAATGCACCGATCAATCGGAATTTTAAACTGTTCCTTACGGGCGGTAAGGTCAAAGTCCTGGCGGAGCTTCTGCTTTGGGGCTTTCCCAAACATTGCTCACCTGCTGGCAAAGTACAACAGCAGATTGCAAAATCTGCATTTGATTCAGCCTAAAGAATACCGGAATTTCTGATTTTTGAAAAATTGGCAAACAGGCTCCGCTGGAAAACAATCGTTATTCAGAGGGGCCTGTTTGCGTTATCTGTTTTTTGAAAATTAGTGGGGTCTATGGCGAGTGTTTTGGTGCTCTTGGAAACATTTATCCGTAAAGGGGCTGCTACACTTGTTTTTTCCTTGTGCAACAGCCCCTTTGCAGCAGAAGGCGGGCAGTTAGCCCATGACGACCTTGACCTGTACAGTCGAGCCGGCGGGAACAGGGGAAAGGATGTTACCGCTTACAGGCTTGCCGTCCACGGTCATGGCTTTGACGCCCTTTTCCAGATGGTCAGGGTTCTCCACAACGATTTCATAGGTTGCCCCGCGCCAGACACGGCGCAGGGTAAAGCCGTCCATCTCGTGCGGGATGCAGGGATCGATCTTCAGCCCGGCCAGCGTGGGCTGGATGCCCAGGATATACTGGCTCACATCCACAAAGGTCCAGGCCGCCGTGCCGGTCAGCCAGCTGTTTTTTGCTTCGCCAAAGGTGGCGGCGTCGCGGCCAGCCACCATCTGGCTGTAGACATACGGCTCGGTGCGGTGGATCTCGCTGATATCCTCGATGTACGCCGGGCAGGTCTTTTTGTAGATCTCAAACGCGCGGTCACCATGGCCGACTACAGTCTCGGCACAGCTGACCCAGGGGTTATTGTGGCAGAAGATGCCTGCGTTCTCCTTGTATCCCGGGGGATAGCTGGAAATCTCGCCCAGCTCAAGGTGATACTTGGTGTAAGCGGGCTGCAGCAGCACAATGCCGTACTTTGTGTCGAGCTTGTCTTTCACGCTCTGCAGGGCGGTTACGGCTTCGCCGGTGTTTACGCCGATGCCTGCCATGACGCACATACCCTGCGGCTCGATGAAGATCTTGCCTTCCTCGCATTCCTCACCGCCGATCACATGGCCAAAGGCATCGTAAAAGTGGTATACCCTCGTTGATGCTGTCCACATTGCTGGTCGGCTCATCGAGCAGGATCCATTCACTTCCCCGCAGGAAGGCCCTCGCCAAGCCGATGCGCTGCTTTTGACGCCCTGCTGCCTGAAGCGCGGGAGTATCTGACGTGCGCGGGTGCCTGCTTCGGCACGCCGATTGAGCGGCTGGCGCAGATGAACCAGCCCGCCATCGACTTTTACCGCGACAAGGGCGTGGACCTGTACACCCAGCCGCTGGAGATTGCCCTCTGCGCCCAGCATAACAACGGCGGCATTGGCATCGACTGCTGGTGGCAGACCGACGTGAAAGGCCTGTTTGCTGTGGGCGAGGCCGCTGCCAGCCACGGCGTCTACCGCCCGGGCGGCACGGCGCTGAACGCCGGGCAGGTGGGCAGCACCCGCGCGGCACAGTACATTGCCGCCCGCTGCCGGGGCGATGCGTCTGCCGGTTTTGACGCGGCAGCATCCGCAGCCCTGGCCGAGATGGCTGCGTTGGCGGATGTCTGCCGCGCCGATACCGGCAACGTGCGCGCTCTGTGGCAGCACGCCGCCGAGGAAATGAGCCGCTGCGGTGCCGCCATACGCGACCCCGCGCAGATACGCGCCTACGGAAAACAGGTGGAAGCGCAGCTTGCCGACTTTGCCCAAACGGTTAAGGCGGGCAGCCGCACCGAGCTTGCCATGCTCTACCGCCTGCGAGATATGCTGCTAAGTCAGCGAGCCTACCTGACTGCCATGACTGACTACACCGCCCACGGCGGCAAAAGCCGCGGCAGCGCCCTGCACACCGACCTGACGGGCGGGGTCAAGCCATTTGGACAGCTCCCCGATACGTTCACTTTTGCCTTGGATGAGACGGAGAACCCGCTCGTTCAGGAACTGTGGTATGAGGACGGCGTTTGCCGCACCGCTTGGCGCGCCCCGCGCCCCATCCCCGGGATGACGACTTTTTTGAAAACGTCTGGCGCAGCTACCGCGAGACAGGGAACATTGACTGAATAGATGGTTCTGCCTGGCCTGATAAACACAACACTAGTATATCATGAAAACGAATATCCCGGGCCTCATTACATGCGATGCAGAAGCGCTAAATCATGGAGCGTATCCCTGTTATCGACCTGCTTGCATACATCTGCATCCTGATACCGGCAAAACGATACGGCATCGTTTTGATAGTAGGGAATCAGTCTGATTTGCTCATCAACGATTCGTTCTTTCATATCTGTACACCGGCCAATGCCAGAAACTTTTTGTCGGACTGGATACCCTGCGTCAGGAATACGCCGTCCCGGAACAGTGCGTAGGTCGTGACGGGTGCGGATACATTCTGCGCGGCTTCTTTGTCGGTGATGTGGATGGCCCGGAACGGGATGTTATGCTGCTGCGCGGCCTGCTGCACCTTCGGCACCCAGTAATAGGTAAAGGGACACTGATCGGTGTAGTAGAGGACGAAGCCTTCTCCATCAGCTTTAGGGTGCTTAGCGCAGTTCTTGAATTTCGGCAGTGATGTATCGGCGTTGAGCGGGAGGCACATGAGAGTGATTCCACAGTCCGAGACATCTGCGACTTCAAATCCCTTGTGGGACAAAAACTTGGGGTCGGCGAGAAATTCCCGCTTGCGTCCCTCGGCGCACAAAATGCAGATGCCCTTTTTGCCCTGCGCTCTTGCATCGCTGAGGCATTTTTCCAGCAGGTCGTTTGAGCAACCGTGCCCTTTCATGGAACCGGAGACCCACAGGCAGTTGATGTACAGCCAGCCGTCCGCTGTAATGGGCACCCATGCGTTTTCTGCCGGGATGTACTCGATAAAGCACTTGCCGCGCTCAACACTGCGGTAGAAAACAAGCCCCTCAGCAAAGCGCTGCTTGAGCCATTCTTTTTTGGCAAGGCTCTGCTTGCCGGACATCGCGCAGCAGATATGCTCCTTGTCGATGTTCTCTTTGGTGATTTGGATGTAGTCCACAGGTGGCCTCCTTGCAGAAAAGGCGCAGCATGCCCCCGCATCTAGGGCACACTGCGTCTTGAGCGTCTGGTGAAATAGTGTTTATACGAATTACTATATGCCAAACAGCTCATATTGTCAATAGAGCGTTAAAAACTGCGTTACAAAGTATGATGACAGTGGACATTGCTGCAAGCACAAAGAACATCCTGTGCAAGGCGGCACATACCTGACAGGGAAGCGGCGGGATCTGCAGACCGCACGAACCGTAAATATTTCATGAAATTTCGCAACAAGCAATTTACTTGGCGTGAGTTTGTGATACTATAAAGAAAATACGGGGCTGCAGTGGATAAGAATTGAACTCGCGGGCAGGTTGGCATAGCGTACCCCGCAGGCAAACGGTGGAATGGAGTTGTGTTGTGATGAAAATTCGTAAGGCAGAAGAAAAGGACATCCCAAGAATTATGGAGCTGCTGGGTCAGGTGCTGCAGATCCATGCAGAGATACGCCCGGATGTGTTTATCCCCGGCACCACAAAATATACCGACAGCGAACTGAAAGAACTGCTGGAGCAGGAAGATAAGCCTATCTTTGTTGCAGCCGGTGAGGATGATGTGTGTATGGGGTATGCTTTCTGCCAGTTGAAGGAGCAACCGTTTTCTACCAATATGGTTCCGTTTAAGGCACTGTTTATTGATGATCTGTGCGTTGACAAGCAGACACGCGGACAACATATCGGGGAAAGCCTGTTTGAATATGTGAAGCAGCAGGCAAAGAAGCTTGGCTGCTATGAGGTGACCTTGAATGTCTGGGCGGGTAACACATCGGCTGAAAGCTTCTATGAGAAGATGGGTATGAAAACAAAGGAACGGCAGATGGAGTACATCCTATAAAGATAGAATGATTGGCAAGGGTTGATATTGGGGAGATGACCAGGCAGAAAACAGTACAAGTTGAACGGTAGTTTTGGACGTGAGGACCCTGCTTTGCGAGCAGATATGTACGCTGAAATTTCCGGTCACAGGCTGATCATCCAGCTGCGCTTTTTGAAGATGACAAGCGAGACGGCCAGGCGGAAAATCTCCTCCGTTGTAAGCAGGGCATACACACCGACAATGCCCCAGTGCAAACCAAATGCGGCCAGCAGGCACAGCGGGATGCCGATGCCCCATGTGCCGATGGTGTCAATGATCATGATTACTCTGGTATTGCCGCCGCTCCTCAAAATACCACCGCTCAAAATCATGTTTTCTACCTTGACGGGTGCATACAGGGCAAACACGACCAGCAATGCTTTGCCCAGCGTCTGTACATCAGCGTCCACGCGGTACAGATTGGTGTATGCGCCTGCAAACAGTACCAGCAGCGAGGCTACGCCTATGGCACCGACCAGCCCGGTCAGCATAATGCGTCTGGCATCCCCGTAGGCGGCGTCGTAGGTTTTCTTTCCCAGATGCTTGCCGACCATCACACCGGCTGCCGCCGATAACCCGCTCAATGCACCTACGATCAGCGACTGAATCGGGCAGGTGAGGGTGTAAGCGGCAAGGTTGGCTGTGCCGAGATGCCCGTACACTGCAGACTCGACATTCTGCCCCAAGCTCCACAAAAACTCACTGAGCAAAATCGGCAGGATCATGCCGCCGTACGCTCGCAGGGTGATTCTTTCAAAATGCAGCGTCCACAGAGGATGACTGCCATCCCTTCTGAGGCAGACCACAAAGCCCAGTAAAATCAGCAGGAAATTCAGCAGCTGCGAAACGAGCGTGGCAATCGCTGCGCCCTGCACCCCCATGGGGGCAAACCCGAGCTTGCCGAATATCAGCAGGTAGTTCAGCCCGGTGTTGGCAGCCACCGCGCCGAGGCTGGCCCAAAAGGGAATGGCAGCATGCTCCTTACAGCGCAGCCACGCGGACAGGACCGTGCTGAGCGCCATCGGCAGATAGGCGAGTGCTACAGTTTTAAAATACACCGTACCGGCTTGCTGAATACGCCCATCGGCGGTGTAAAGCTGTAAAATCTGTGCCGGAAAGCCCCCGGCAGCCAGTAAAAACAGCACCGACAGCAAGGCCCCGCAAAGCAGGCTGACATTCAGGCTGCACCATGCCTCACGCTCGTTGTCTGCGCCGGTGAACTGGGCAATCAGGATCCCGGCAACAGTGCCGACTGAGCCAATCACCACGGAAAAAACCAGCGAAAAATTCCCGTACAATCCCACAGCTGCAATATTGACCTCGCCCAACTGCCCGATCATAATCTGGTCTATTATGGAAAAGGATGCCTGCAGCATACTTTGCAGGGTAACAGGAATGGCAATTTTGCTCAGTGATTTCATAAAGTCCGACATGGCATCTTCCTCGTGCTTTCTCTGGGTATGAGTGTGACCGGAAGAACGATTTGCGCCTCGTACTCCTTGCCGCTGCGCATCGCCTCAAGACAGGCCAGCGCGGTTTTATGCTGCGAAAATGACAGTGCAATACCTTCTTTTTATTCGCTCTTATTCCATGGTACAACACAAGAGAAAGATTCTCAATGGTTAAACGCATAATCTATAACAAAAATTGAATCTGATTTTTGTACAAGATTTCTAATAGCAGTGTGCTGCGTGAATTCAAACGGTTTGTGAAAAGGCGCACCTATTTTGTTTCAGATGTGGTATAGTACAGGCAGAAGAACAAAAATGCGGCAACCCTGCAAAAAGCGCGCATTTCAGATTTCTATACAAAGCAGCGGAAAGTGAGTACTGATCTATGAAAGCAACACCCCTTCTCACCGGCTGGACTTGCCGTCACTTGGGCGATACCGCACCCGGACGGCCCGTGACCCTGCCCCATGACGCCATGCTGGCGGAGCCGCGCACGGCCCTGAGTGCGGGCGGCGTCAACACCGGCTGGTATGAGGGTTATGACTATGAGTATCAGCGAACCCTGACGGTGCCCGAAAACGAGCTGTCGGACACCCACATTCTGGAATTTGAGGGTGTTTATCACAACGCTGAGGTCTGGCTGAACGGCCAAAAGGCGGCGTTCCGCCCCTATGGGTATACCAATTTTTATGTAGACTGTGCGCCATTTTTGCGCGCAGGGGATAACGAACTGCGAGTGATTGCCCGCAACGCCGACCAGCCCAACAGCCGGTGGTATTCCGGCGCGGGACTGTATCGTCCCGTTCAGCTGTGGACGGCAGGGGATAAGCACATATTGCTCAACGGTGTGCGCATCCGTACAGTGTCGCTGGAGCCGGCTGTGGTGGAAATCCGTGTCAGGACCAGTGCGCCCGGCACGGTTCAGCTGATGGTTGAGGGACTCCCCACTGTTCGGAAGGAATCTGATGGGGAAGCAGTTTTTACGCTTACCATCGACAATGCCCGTCTTTGGACACCGGAAACGCCGAATTTATACCGATGCCGCGTACAATTTGCAGATGATGAGGCGGTCGAGACCTTCGGCGTGCGCACGGTGAGTTGGGGCAAAAACGGCTTCACGCTCAACGGCGAGCGGGTCATCATTCAGGGGGCCTGCATCCACCACGATAACGGCTTGCTGGGCGCTGTCTGCGACCCCGATGCCGTGGCCCGCAAGGTGCGCCTGCTGAAAGAAACGGGCTACAACGCCATCCGCTCGGCGCATAATCCCTGCTCCAAGGCTTTGCTGGCAGAGTGTGACCGCCAGGGCATGCTCGTCATGGATGAATACATCGACCACTGGTACATCCACAAGACCGAATACGACTATGTACCGTATTTTATGGATTGGTGGCGGCGGGATCTGACCGATATGGTCGAAAAGGACTACAACCACCCCTGCGTGGTGCTCTACTCCACCGGAAACGAGGTCAGCGAGACTGCCCAAAAGCGCGGCATCGCCCTGACGAAGGAGATGACCGACTTCCTGCACGGGCTGGACGATTCCCGCCCGATGACCTGCGGTGTGAATATCTTCTTTAACTTTTTGAGCTCCATCGGCTTCGGCGTGTACAGCGATGAAAAGGCCAAAAAGGAGGCTGAGAAAGCAGAAAAAGCCAAGGCTAAGGGAAAAGCCGTCAAGAAAAAGTCGGTGGGCAGCAAGTTCTTCAACGATCTGGCAGGGCTTTTGGGTGATGAATTCATGAAGCGCGGCGCGACGCTGCATGGCTGTGATGTCAAAACCCGCGATGCCTTTGCGAATATGGATATTGCGGGCTATAACTACGGCATTTATCGCTACAAGCACGACCTGAAAAAGTACCCGCAGCGGCTGATTTTGGGCAGCGAGACCTTCTGCAATGATGCCTATAGGTTCCGCGAACTGGCGAAGGCTGAGCCGCGTCTTGTCGGTGATTTTGTCTGGGCGGGCATGGATTATCTGGGCGAGGTCATGGTCGGCTCGTGGGAGTATGAGGACTATGCCAAAAACTTTGACGGCGGCCTTGGCTGGGTTTCGGCAGGATCGGGCCGCATTGATCTGACCGGTAAGCCGCTGGGCGAAGCCCTATATACCCGCGTGGCGCTCGAAAAGGACAACGGACCGTACATTGCCGTCTGTCCGGTCAACCATACTGGTGACCGGCACAGCCCCAGCGCATGGAAGATGACCAACGCCATGCCAAGCTGGAGTTGGACAGGCTGCGAGGGCCAAGAGGCTTGTTCATCACGTAGGAAGGCGAGCGGCGGAGAAATACTGCACACAGTGGGAAACTCGGGCATTTGGCACTGTGCATAAATGAACCGCTGTAAAGTTGTGAAACCTCCCGATAGAGGCACGGATGGGAAAGGACGAATGTGCGAAATATCCAGTTGAATGGTACTATACTCCATAAAAGCGTCTTGCATCTTGAGGGACTTCTTGCTATACTCAGTATAAAACGCAACGATTACTTAAATATTGGTTGCGCATGTTGCGCAGCCAAAGGAGGATCTGCCATGCAGGGGCGCAAATTACTTCACGGTGGGGACTATAACCCGGAGCAGTGGCTCGACAGGCTGGACATTCTGGAACAGGATATTGAATTGATGAAAAAAGCCCGTGTCAATACCGTGACGCTGGGGGTGTTTTCATGGTCGGTGCTGGAGCCTGAGGAGGGCGTGTTCAATCTGGACTGGCTGGCGGACATCATCCATAACCTTTACGCCAACGGGATCTGCACGATTTTGGCGACCCCCAGCGCTGCACGCCCCGCATGGCTGGCACACAAGTACCCGGAGGTGCGCCGTGTGCGGGCTGACCGCGTGCGGGAGCTGTACAACCGGCGTCAGAATTACTGCTATACATCGTCGATTTATCGTGAGAAGGTGCGCGCCATCGACCAAAAGCTGGCGCAGCGATTTGGGGATGATCCGGCAGTCATCCTTTGGCACATCTCCAACGAGATGGGTGGGGACTGCCACTGCGCATTGTGTCAGGCGGAGTTCCGCCGCTGGCTGCAGGCACGGTACGGGACGCTGGAGGCACTGAACAAGGCATGGAACGCCCGCTTCTGGAGCCATGACTACACCGATTGGGAGCAAATCGAAAGCCCTGCCCCGCAGGGTGAAAACGCCGTACAGGCGCTTGCGCTTGACTGGAAGCGCTTCGTCAGTGATCGACATATCGACTTTTTGAAATTTGAGCGGGATACCGTCAAGGAAATGGCCCCCAATGCCAAATTTACCGTCAATATGATGTATCGGTTTGACGGCATCGACTATTTCAAGATGGCAAAGGAGATTGATGTCGCCAGCTGGGACAACTACCCGACCTGGCACAAGCCCAGTGAAACGGTAGAGGAAACGGCGCTGGACACCGCCATGATGCACGACCTGTTCTATTCAATGAAGGACAAGCCTTTCCTGCTGATGGAGTCCAGCCCCAGCTTTACCAACTGGCAGCCTGTTTCCAAGCAGAAAAAGCCCGGCATTGCAGAGCTTGCCGCGCTGCAGACGGTGGCGCACGGCGCAGACAGTGTGCTATATTTCCAGTGGCGCGCCAGCCGCGGCGCGGAGGAAAAGCTCCATGGCGCTGTCATCGGCCACGATGGGCGGGAGGATGCCCGTTCTTTTACGGAGACTGTGCAGGTGGGGCAAAGGCTGGAAGCTTTGGCCAAAATTACAGCGGTAAAACGAGAAAAACAGGCTGCGATAGTCCATGATTGGCAGAATAAGTGGGCGCTGGAAGGCTCCTGTGGCCCGCGCAATGCCGGCATGGGCTATTGGGACGAGCTGAAGCGGCACTATAATGCCCTTGCACGGGAGGGCATTGCCGTGGAGTTTGTTGACCAGAATGCCGACCTGACAGGCTATGGCTTGGTCGTGGTGCCGATGCTCTACCTGCTGACCGATGCTTTTGCGAAAAAGCTTTGCGCATTTGCGCAAAGCGGTGGAACGGTCATCGTCACCTACTGGTCGGGCGTGGTCGATGAGAGTGATCTCTGCCGCCTGGGGGACACGCCCTACGGTCTGACCGAACTGTTGGGGCTGCGCCGCACCGAGATTGACGGCATGTATGACGGGGAAACCCGCCGCTGCAAGTCGGCCGCTGGCTGCACACTGCCTGCGGCACAGGCGTCCACCCTGTGTGAGGTGGCGGCCCTTGATGAGAAAGATCCGGCAGAGCCGCTCAGCCTGTATGATGAGGATTATTTTGCCGGGCACCCGGCTGCGGCGGTCCACCGATACGGTAAGGGCCGCGCTTACTATCTGGCCAGCCGCTTTGACGAGGCTTTTTATCGGGCGTTTTATCACGATGCTGCAAAGGAAATCGGCTTGAGCCCGGCTTGGCCGGAGGCTCTGCCTGAAGGAGTTCTGGCGGCGCGGCGCGGCAGCTTTGTGTTTGTGCAGAACTGCACGGAACAGCCTGCCACGGTGGGAAACACTGTGCTTGACCGCTACCGGACTGCAGTTTGGAAGGACATGGACCGTATTTTTTGACAAAATCGGCCTGTTTTAGCGTTCTGCTAAAAAGCAGAACGCTTTTTGTTGCTTTCGGACATTGACAACGAAAGAATATCCCGTTATGCTGATATGAGATTTGTTGCGCAATGCAATGCAAAGGAGAAGGTTCCCCCAATGGCCGCAAAAGAAAACGAAAAAATGACTATCGAGCAGGTGGCGGAGGCGCTGGGTGTTTCTAAAACAACGGTGTCCCGCGCACTTTCCGGAAAAGGGCGCATCAGCGAGAAAACCCGCGCCAAGGTGTTCGCCTATATGGGGCATGCCCGCACAGAGCCTGCGTCTGCGCAAAAAGACCCAAAGGTGCGCACTAACAACATTGCCATGGTTGTGCCGCAGCGCTTTATTACACTGGATCTGCCGTTTTTGCGCAAATGTATGGGCGGCATCTGCACCATGGCTGATCAGCGCGGCTACGACATGCTGCTGTGCTACGCCTCCAGCACAGAATATACCCAGCTGCAGCGTCAGCTGGCGAGCCATAAGGTGGACGGTGTTATTCTGACCTACGCCATGACAGACGATCCCTGCGTTGACCTGCTGCGGCAGTATGATGTGCCGTTTGTGCTGATTGGCCGCAGCGAGGACAAGACAATACCGCAGGCGGACAATGATCAGGTTACCGCCGCCTGCGAGATGACCCGTATTCTGCTGCAGATGGGTGCCAAGCGGATCGCGCTGCTGGTCGGCAGCACGATCTACGCCGTCAACACCGACCGCACGCGCGGATACCTGCGCGGCTTTGCAGAATCCTGCGTGCCGGTGGACCAGCGCCTTGTTCATTCCGGCATTGAATCAACAGGGCAGACCATTGATGCGCTGGAGGCAGCGCTTGAGCAAAAGGCGGACTGCCTGCTCTGCGGTGACGATGAGATCGCCTATGAGGTCATGCGAGAGTTGCGCAACCGGCATATTCTGGTGCCGCACGATCTGCGCGTTGCCAGCCTGTACGACAGCTCGATGCTGGCCAGTATCACGCCCTCGGTGTCCGCAGTGCAGTACGATGCCGAGCAGCTGGGGCGCACGGCCTGCCGCATGCTGCTTGACCGCCTGCTTGGCAAGGAAATGGTGCAGCGCCAAATTGAGGGGTATCAGGTTATTTTGCGTGAGTCCACCAAATGGAATAGCCGTACCCACGATGGACGATAGCCTGCGCCCCTCTATGGCATACCCACAGATTGTGCAGCAGGGGAGGTATGCTGCCCTGCAAGCTTCCTGAAAATATAACTTGATGTATAGCGTACCCAGCCCCCGGTTTTACGCCAAAACCGGGGGCTTTTTTGGGCAAATGTATGCTTGTTGCGCAAAAGTTGCGCGCGAAGTGGGCGTTGCCCTAGGTTTTTCCGTCAGAATTTCCAGTTTTCGGGCTGCAATACCGTGAATATCACCCATTGACGGAGGCTTGAAAAGAGAGTATTCTATGTTTGTAACGAGAGGGTTGCTCAAATGTGCGCAACATAAGTGCGCAACTTTTGGCAACATACCACTTCCAAAATCAGAAATGAAGGAGAACTCGATCATGAAAAAATGGATTTCCCGTCATAACGCTCTTGCTGCTGTGAGCACCGTGACGGCGGCCGCTATGCTGACCGCCTGCGGTGGTGCTGCATCTTCCTCTGCTGCGTCCTCTGCCGCATCTCAGGCCGATTCTGCCGCATCCTCCGGTGAGGCTTCTTCCGCCGCAGAAAGCTGGGGCGATGTGAAGCTGACCATGTGGGGTGCTGAGGAAGACCAGACCATGCTGCGTGAGATGGCTGATGCTTTCATCGCGGAGAATGCCGACAAAGGCAACGTTACGATCGAGATCGGTGTCCAGTCCGAGTCCAGCGCCAAAGATACCGTTCTGGCTGACCCCGAGGCAGCTGCCGATGTTTTTGCCTTTGCGGATGACCAGCTCAACGAGCTGGTGGCAGCCGGTGCCCTGCAGGAAATCCTGCTGAACCCCGAGGAGGTCAAGAGCCGCAACCTGGCAGGCTCCGTTGAGGCCGCGACCATGAACGACAAGCTTTACGCCTACCCCATGACCGCCGACAACGGCTACTTCCTCTACTATGACAAGAGCGTCCTGAGCGAGGATGATGTCAAGAGCATGGATGCCTTGCTGGCCAAGGCCGATGCCTCCGGCAAAAAGTTCATGATGAGTTTGAACGATGCTTGGTACATTTACAGCTTCTACGCTGGTGCCGGCCTGAAGGCTACCCTCGCCGATGACGGCATCAACACCGTCTGCAACTGGAATGAGGCCCCCGGTGCCGATGTCACGCAGGCAATTCTGGATATGAGCGCCCAGTCCGCCTTCAAGTCCGGTGCGGATGCAGACATCGTTTCCGGCATCAAGGACGGCAGCTGCTGCGCCGCCATCTCCGGCACATGGAACGCCAAAACCGCGCAGGATACCTGGGGCGATAACTACGCCGCCACCAAGCTGCCCACCTACACCCTGAACGGCGAGCAGGTGCAGATGGCTTCCTTCTCCGGCTATAAGCTGGTCGGCGTCAACCCTCATAGCGCCAATGTCGGTGTTGCCATGATGCTGGCTGACTACATCACCAACGAGGACAATCAGGCCAAGCGCTTCAATGACCGTCAGCTCGGACCCTCCAACATTGCTGTGAACGAGTCTGAGGCCGTGCAGAGCGCGCCTGCCATCGCCGCACTGGCTGAGCAGAGCGACTACGCCACCCTGCAGCGCGTAGGTGCCAACTACTGGAGCTCCGCTGCAAGCCTGGGCGAGATCCTGGTTTCCGGCGATACGCAGGGCAAGACCACCCAGCAGCTGGTGGACGATGCTGTAGCCGGTATCACCGCACCCGTGGCACAGTAAAAAATAATCCAGCGGGCACGCAGCGGCTATGCGGCGTGCCCGCTTTTTTTAAATCCCGCGCATAAGAAAGGAGATGACTTCTGTGGCAGAAATGGTTCTTGCACCGTCGCGTGGCGACGGAAAAGAAGCAAATTTCATTCAGAAGTTCGGCCGTGCATTTGTCCGCGGCGATGCCTTCACCAAGCTGTCGCTGCTTGTCTGGGGTCTGGGCTACATCGGGCATGGACAGCTCATCAAGGCACTGCTGGTAACGCTGGTGCAGGGGTTGGGGCTGTATTTTCTGGGTACCTCCGGCATTCCGGCTTTAAAAAAGTTTGGCACGCTCGGCACTGTCCAGATGGAGATGCAGTTCAACCCGGTGACCCTCAAAAACGAGGTCAACAATTACGATAACTCGTTTGCTATTTTGCTGCTCAGCGTCATTGCGATGGTGATCATTGTCTCGCTGGTCGTGGCGACCATGATGGTCGTGCAGTCGAATTACCTGCTCCAGCAGCAAAAGGCTGCCGGTAAAAAGCCCAACAGCTTCCGTCAGGACATCAACTGCTACCTTAATGAGAAATTCTATGTCACGCTGCTGACGCTGCCGGTGCTGGGCGTGGTGGTGTTTACCATTGTACCGCTCTTCATTTTGATTGCCGTTGCCTTTACGAACTACGACCAGCAGCACATGCCGCCTGCCGCGCTGTTTACATGGGTAGGGCTGGCAAACTTTGCCTCGCTGTTTGGCGGCCAGTCGCTGTCGATGACCTTCAGCTATGCATTCGGCAAGGTGCTGAGTTGGACACTGGTCTGGGCGTTCTTTGCAACCTTCACGACCTTCTTCGGCGGCGTGTTTCTGGCAATGTTCATCAACAACAAAAAGACGAAGTGCCCCCGGCTCTGGCGTACCCTGTTTATGATTACCATTGCTGTGCCGCAGTTTGTCACGCTGCTGCTGGTGCGCAATTTCTTCTCAGATGCCGGTATCTGCAATACCATGATGAACAATGCGGGCGTCACTGATTTGCTCAAAACCATTGGGCTTTTGGGGCAGAGCATGGACCATATCCCGTTTCTGACGGATCAGCATTGGGCTAAGTTCATGATCATTATGATCAACATCTGGGTCGGTATACCGTACCAGATGCTGATTGCCACCGGTGTGCTGATGAACATCCCCAGCGATATTCTGGAAGCCTCTACCATCGACGGTGCCAGCCCGCTGCAGTGCTTTATTTATATCAAGCTGCCCTACCTGCTCAGTGTGCAGGGGCCCGCGCTGGTGACGGATTTCGTCAAGAACGTCAACAACTTCAATGTCATCTACCTGCTGACGCAGGATGTCTACATCACTAAGGATCAAGCCATGGCATCGTCCAGCGCCAAGGAAGTGGACCTGCTGGTCACATGGCTGTTCCGTCTGACACAGGAGCAGTACAACTATAAGATGGCGGCGGTCATCGGCATTATGGTGTTTATCATCTGTGCCATTTTCACACTGGTTTGCTTCCGCTTCATCAATAAAAAGGAGGCGACGTTCTCTTGACACAGCAAACAGTTTCGCTGCCCGGCAGCTCGCAGGCGCAGCTGCGCCAGGGGCGCATCGTCCGCGGTGTGCGCAGCGTTATCCGCCATCTGGTTCTTGCCCTGCTGGCAGGTATCTGGCTGGTGCCCATTGTCTGGCTGGTGGCAACCTCCTTCTCCACCGATCGGGGCATCAATGTGCGGCGCTTTTTCCCGGCTGGTTATACACTGGACAACTACGCTAATATCATATTCCACCCTGATTCCGTTGCGCAGTTCCCGCGGTGGTTTGTAAACACCTTTGTGGTCGCGTGCTTTACCTGTGTTATCTCCACCTGCTTTGTGCTGATGGTCGCCTACGCATTGAGCTGCTGCCGCTTTAAGGGGCGCAGGCTGCTCCAGAATCTGTCGGTCATTGTCAACCTGTTCCCCGGTGTTCTGGCGATGATTGCAGTTTACTTCGTTTTGAAGTACCTCAACCTGACCAACTCCTATGCCGGTCTTATCATGGTCTATGCCGGTTCGTCTGGACTTGGCTACCTGATCTGTAAGGGCTTTTTTGATACCACGCCGGTTTCCCTGCGTGAGGCCGCCAAGCTGGACGGTGCCTCCGATGCGCGGATATTCTTTCAGGTCGTGCTGCCGATGTCCAAGCCGATTTTGGTGTACACCATCATCAGCTCCTTTATGATTCCCTGGACGGACTTCGTTGTGGCGAAGATGATTCTGAACTCCGGCGTCTCCACCGACTGGACAGTCGCCATCGGCCTGTTCAATATGCTGCAGAGAACGCTCATCAACAACTACTTTGCGCTGTTCTGTGCAGGCGGTGTGCTGGTGTCCGTCCCCATCTCGATTTTGTTTGTCATCATGCAGAAATTCTATGTCGAGGGCATTACCGCCGGCGCGGATAAGGGCTGATCGCAAACTTACTTTTTCTCCTTCAACAGCAAAGCGGCACCGCCATGTGGCGGTGCCGCTTTGCTGTTGAAATATGCTGAAATATCTTGGCTTGATTTATTCTGCGTCCCTATAATACTATGCAAATTTGGCAAACCATGAAGAATGAGTTAATTCGTACGCCTTCACACTTATTACATCATCATTGTCAGAGCCATAGCGCAAAGCGGCAGCACCACAATACTGATAAAGGTCGTTATAACGACAGAACCGGCTGCGAGATCCTTGTCATAGCCAAACTGAACGGCAAACACCGAGGTAATGGCGGCGCAGGGGCAGGCCTCAAGCAACAGCACGACCTCGGCCACCATGCCCTGCACACTTAGCAGCCGGAACAGCAGAAAGCTCACCAGCGGGATGAACAACATATGTATCAGAATGATGCGGTATATCTCACGGTTGCCCAGCAGTTTTTCCGGCTTGCTGCCGGCAATCAGCATACCGGTGATAATCATCGAGAGCGGTGTGTTCATGTTGCCGACCAGCTGCAGCGGCTGGCGGATAAGCTCCGGCACAGGTACAGGGTCAGGCCCAGCAGAACGGACCAGAGCACCGGCGTTGTCAGGATGCTGTGCAGCACCTCTCCGGGGCGGACCTTCCCGCTGACCATCGCATAGCCAACGGTCCACAGTAAAATATTGAACAATGTCACATAAGCACTGGCGTACAAAAGCCCCTCGGCCCCGAACAGCGTCTGAATCAGCGGAAAGCCCATATATGCCGCATTGGAAAAGATGCAGGCAAACCGCAGGATCGGCGTGTTTTTCTCCTTGCCGATGCGCAGCGTCAGCAAAAAGGTAATGACCAGCCTTGGCGTGCGGCACGGCATGGTCGTGTACGGCAAGGATAAGCTGGATGAGATCTCGCTGAGCGCGCCGACCAAGGTCTGTGAGATCAAGGACGGTTGGTTCAAATCCTATGGTGGTGCAGAAAAGGCTGCACTTTCCACCTGCCAGTCACCGCAAAAAGGAGAGATGTGAGCCACATCTCTCCTCGGCGTGTCGAAAAACCTCCCTCTGCGAGACAGACTCCCCCGATACGGGGGAGGTGG